>Ga0157373_10003045_pt1 | contig 12644 bp, 2 predicted proteins | sample C65metaG_FD_113460 | JGI IMG/M metagenome (GOLD analysis project Ga0157373, IMG submission 113460) | Corn rhizosphere microbial communities from Kellogg Biological Station, Michigan, USA - C6-5 metaG | ecosystem: Host-associated > Plants > Roots > Rhizosphere > Soil | place: USA: Michigan... | reverse complement strand
GCACTCGAGCCCGAGCTCGCGCGTCAGCTCGTGCAGGTTCCACGCGCCCGCCACTTTCGGGGCCATCACCGCGGCGAAGCGTGCGGCGTCCTGTCGACCGATGATCCCGTCATCGAGGACACCCGCCGCGTGAAGGATGCCGCCGACCGGCGCCAGGGTTCGCGGGATCCGATCGAGCAGGGCCGCGAGGTCGTCACCGTTGGCGACGTCGGCCCGATCCACCATGACCCGCGCCCCCGCTGCCTCGAGTACCTGGACGAGGTCGGCGGCCGTGTCAGCGGAGGCATGGCGGCCGAGCAGGACGAGATGTCGCGCGCCTCGAGCGACCAGCCATTGCGCGAGCCGCCTCCCGATCCCTCCCAGGCCGCCCGTGACCACGTAGGCCCGATCTGGCCGGAGGCGCAGCGGATCCGCGGCTTCGGCCACCTCGGCATGCTCGAGCCGGGCGACGTACCGGCATCCGTCACGGAAGGCGACACGTTCGCCGAGGGCACGGCTGGAGATCTCGTCGGCGAGCGAGCCAATGGCGTCCGGACCGACCGCCGAATCCATGTCGACGAGGCCACCCCACAGGGCTGGATGCTCGACCCCCACGACGGGGCCCAGGCCCCAGAGCGGTGCCTGCGCAAGAGTCAATGCGCGCGGGGCGCCAAGCGCCTGGGCCCCTTGCGTGACGATCCACAGCCGGCCGCCGGTCGACTGGCTCGACGCGCCGAGTGCCTGGACCAAATGGAGCCCGCCGATGCAGGCGCGATTCGCATTGGTCGCGGGCCCACCATCGTGGCCCCCGGATGCTCCCGCATCGAGCCCCCAGAGGTGCACGGTGCCCGCCCACGCTTCACCCGGCTCGCCCGTCTCCTCGAGCAGACGTCGGAAATCGTCGGGCCGCTCCGGATCGACCGTGAACTCGCCATCCGGCGACATCGTGTAACGGGGGCCCGCGTGAACTGCGACGACCCGGTTCCCGCGCTTCTCGAGCTCGACTCGCAGCGCGCGGGAGACCGGACTCCGGTCCGCGAGCAGCAGCCAGCGCCCGACCTGCGGCACCGAATCCGCCGGGCGCGGTTCGGGTCGCCACGCGAGACGCCAGAGCCAGTCCGGGCTCGGCCGGCGGCTACCCCGCGCCGTCCGCTCGAGAGCGGGCCGGTCGGCCGCGGCCTCGATCCAGAACCGTCGATGCTGCCACGGATAGTTCGGCAGGGACACCGCGCGTGCTCCGGAGGTCTGGAGCGCGGACCAATTCACCGGCGAGCCCTGACAGTGGAGCCGTCCGAGCGAGGTGAGCAGCTCGGTCATCTCGTCGTGATCGCGACGCAGGGACGACAGCACCACCGCTGGCCGGCCGACGTGCTGGGCGGTGCCTTCCACCGCGGTGACCAGGATCGGGTGCGGGCTGACCTCGAGGACAGTGGTGAAGCCGGCCTCCATCGCCTGCTCCATCGTGGGGCCGAAGAGCACCGGCTGCCGGACGTTGCGCGTCCAGTAGGCGGCGTCGAGGGTCGCGCCATCGATCAAGCGGCCGGTGACGGTCGAGTAGATCGGCACGGTTCCAGTCCGCGGCCGGATCCCGGCGAGGTCCCGTAGCAGATCGGGGGTGATCTCGTCGACCTGCGGGCTGTGGGAAGCGACGTCCACCTTGACCAGCCGGGCGAAGACGTTGCGCTCCCGGAGCCGGACGAGCACCGTCTCGAGCGCAACCGGGTCGCCCGAGATCACGGTCGAGCGCGGCCCGTTGCTGACCGCGACTGCGAGGCGGTCCTCGAAGCCTTGAAGGGCGGCGCGTGCTTCCTCGAGCGTGAGGTCGACCGCGGCCATCGCCCCGCGACTGCTCAGCCGGCGGAGCAAGTGGCTCCGACGGCAGATCACCCGGGCCGCGTCCGGGAGATCGAGCGCGCCCGCGACGTGCGCGGCGGCGATCTCCCCCAGGCTGTGCCCGACGACCGCACCCGGCTGAATCCCCCACGACTGCCAGAGGGCGGCCAGCGCGACGCTCACCGCGAAGAGCGCCGGCTGCACCTCGTCGATACCGTCGAGCTCGCGATCGACCACGGTCAGCCGCTCGACCACGCTCCAGCCGGCCTCTCGCCGGATCGCCTCGTCACACCGCTCGAGACTCTCGCGGAAGACCATCTCCTGGACGAGCAGGCGGCGCCCCATCCCCGGCCACTGGGAGCCCTGGCCCGGGAAGACGAAGGCGAGCGGCGCCGACGCCTTCCGGTTCCGCCCGGCGATCACCGCCGGATGTGATCCCCGCGCGAGGTACTCGGTCAGCGCTTCCCGCAGCCCGTCCGCCGAGCGGCCGACGACTGCCAGCCGGTGCTCGTGATGCGCCCGCCGCACGGCCGCGGTGTAGACGAGGTCTTCGAGCCGATCCGCACCCGCCAGCGCCCCGGAATACGACCGCGCGAGCGCGGCGAGCGCCGGCGCGCTCCGTGCAGAGAGCGGCAGCAGGACCGCGTCCCGGGCTGCGGCAGGCGGTGCATCGACCACGGGCGGCGCTGCCTCCAGCACCACGTGCGCGTTCGTGCCCGACCAGCCGAACGAGCTCACGCCCGCACAGCGCCGGCCACGCCCGGCCGGCCACGGGCCGAGTGACGTCGGAATGGCGAGGGTCGGCGGCATGCTGATGTGGGGGTTCAGGCGGCGGAAGTGCAGGTGCGCCGGCACCGATCCGTGCTGGAGCGCCAGCACCGTCTTGATGAGCCCCGCGATGCCGGCCGCACCCTCGAGGTGTCCCAGGTTCGTCTTGACCGACCCGACGAGGCACGGCGCGGCGCGGCCCGATCCGAGCACCGCGCCGAGCGCCTCCATCTCGATGGGATCGCCGAGCGGCGTCCCGGTCCCATGCGCCTCCACGTACCCGAGCTCCTCGGGCGTGACACCGGCCTGATGGAGCGCGCGGCGGATCAGCGCTTCCTGCGAGCGCCCGCTGGGCGCGGTCAGCCCGTTCGTGCGGCCGTCCTGGTTCACCGCCGATCCGCGGACGACCGCCCGGATCGGATCTCCGGCCGCGACGGCGTCGGCGAGGCGCTTGAGCACCACCACACCGCAGCCCTCGCCGCGCACGAAACCATCGGCGCGCTCGTCGAAGGCCTTGCAGCGACCGTCGGCGGCCAGCATCTGCATGCGGGAAGCGGCGACCGTGAACTCGGGTGACAGGATCACGTTCACGCCGGCCGCGAGGGCCACGTCACATTCGCCGGTCCGGAGCGCCTGAACGGCCAGGTGGACCGCCACGAGGGACGACGAGCAGGCGGTGTCGATAGCAAGGCTCGGCCCGCGGAGATCGAGCAGGTACGCGAGCCGTCCGGCGAGCACGCTATGCGACGTCCCGGTGCCCGCGTAGGCATCGAGGCCCGCGGGGTTCTCGGCCTGGAGCGTCCAGTAGTCGTTGCTGTGGCTGTGGACCCCGACGAAGACCCCCGCCGCGCTTCCGGCCAGTCGAGAGGGATTCTGGCCCGCATCCTCGAGCGCATCCCACGCCACCTCGAGGAGCAGGCGCTGCTGGGGATCCATGCGGGCGGCCTCGCGCGGCGAGATGTCGAAGAACGCGGCATCGAAGCCATCGATCTCGCCCAGGAACGCTCCCCAGCGCGTGCTCATCTTGCCGCGGGCTCGAGGATCGGGATCGTAGAGCGCCGCCGCGTCCCAGCGATCGGCCGGCACCTCGGTGACCGCGTCGACGCCCTTGGCGAGCAGAGCCCAGAACGACGCGGCGTCGCGGACGCCGCCCGGGAGTCGGCAGCCGATACCCACGATGGCGATGGGTTCCGTTTTCGCGCGCTCCGCCGCTTCGAGACGGGCGCGCATCTTCGCCAGGGCGTCGAGGGCCTGCCGCAGCTGGTCGCCGCTCGGCTCACTCATGACCCGGCTCCGGTCCGCCTCCGAGCAGTCGATTCACCCGCGCCAGCTCCTCGTCCAGCAGCGCGCCCACCTGGTCCCGAGACAGGCCCTCGGTCTCCGGGTCGACCCGTTCGGTCGTCGGCGCCGCCTCCACCCGCGGCGCATCGACGACGAGGTCGAGCGCCTCGGCGATGTGGCCAACCAGCGCGGCAACCGTCGGGTAGTTCCACACGAGCGTGGCCGACAGGCGCAACCCGAAGTCCGCCTCGAGCCGGTTTCGTAGCTCGAGCGTCATCAGTGAATCGAGGCCGAGACTCTTGAGAGGGGCCTCCGCGTCGACTCGTGCCGGCTCCAGGCGCAGAATCCGCGCGACCCGCGCCGTCAGGTGCGCCCGGAGCATCCCGAGCCGGGCGGAGCCCGGGGCGGCTCTCAACACGTCCGGCAGTGCGGCGCCGCCCGCGTCGGGGCGCGCCGCCGATGGGCGCACGAGCGCGCCGAGGAAGGGATCGGGCGCTCCGCCACGTGCCACGCTCCAGGCCTCGGCGTCGAAGATCATGATCGCCTGATGGGTGCGGTCGCTTCCGAGCATCGCGGTGAAAGCCTGCACACCCTGCTCGGGGGATAGGCTTCCGAGTCCTACCCTTTCGAGGCGCGCCCCGCGATCGCGACGCGCGGCGGCGAGCCCGATGTCACTCCACGGGCCCCAGCCGATGCTGATCGCGGGGCGGCCGAGGCTCCGCCGATACCGCGCCAGCGCATCCAGGAACGCGTTGGCCCCCGCGTAGCTCGCCTGGCCGGCCAGGCCCAGGAGGGGGGAAACCGACGAGCACAGGACGAAGAAGTCGAGCGGGTCCGACTCGGTCAGCGTGTGGAGGACCCACGCTCCGGCGGCCTTGGGTGCCATGACCGCCCGGATCTGGCCGAGCTCCATCCGGAGGAGCGTCGCGTCGTCGAGCACGCCCGCAGCGTGAATCACTCCTCGCAGAGGCGGCATCCGACGACGCAGGGCCTCGAGGGCGGTCGCCATCGGTCCGGGCGCCGCGACGTCGGCCTGGATCGTCACCACGTCGGTCCCGGCCTGCTCGAGCGCGGTGATGATTCGGTGCGCCTCGGCGCCGGGTGCGCGACGACCGAGCAGCGCGACGTGCCGCGCGCCGGCGTCAACCAGTGCGCGCGCCATCGCAAGCCCCAGCGCGCCCAGGCCCCCGGTAATCAGGTACGTCCCGTCGGATCGGATCGCCGACGCGGCCGCAGTCAGCGGGGCCACGGCCGCAGCCGACTGCGAGAGCGAGAGGGCGATCTTCCCGATATGGCGCGCCTCCGCCATGTAGCGGAAGGCATCGGATACCTCGCCGATCGGGAACACGCGCACCGGAAGAGGCTGGATTTCTCCGACGGCGACGCGCTCCATCAGACGCGCCAGCAAGGCTCCGACGACGCTCGGTCGCTCCCGGCACAGGCGCTCGAGATCGAGCGCGGCAAAGGACAGATTGTTCCGGAATGGGCCCAGCCCGATTGGCGCGTTCTGGTAGATGTCCTGCTTGCCGATCTCCACGAATCGTCCGTACGGAGCGAGCGCCGAGAGGCCAGCGGCGACCGCCTCGCCGGCCAGCGAGTTCAGGACGATGTCCACGCCGGCCCCACCCGTGAGCGCCATGACCTCTCTCGCGAAGGACAGCGACCTCGAGTCGAGAACGTGCTCGACTCCGAGCGCGCGGAGGTGCTCGTGCTTCCGCGGGCTCCCCGCGGTGGCGAACACGATGGCGCCGGCCCGTCGGGCGAGCTGCACCGCGGCCAGGCCCACCCCGCCGGCCGCGGCGTGGATCAGCACGCGGTCGCCCGCCTGCATCCGGGCCAGGTGCTCGAGCGCGTACGACGCGGTCAGGAACGCGATCGGCAGGGTGGCCGCCACCGCGTCCTCGAGGTGAGCCGGCTTCGACACCGCCAGCCGCGCGTCGGCGATGGCGTGGGTGCCCAGACAGTCGAAGGCGATCGCGATCACCTCGTCGCCGACCCTCGGGCTCTCGACGCCCGGGCCCACGGCCACCACGCGGCCCGCGCATTCCATCCCGATGGGCCCGATTCCGTCAGGGTATCCAGGCAGACTGCCGAGCGTCGAAAGCACGTCCCGGAAGTTGAGGCCGGCGGCGCACACCTCGATCTCGATCTCGCCCGCTCCGGGCGGGCGTCGCACGAGCGGCCGGAGCCGCAGGCCGTCGAGAGTGCCGATCGCGGAGGCCCGGGCCTGGAACGGTGTCGACCCTGCCGGAACCGACGGCGCTTCCTCGGCCGCTTCGGATGCGGGGGCGACGCGCTCGAGCCTCGCCACGTAGCGGTCGCGGCCCCGCAGCGCGATCTGCCCCTCGCCGTCTGGTCGGACGCACTCGAGGGCGAGGCCATCGAGCTCTTCGCCGCTCGGCTCACCGCTCAGGTCTATCCGCTGCGGCCGCAGGTCGGGATGCTCCCTCGCCAGGACCGCCCCGGCGCCCCACAGTGGGGCCTGTTCGAGGGCGATACGCCCGGCCGCGGACGCGATCTCCTGCAGTCCGGCCGTCACCAGCACGATGCGTGGCCGCACCGCCGACTCGTCCACCGCCAGAGCCTTGACGAGCGCCGCCATTCCCTGTACCGCCGTCGATTCGGTGATCGCCTCGTGCGCATCGGGGGCCAGAGGCTCGGCGTCGAGCCCCTGGAGGTACGCGATTCCCTGTACGGGCCCCGTAGCGGCTAGACGTGCTTCGAGATCGCCCGATCCGGGGGTCACCACCGAGCAACGCGCGCCACGTTCGGTGAGCCGGCGCGCGAGCCGCTCGCCCACGCCCGCACGATCGGCCAGGACGATCCAGTGTCCCGGCGCCTCGGCTTGCTCGCTCACCGCGGTCGACTGCCGATGCCACCGGATCTCGAACGTGCACCGGTCGAGATCGGTATCGGGTCGGGCCAGCGGCACGACGCGCACCCCGTCCGCTTCGAGGACCACGTGCCCCGCGGAATCGTCGACCACGACGTCCGCCACGAGCGCGTCGTCGGGACCCATGCTCCGCACCGTCACCCGGCAGCGAAGCTCTTTCTCGAAGGCCGGGCCGCCGTGAACGACCACACGGTCGATCGAAGCCGGTACATAGGTGGCCGTCGCGGTGGCGGGAGTAACCTCGAGCGCCGCGATCACGCCCTGCAGCGCCGCATCGAGGAGGCAGGGATGCACCGCGTAGCGGCCGGCGTCTTCGACAACCGCATCGGTCGAGCGCAGGCGCGTGACGACGACCGCGCCGTGCCGCGAGAGCGAGGCGACACCCTGGAAGGCGGCTCCATATTCGAGACCGCGCCGGCTCATCGACTCGTAGTGCGCCTGACCGGTCGCCTCGCTCGTGGCGCCATCGCCGGGGGTCATCGTGGTGGTCGTGGCGTTGAGCGCTCCGCCGTCTCGAAGGCCACCGCTCGCATGTACGATCCACCGACTCGAGGGCCCGGCCCCAGCCTCACGGCTTGCGAGCCGGAAGGTCGCGGCACCCGATCCGGAGGAGGTGACCACGAGCTGCAATGTCCGTGTCTCGTCGGCGGCAATCGCCAGAGGCGTGTCCAGTCGGACATCCGTCACGCCTGCCGACCCGGAACCGAAGGCAGCGGCCCCCGCGCTGAGGGCCATCTCCACGATCGCGCTGGCCGGGAGCACCGCCACCCCGTGCACGCGGTGCTCGAGCAACCACGGCGTCTGGATGGGGTCGAGGCGGCCCTGCCAGAAGTGAGTCCCCGGGTCGGCCGAGGACACGATGTGCTCCTCGAGTATCGGATGAGCGCCCGCACCCACGCGGCGGTTCGCGCCGCCCGCCGGGGCGATGGGATACCAGAAACGCTCGCGTTGCCACGGATAGGCCGGCAAGGTGACGCAGCGGCCGGCCGTCGGGTAGAGCCGGCCCCAGTCCACCGGGTAGCCGGAGGAGTAGAGCGTGCCGAGCGACTCGAGCATCGTCGCCCGCTCCGGCTCCTCGCGTCGGAGCGAAGGCAAGCACAGGCCGGGTCGGCCGGTCGCGAGCCCCTGCTCGATCGCGGGCAGCAAGACGGGATGAGGGCTGATCTCGATGAACGTGTCGCAGCCGTCCTCCCGAAGCCGCCGGACCGCCGCCGCGAACTGGACCGTCTCGCGGAGGTTCCGCATCCAGTACCCGGCACCGAGCTCCGCGCCCTCGATGAGGCCGCCGGTGACGGTGGAGCACATCGGGATCCGCGTCTCGGCCGCGGTGAGACCGGCGAGGCCGCGCAGGAGATCCTCGCGCAGTGGGTCCACCTGCGGGCTGTGCGAGGCCACGTCCACCTTCACCGGACGGCAGAACACCCCGTCCCGGTCGAGCCGAGAGAGCAGCTCCTCCATGGCCCCCACCTCGCCGGCCACCACCGTCGACCGATCGCTGTTGCACACCGCGATCGACAGTCGGTCTTCCCGGCCGCGCAGCCGCTCATGAAGATCGTCCGACGAGAGCTCGACCAACGCCATCGCGCCGCGGCCGCTGATGCGGCGGAGCAGCGCGCTGCGCGTGCAGATCACGCGCGCCGCCGCATCCAGGTCGAGAGCCCCCGCCACGTGGGCCGCCGCCACCTCACCCATGCTGTGCCCGACCACCGCCACCGGCTCGATCCCCCAGGCTCGCCACTGCTCGGCGAGCGCGACCTGGATCGCGAAGAGGGCTGGCTGGACGATGTCGATCCGATCCAGGCGCGACCCGTCGGCCGCCCGCAGCTCCTCGAGGAGAGACCAGCCCGCGTGGGCGGCGATGGCGCGATCGCAGCCCTCGAGCGCCCGCGCGAATGCCGGCTCCGTCGCCGCGAGACCGAGCCCCATGCCGATCCACTGCGAGCCCTGGCCCGGGAACACGAAGGCGACCCGAGAGGCGCGTGCGGCCCCGCGAGGCGCGACGATACTCAACGCCGACCCCGCGCGGAGGAGCGCGTCGAGCCGCGTCACGAGCTGCTCTCGATCCGAGCCGACGACCGCGAGCCGATGGTCGTGGTGGCTGCGCCGAACGGCCGCCGTGAAGCAGACGTCGCGGATGTCCTCCCGATCGAGATCTGTCAGGTGGGCGAGGTAACTGGTCGTGAGCTCGCGCAGCGCCTCGGGGCTCCGGGCGGACAGCGGGAGCACGTATTCCCTCGAAGCGTCCGCCGGGGGCAGGGCCACGCGAGCCGCGTCCCCGTCGCTCGGTGCCGCCGCGAGCACGACGTGGGCGTTGGTACCCCCGATGCCGAACGAGCTGACGCCCGCGAGCGGACGTCCCTCCTCCGGCCATGTCATCGCGTCGCGGACGATGGCGACTCCCAGATCGCTCCACGGCACCTCGGGCGTCGGGACGTCACAATGAAGGCTCGCCGGGATCACTCGGTGCCCGAGGCCCAGCGCCACATTGATGAGCCCGGCGATGCCGGCAGCGCCCTCGGTGTGGCCGATGTTCGTCTTCACCGAGCCCACGAAGCACGGCTGCGCCCCCCCGCGCCCTCGCCCCAGGACCGAACCCAGGGCGGCGAGCTCGACCGGGTCGCCCGCTCGGGTTCCCGTGCCGTGCGCCTCGACGTACTGCACCGCGGTCGGCGCGATCCCGGCGCGGCGGTAGGCGGCGCGCAGAAGATCTTCTTGACCCGAGCGGCCCGGCGTGCCGAGCGAGCCGCCGGTGTGGCCGTCGTTGTTGACCGCGCTGCCCAGGATCACCGCATGGATCGTGTCGCGGTCGGCGCGGGCGCGTGAGAGTCGTTTGAGCACCACGACTCCGACCCCTTCGCTGCGCACGTATCCGTCCGCGGACGCGTCGCCGAACTTGCAGCGTCCGTCCGCGGACAGCATCCGGGCCTGCGAGTACGCCACGGTGATGTGCGGCTGCAGGATCACGTTCACCCCGGCCGCGATCGCGATATCGCTCTCGCCGGTCCAGAGGCTCTGACACGCGAGATGCACCGCCACGAGCGACGAGGAGCACGCGGTATCCACGGTCATGCTCGGCCCGCGTAGCCCTAGGAGGTGGGACAGGCGTCCCGAGGCGGTGTAGCGACCGCTGCCGGTGGTCATGTGGAAATCGACCCGACCCGTCTCCGCGAACATCCTCGCCTCGTAGTCGTTGATCCACATGCCGACGAACACGCCGGTGTTGCTGCCATCCAGCGCTCGCGAGGGGAGGCCGGCGTCGTCGAGCGCCTCCGATGTCACCTCGAGGAGCAGCCGCTGCTGGGGATCGAGACGATCGGCCTCGCGCGGCGAGATTCCGAAGAACCGGGCATCGAAGCGATCGATGTGCTCGAGGAATCCGCCGCGCACCGCCCGAGCGGTGGCGAGTTGGCGGTCGGGCGGTAGCACGCCCACGGAGTCACCACCACGCGCGAGCAGCGACCAGAAGGCGGCCGGGCCTGTGGCTCCCGGAAACCGGCAGCCTAGGCCAATGATGGCGATTGGTTCGCCTTCGTCGCTCGGACGGACGCTCATGGGCTCGATGGTTTTTAGGTCGCGACCGACTGAGCGAGCTGAAGGCTCAGGGCAAACGAATCGCCATAGGGAAAGGTTTGCAAGTCCAGAGCCACTGTGGACTGCAAGAAAGGCTTGTGAGGGCCGACTCTTAGGTGTGTTACCAAATGGCATACCACTGCAATCTAGGGTTCAGCTGCGTAGATTTTCGTGCAAATCGTGCACATGGGTACTCCAGGTAATACACTCATTTTCGCGGGTTTAGCTGCGGTGATCAGGCTTAGGGCAGGCGTAGGGTCGTGCGGAAGAATGGTGCCCTAAGGGCCGGCCTCTTGGCACTGGACGGGAGATCCCCGCTGGGCACTCGTCGCGAGTGACACGGACGGGCACTCGCCACTCGCGAGGGGTGTCTTGCCACCCCCCGGTGCTGGAGGCGACTGGGCGCGTCCGAGCCGTCCTGGAGCGATCACGACGTCGGGCCTTCTTCGAACGGCCGCGGCGTGATCAGCACGCGTAACCACCGGCTGAGTGCGGGGCTCTCGCCACGAGCGGTCCGCCAAGAGGTGGCGTGCCTAGAGGGATTCGAACCCCCGACCCTCGGCTTAGAAGTGGGCCAACAAAGAAGTCATGCGCTGTCACCGACTGCGAAGCCGGGTGCGTTTGGGTTATCTTCCGACTGCGGGGCCAGTACGGTCCATCCCGTGGAGCCCCGAGGGTTCTCCCGCCTCGTAAACTGGAAGAGTGACCGCCCTTCCGAAAATCGACCCCACGCAGTCGAGCGAGGAACACCAGTCCTTTCACCGCGACGGTTGGGTGGAGTAGGACTGATGGCAGACTGGGTGGCACCATTGAGCGTTCGGCTGGACCACTACCGGAAGCAGCGCGGTGGGCTTTCAACGGCCCACCGCGCGCTTCTAACCTGCTGCTACTTCTTCTGGGACAGAATTTTGGCTGCGTCGGCGTCCTCAATCACAGGCACGACCGTGAACTCCAGCAGATCCGACCACTGGTACATCCAGCCGTACAGCGACGTGGCGTCGTCGGCGCTCGCCATCGTGATGCCACCGAGTTCGCCCAGCGTGTGCCACCGACCGAGCATCTTGACGCCCGTCGGAGGAGGCGCCCCCGTCTCCATGAACCGCTTGACCGCCTCGTCTCGCTTGCCAGGAAGCACCGTCCACTTCGTGAGGAAAAGCATCGTCGTGTACTCCGCGTACCGCCAGTGGAACGTTAACTACTACCGGGCGCGAACCCCGCCGTCGACACGACAGGTAGCACCCGGTCTTCACCCGAGGCGGAGGGAGCCCCTTGGAGCGGGCCCGAGCGACGGAACGGCTGGATTGCGACCGCGAAGAGTCTGAGCTATACCCCCAGGAATTGTCAATCGCCGTGGCCCTGCTCGCCTACCGGAGAAGTCGGATTCCATAGAATCCGGCACTGATTCCGGCACTGCACCTTCGCAGAGGACCCCGGCTGGCTGATCGTGGCTCGTAAGTGCCTGTAATGGAATGGCGCGCCTGGAGGGATTCGAACCCCCGACCCTCGGCTTAGAAGGCCGATGCTCTATCCAACTGAGCTACAGGCGCGGAAGGTAGCTACGATACACCAGACCATTGCTCGCATTCACCGGGCTTCACGAGCTGGTCCCGCTCAGGCGCACGCCGGCCAAACGCTCCACCGCAAGACGTTCGTGCCGGCGGGCCCGCTCCGGGTGAGTTCCTCCGACCCTAGAATGAATACGCCTGCGCTCGGATGACGCCACCCTTCACGTGCACTTCGCTAAGCACTTGAGAATGTCGCGGCCTCACCGAGAACGGCTCCTGGGAGATGACGACCCCGGAACCGACAGATAGCCTAGTGTCCGGGCCCGACAGTATGTCCAGATTGGGCAGAAGCTGCTGCTGGAGACGTGTTCACTGATGATCCAGGTGCGGTAGCGCGCGAACTTCCTCAGAATGGCCTGGATTTGATCGTTGCGAAGATGTTGAAACACCTGCCTCACGATGACGAGATCGCCGGGCGGGAGTGGGTCGGTGACCGCATCGATTGCCCTGAACGTGAGATTGTCACGAACGAACATCAGCTCGGGCACCACGTCGCACGCGGTGTATGTCCGGGCGAGGTTCGGCCGCTGCCCACTCGCGTCATCGTGTTGGAGATCCTGTCGCCCGCGCCCGTCGTGCGCCGGAATCCGCACCGCAGAGTCGCCCAGGCGGGCCGTCCGGCAGGCGTTTTAGGTAAGCACAAGATGTGGGATGACAGGCCCGGGCCCCCACGATAGGCTGCGCTCATCATTCACACCGGCTCGGCACCATCGACCATCAGCAGCGGGATCGACGACGATCGTCCTCTGCCTCGG
>Ga0157373_10003043_pt1 | contig 12647 bp, 11 predicted proteins | sample C65metaG_FD_113460 | JGI IMG/M metagenome (GOLD analysis project Ga0157373, IMG submission 113460) | Corn rhizosphere microbial communities from Kellogg Biological Station, Michigan, USA - C6-5 metaG | ecosystem: Host-associated > Plants > Roots > Rhizosphere > Soil | place: USA: Michigan... | reverse complement strand
CAGGCTGTCCTGTGCGGCGGCGCCACCGCGCTGGTCCAGGCGGGTTTCGAAACGCTGGTCGAAGCCGGCTACGCGCCGGAAATGGCCTATTTCGAATGTCTGCACGAATTGAAGCTGATCGTCGACCTGATGTATGAAGGCGGCATCGCCAACATGAACTATTCGGTGTCCAACACCGCGGAGTACGGCGAATACGTCACCGGCCCGCGCATCATCACCCCGGAAACGAAAGCGGAGATGAAACGCGTGCTCGACGACATTCAGACCGGCAAATTCGCGCGCGACTGGGTGCTGGAGAACAAGGCGGGGCAGGCCAGTTTCAAAGCCACCCGCGCCAAACACGCCGCGCATCCCATCGAAGAGGTCGGCGCGAAGTTGCGTGCGATGATGCCCTGGATTGCCAAAAACAAGCTGGTGGATCAGGCGAAGAACTGATTGTCTCTCCCCCTTCAAAAAGGGGGAATCATGTCGGTTTCGCGCGGTGTTGTTTTCGCTGGTGTCTTTGTTGTGGCTGGAGCTTCGGCGGCATTCGCCGATCCGCAGACCGCGGCGCAACTGCGCGACAGGGCGCTGACCGATCCGACCGCTTACAGCGTTCTGGAATCGCTGACGACGCAGATTGGGCCGCGTCTCGTCGGCACGCCGGCGGCGCATCGTGCGGCGGATTGGGGCGTGGCGAAGCTGAAGGCGCTGGGCTTCAAGAACGTGCATGTCGAAACCTTCGCCAAACCAAGCTGGCACCGGGATGCGGAAAGCGCCGAAGTGATCGCGCCGTTTCCGCAGCCGCTGGCGGTGATTGGATTGGGCGAGTCCGTTTCCACGCCGCCCGATGGTGTCGAAGCGCAGATCGTCGTGCTCGACAATCTGAATCAGATGAAGTCCGCGGCGCCTGATGCTTTCAAAGGCAAGATCGTGGTGATGAACCAGCCGATGACGCGCAGCGAAAGCGGCATGGGCTATGGCGTTGCCGTGGCGGCGCGTTCGGGCGAGAGCGAAGCGGCCAAGCACGGCGCCATCGCCTATCTCACGCGTTCCATCTCCACCGGCACAGGCCGCGCGCCGCACACTGGCGCCACGAACTACAAGGATGGCGCGCCGAAGATTCCCGCCGGCGCACTGGGCGTACCGGATGCTGACCTTCTGGCGCACATGGCGGCGCGCGGGCCGGTGCGCATCCACCTCAAGCTGCTGTCGCATGTCGATCCCGACACGCAGGGCTACACCGTGTCCGGCGATATCGTGGGCAGCGCGAAGCCGGACGAAATCATCGTGATCGGCGGCCATCTCGATAGCTGGGATCCGGGTACGGGCGCCATCGATGATGGCGCGGGTATCGCGATCACCACGGCAGCGGCGCATCTCATTGGCGCATTGCCGCATCATCCGCGCCGGACGATCCGCGTGGTGATGTGGGGCTCGGAAGAAACCGAAGGCTCCGGCGCGGCCTATCTCGCCGCGCACAAGGACGAGCTTTCAAAATTCGTTCTCGCGAGCGAAAGCGATTTCGGCTCGGACCGCATTTATGCGCTGACGCTTCCCAAAGGCGCGTTCGCCGATCCGGAGCTTGCGGCGCTACCCGGCGTGCTGGCGCCGATCAAGGTGATGGCCGATCCGCGCCCCGCAACGAACGCCGGAAGCGATGTCGAGGAGATACAGGGCGCGGGCGTGCCGGTGTTCTCGCTGGCGCAGGATGGCATGCGCTATTTCGACTATCACCATTCGGCCGATGACACGTTGGCGATTGTCGATCCGGAGCAGCTCAAGCAGAACGTGGCGGCATGGGCCGCGACGCTCTACATGCTGGCGAACAGCGACATCGATTTCCGCGCTTCAGCGGCGGCGAAGTAAGCGCGATTGTTTGAGGTCATCGTGATGGCCGCGGCCCGCCGCGGCCATCACGAACTTCGAAGCGCGCATAATCCTTCAAGTTGATCTGCGCGAGTTCGCGAGCTTCTTCCAGCGTCTTCCGGATGCACATATGCACGAGGGCGAGTTTGCCGTCGGCGTGATAAAAACGAATCTCAAAGTCAGGCATCCCGATCTCCTGCTTTTGGCTGTCACTCGGGAAACGTTCCGCATGTGGCGCGGAGCCGAACTTTCATTGGCCAAAACGGGGCGAGATGTGGTTGAAATGCGGCGCGAAAGTTAATGGAATCGGGTATGAAATTCGGAACGCCGCTGACAGCGAACGCCGTACGCGTGATGCTTCTGGGATCGGGCGAACTCGGCAAGGAAGTCACCATCGAGCTGCAGCGCTTCGGCGTGGAAGTGATCGCGGTGGATCGCTATGCCGACGCGCCGGCGCAGCAGGTGGCGCATCGCGCGCATGTCATCGACATGACGGACGCCATGGCGTTGCGCGCGCTGGTGGAGAAGGAAAAGCCGCACATCATCGTGCCGGAGATCGAGGCCATCGCCACCGATGAGCTGTTGAAGATCGAGAAAGATGGGTTGGCGCGCGTCATTCCCACCGCCTTCGCGACGCACACCACCATGAACCGCGAGCGCATCCGCGTATTGGCGGCAGACGAATTGAAATTGCCGGTGTCGCCCTTCGCCTTCGCCTCGTCCGGAGCGGAGTTGCAAGCGGCGTGTGACCGTATCGGCTATCCGTGTTTCGTGAAGCCGGTGATGTCGTCATCGGGCAAGGGCCAGTCGCGATTGAAGGCGAGCGGCGATGTGCCGAAGGCCTGGGAGTACGCGCTCAGTTCCGGCCGCGTGAAATCCGCGCGGGTGATCGTGGAAGGCGAAGTGAAATTCGATTTCGAGATCACGCTGCTCACGGTACGCGCAAAGGACGGCACGCATTTCTGCGAACCCATCGGGCACCTGCAGGCCGACGGCGACTACATCGAATCCTGGCAACCGCAGCCGATGAGCAAGGCAGCGCTGGAAAAATCCAAAGCCATCGCCGCGAAAGTGACGGAAGCACTGGGCGGCTGGGGTGTGTTCGGCGTGGAATTGTTCGTGAAAGGTGACGAGGTGTGGTTCTCCGAACTCAGCCCGCGCCCGCATGACACCGGCCTCGTCACGCTGGCGTCGCAATATCAAAGCGAGTTCGCGCTGCATGCGCGCGCGATATTGGGGCTGCCGGTTTCGACCGAAATGAAATCGCCCGGCGCATCCGCCGTGATCTACGGCGGCATGGACAAGAAGGGCATCGCCTTCGAAGGCGTCGCGGACGCGCTGGCCGATCCGCAGGTGGAGTTGCGCCTGTTCGGCAAACCCGAAAGCTATCTGAAACGCCGCATGGGCGTAGCGCTGGCGCGCGGCACGAATATCGACGAAGCGCGGGCACGGGCGAAGAAGGCAGCGGGGCTGGTGAAACCCGTCAGCGCCTGATCTTTGCCGCCAGCCAATCCGCCGTTTGCTCCGGCGAACGCTTATCTTTTTGCCGATCCACCATCAAATTCGCCTGCTGCATCGTCTTCAGATCGATCGTGCCGATCAGCGGCTTCAGCGCGGCGATCAGCTTTGCGTCATGCGCGTGTTTGGCGGAAATCAGCACCACGGCATCGTAAGGCGGCAAGGCGCTCTTGGGGTCGGGCAACAGTTTCAGATCGTATTGCGCGATGCGGCCATCGCTGGAGAACGCGGTGATCGCATCGACATCGCCGCTGGCCACCGCGCGATACATAAAATCGGACTGATACTGCCGTTGTTTGGCGAAATGAAAGCCGTAAGCTTTCGTCACCGCGCGCCATTCGGGGCGCGAGAAGATTTCGTAATCGCCGCCGATGGTCATGTTGCCGGCATGGGCCGCCAGATCGGCCAGCGTGTTGATATGCAGCTGGTCCGCATGAGCGCGGCGCATCGCAATCGCGTAAGCATTTTCAAAGCCGAGGCTGCCCAGCGCCAGTACGCCATATTTCTTCTGCAGATAGGCCGTCATCTGCGCCATCACGGCGACGCGGCCGGGCTGGTCGATGCGCTTCATCTCGTTGGCCCAAATCGTGCCGGAATAATCGACATAGACGTCGATGTCGCCATTGGTCAGCGCGTGGAACGCCACCGTGGAGCCGAGCCCATCGCGCCGCGCGGTGGCGAAGCCTGCCGCACGCAAACGATCCTGCATCAGCGAGCCCAGGATGTATTGCTCGTCGAAACTCTTGGTGCCGATGGTGATAGTTTCGCCCGCATGGCCGAACAGCGGAAACAGGCTTATGCCAACGATGATGACAATGCCGCCGAACGCGCTCCACAATCGCCAGCCCGTGCGTTTCGCGAAACCGTCCTCCGCGAGTGCCAGCAAGCGGTCGATCACCAGCGCCAGCAATGCCGCGGAGATGCAGCCGAACAACACCAACACCCAGTTCTCGGTCTGCAAGCCGGTGAAGATGTAATTGCCAAGACTGGTCTGCCCAATGGGCGTGGAGAGCGTGGCGGTGCCGATCACCCATACCGCCGCCGTGCGGATGCCCGCCATGATGATGGGCGCGGCAAGCGGCAACTCCACCATGGTGAGCGATTGCCACGGCGTCATGCCGGTGGCGCGCGCGGCGCGAATGATCGCAGGATCAAGGCCGGTGAGACCGGTGATTGTGTTCCGCAAAACCGGCAGCATCGAATAGAGCGTCAGTGCGAGAAGCGCGGGCAAAAAGCCCAGCGCGCGGAAGCCGAAACCGAACGTGTCGGTCGTGAAGGCCGAGATGATGATGAGCAGCGGATAGAACAGCGCCAGCAGCGCGAGGCCGGGAATGGTCTGCACCACGCTGGCGATGGCGAGAGACGGCCCGCGCAACCACGCGAGGCGATAGGCCGCGATGGCGAGCGGCAGGCTGATAGCGAGGCCAAGGAGGATTGCTGAAACACTCAGCAGAACATGCTGCCCCAGATAGTCAGGCAGATTGGCGAATCCGGCGCTGAAGAGATCGCTCATGCGCTTTGCATCGCCTTGGCGAGTTTCTCGGCGCGCTGGCGCGGAATCTCGATCAACCGTTTGACGAAATCGCCGGTGGGCGCAGCCGCCAGCTCTTTCGGGGTGGCCACCTGCAGCAATTCGCCGTCGCGCATCACCGCAATGCGGTCGGCCAGCAGGAAGGCTTCCGTCATGTCATGCGTGACGAGGATGGTGGTGAGGCCAAGCTTGTCGTGGATCGCGCGATAATCCGCCGCCAATTCGTCACGGATCAGCGCATCCAACGCGCCGAAGGGCTCATCCATCAGCATGATCTTCGGCCGCGCGGCGAGGGCACGCGCCAATCCCACGCGCTGGCGCTGGCCGCCGGACAGTTGCGCCGGAAAGCGATTGACGATGGCGGCGCTCTCCAACTGAACCAGCGCCAGAAGTTCATGCACCCGTACCTCGATTTCGTCCGCAGTCCAGCCGAGCAGGGGCGGCATAGCGCCCGGGAAAGCGCCAACAAAGGTGGAGATTGGCGAGATCCTCTTCAAGGGAGTGTACAAAGCCAGATACGTAGCTGCGGTGGCGAATGCCAGTACTCCAGTGAGCACATTCGTCGCCATCGCGAGCGACAGCGACCCGACAAGAGTAGCCACCACTCCGGCGATCAGGCCGGTGGTTGCATCCATTCGTCCCGCGGGCAAAGGCCGGTTGCGCGTGCGCTTCATTCGGGCATCAATTTTGCGCTCCAGAACTTCATTGAGCGCGGCTGATCCCGCACAGGTCAAACCGATGCCCCACAAAGCATTGAGCGGCGTCCAGGAAACGGATGAGACTCCGGTCTTAGCCGCGCCCATGTAGTATCCCGCCCAGGCGGTAATGACAATGAGCGCCGTTACGCGGACTTTGAACAGTTGCGCATAATCAGAGAGCGCTGATGGTTTGGCTGCAATCGTAGAAGCCGCGACTGGAACCGGACCTTCGGCGATATCGGACCCTCTTGGAGGCAACGGCTGCGCTGCAATGCTCATGCCTTAGCCACCTCGCGGTGCTGGTCGATTGCCAATGCATCGTTAACCTGGTCACGATGCCGATATGCCTGGACCGTGAAAATCATGGCCAGAGCCAGAATTAATGCACCCACGGCCAGATGCGCGACCGTAACTGTTACTAATCCGACCGTGGGCTGCACTTCATCGATGCCTTGGACCACGCGGACCATATAAGCGCTGGCGCCGAGCAGCAGTTGCAGGATCAGGAGCAGCAGCATCCATACCGCTGGCCGTTTCAGCAGCGGGATGTTGGCGTGTTTACTGAGACTACGCATGCTCAAGTAAAGGATGAGGCCGGCCACTAAAAGCGCATTCAGCATATGGGGGTAAAGAAAAACATGCACAATCTTGTGCGCCGGCCAGCGATTGGCAGCGTTTGGCCCCCACTTGGTCCACACATGGCGGAACGCAGCGCCCAGGATCAATTGCAGATAAAGAAACCCGATCAACATCCAGGCGTGGCGGATGAGAGGCGCGGCTTCCTTATGCGAAATTGTTTGTGACGGCTCTTGCAGCCAGCTCTTACTGGTAAACACGGCAATCACCGCCAGCAAACAGAACATGGTCTGGCCTACGGTTGCGTGTGCGGTGGACATCAACGGAGGCGTAAATTCCAAAACTGTCAAACCGCCCAACAGACCCTGAAAGATTACGCCCAGGACAGCCCCGACACTCAGGAAGCGCATCCAGCGCCGCCGGTCCACTTTCCACGTCCAGATTGCGGCGATGATCGTCAGCAGGCCCACCAGTTCAGCAATCATGCGGTGTCCGTGCTCGAACTTTACTCCGCCAACCATCTTGTGCAGCGGAAGCCACCAGAAGCCTTCACTGGTGGGCCAATCTGGCACGGCCAACCCAGCGTTATTGCTGGTAACCAGGCCACCCGCAATGATCAGCAGAAAAGCCAGAACGGCGACGATGACAGTGAAACGATGATGGGCGGCGTTGTACCTGGTCGGGGTCAGAACAGCTCCTTAAAACCTATTATTCTACCATCCTGTTGTCGCGTTGAGCCCTCAGGAGAAGCGGCTCATGACCTGGAGAAGAATTGGTAATTGCGGAATTTTGTAATTTGGTAATTTGCGAACCAACCCCAGCGGCAGATCAATTACCCAATCACCAAATTACCCAATTACCAAATGTTTTCATTTGGCGGAGAACTCGAAATCCGCTTTCGCCGCTTGCTTTGTCTCCACTTTAACTTTCATTGTCTTCTCGCCGAATTTTTCATGCACTGCGGCCAGCGTGTACTCGCCCGGCGGAAGGTTCTTGATTTCAAAGCTTCCATCCGGCGCGCTTACGGCGTAATACGGATTTGACATCACGTTCACGTACGCACGCATCCAGGGATGCTGATTGCACTGCAGCACGATCATCATCTCCGGAGTGGTGAAACTCTTCACGATCGGCTTGTCCGTGGGCATCTGAGTTTCATTCCATGCCGGATTCTTACTGGGCATGTCGTGGATATTGTGGTCTGCCTGGTCTGTGTTGGTAATTTTGAAAGGCTGTTTTGCCATCACGCCCATCATGTGCGGCGAGTAGCGGCAGTTCTTCTGGTCGAGCACCACCGGCTCAGAAGGAACCGGGTATGGGCCTGCCGGTGCTCCTTCCTTCACATAGACAAAAACATTGGCCAGCTTGCCATTTTTTACCACCGCCGTCTCTGCTGGCTGCCCAGTCTGTGGACACATGGGATCAGCCGTCATATCAATAGTCGGTACTCGGGGCACGGCGCCTTTGAAATCAACCACTCCTTTAATGCTGCCGGCATTTGCCAGATCAGGTGTTGCGGCAGTAGCAGATGATGGCGGGGTGGCCTCGGCAGTATTTGAAGAAGAGTTGCTGGATGATGGTTGAGAGGAAGGCTGCGATTTGCAGCCGGCGAACACAAGCAGGAGCAAAAAAGAAGCAAGTATGTTTTTCATTTTGAATTATGGTCAGAATATTCCAGCCTGCACAGGCTTTTCAATTTCCCGCAGGCTGTTTTCGAAATTCGCGCGCTACTTGGCAGCCGCTGCCACGGATCCCATATTCTGGATCACTGCATCAGCGAACTCGCTGGTTCCTGAAACGCCGCCCACATCGCGGGTGATGTGCTTTTTCTCTTTATACGTACGTTCAAGGGCAGCGTAGATTTTGTCCGCTGCCTCAACTTCCCGCAGATGCCGCAGCATTAAAATCGCTGATTGCAGCAGGGCCGTAGGATTTGCCATGTCCTTCCCGGCGATGTCCGGCGCAGAGCCGTGAACAGCCTCAAAGATGGCGCAACCATCGCCTAAATTGGCTCCTGGAACCAGCCCCAAGCCGCCCACAAAAGCAGCGCACAGATCAGAGACAATGTCACCGTACAGGTTTTCCATTACCAGCACGTCATACTGGTAAGGGTTCATCACCAGTTGCATGCAGGTGTTGTCAATGATGTGCTCAGCGTAAGGGATCTCCGGATATTCCTTGGCGACCTTGCGGCAGCAGTTGAGGAAAAGTCCGTCACTCATTTTCATAATGTTGGCTTTGTGAATGGCGTGAATCTTCTTGCGCTGTTCCCGGCGGGCGAATTCGAAGGCAAAACGGGCAATGCGGGTGGAAGCTTTTTCAGTAATGATCTTGAGTGCTTCCACCACTCCAGGCACCACCTCATGCTCAATGCCGGAGTACTCACCTTCAGTATTTTCGCGAACAATTACCAGATCCACGGCAGGGAAGCGCGTGGGCAGGGAAGGCAGGCTGCGCACAGGCCGAAAGTTCGCGTAAAGCTCAAACTTGCGTCGCAACGCTACGTTGATGCTCGAAAACCCGCCGCCGATTGGAGTGGTGATGGGCCCCTTCAGCGCCACACCGGTGCGCCCAATCGACTCCGTGAGCTCTTTGGGAATGTATTCGCCTGTGCTGGCGTAGGCTGTTGCGCCTGCGTTCACCGTCTCCCAATCGATTCTGACGCCGGCTGCTTCCAGAATTTTCACGGTGGCGCGGGTGACTTCCGGACCAATGCCATCTCCTGGAATCAGGGTTACCTTGTGTGCCATGTCACCTGCTTACTGTGGGCTGAGTTGTTCACTTGACGGGAGCCTTCGCCTTGATGACCTTCGGCTTCTCAGGACTGTTGTGCAACAGTTGCTCAAGTTCGGCGTGAAATTCACTGACGTCCTGGAAATCACGATAGACAGAAGCAAACCGGATGTATGCGACTTTATCGACCAGCTTGAGGCGATCCATGATCAACTCTCCTATCTCGCTGGCGGTGCGCTCGCGGTCAGGAGAGTCCACCACAAACTGCTCAACTTCGTTGACGATCTGCTCCATTTTCCCCATCGAGACAGGGCGTTTTTCGCAGGCACGCAGGACGCCGGAAAGCACCTTCTGGCGCTCAAACTTTTCCCGGCGGCCGTCTTTCTTCACCACCATGTAGGGGATTTCGTCAATGCGCTCGTAGGTGGTAAAGCGCTTTTCACACTTAAGGCATTCGCGCCGGCGGCGTATTGATTCGCCTTCCTTGCTTTCACGCGAGTCCACCACCTTGTCATTCTCGAACCCGCAAAAAGGGCATTTCATGGGTGCTATATAGAGCTTTCCAGGGTTGTAGTAGCTCTAATTGTATCAGGGACACACGACAGAGACGGTACTTGAGGGCCAAAAACATTTCAGCCTTCTTTCAATGCTTGCTCTTCTTCTTGCTGGCTTTCCCGCTCGACGCGCAGGATGGAGATGCGCTCAAAATGTGCCAGCACCAGGCCCGCAGGAATCACTGACATAAAAGTCACGAGCCAGAGCATGATGCCGCAACTGGTGGAGATCTCCGGCGAGATATGGAAGACGCCACGCAACGTGCCAATGGTGGCCAACTGTGAGCCGCCGCCCACTACCGGCAATTGCAGTATGCCTCCCATCACGCTGGCAGCAGTCAACAGCAACACGCTCGAGAGGGTCATATGAGAGAGCCGGTGAATGGAGTAGGCATGGGTCACACAGACGTAGGCAAAGCCTATGACAATCCAGACCAGGAGAGACAAGCCGCTGAGTTTCAAAAAGGATTTGAAATTCTTGACTGTGTTCAGGCCCTCGCCGAAGGCATGCACGCGATGATAAGCAGCTTCACCAATTTTGGGCGATATGCTCCCGAACATGCCGCGAAAAAAGGCAGAGGCCTTGGCCGGATTCTTCCTTATCCAGAAAGCCAGCCAGCCCATGATGGCGACAAAGAAGAGAAGGATGAAACCGGAAAGCTCGAATAGAGCGAAGCTGGTAAGGTGAAATCCCAGAACTGATTTCTTTGTCCCCGCAGCGAACCCAGGCAGTTTCCTGAGAGTATCAGCAAACCAAAGAATGTTGAGGGCCATAATGAGGCCAAAGCCAGCCATGTCGAATATTCTTTCTACAGTCCACACAGCAATTTGCGAAGAAACATTCAAGTTTTCCTTCCGCGCGATCAGGTACGGGCGGATGAACTCGCCGGGCCGGCCGAAGAGAGCCAGGCCGGTGAAGCCGATCATGGTGGGCGGAATCACGCGCGAGATGCGAGTGTCACACACGGGCTCAAGAAGGATGCGCCAACGCCAAGCGCGCAGGAAATAGTCTGCATAAATCAGAGCGATGCCCCCGGCAAGCCAAACCTTATGGGTTTCCCCGGTGGCAGCCCAGAAGCGTTGCCAATCAAATTTGCGCCACGTTCTTACCTGGAGATAGATCAGTCCGGCCAGAATGACCAACACCGCTGCCGTAACCAGAACGCGCTTTTTGTTCTTCATGAAAACTCAGAGATTGAGCTGCGGGACTGCCCAGAAAAAACGACGCGCCAAATGAGGCGCGCGTCTCATGCTATTTATTGTAAATGCTGTACCGGGCTATCAGGGGACGCTCTGCGGATTGGAGACGCTGGCTTGTTGCTGCGCTTGATTCTGCTTAGCAGGCAAGCTGGCATTTTGCCGAGACTTGGCAGCCGCAGCCGATTTTCTCTTAGCGGCTTCTGCGCGTAATTCAGCCCGCTTCTTAGCATTGAAGTCACGAATGATGGCGGCAACGTAGGCCCGAGTTTCACGGTAAGGAGGTACGCCGTGATACTGCTGGACGCGGTGTGCGCCGGCGTTGTAAGCCGCAAGCGCTTTGATGGGATCATTGTGGTACTGGTCCAGCAACGCCGTCAGATGGGCTGTGCCGGCCTCAACATTGGCCTGGGGATCAAATGCGTCTTTCACGCCGAGTTGGCTGGCGGTTTGCGGCATAAGCTGCATCAGCCCGCGAGCACCCTTGCGGGAAACGGCGTGAGGATTGTAGTTGCTCTCCGCTTTGATCACGCTGGCCACAAAGTCGGGATCCAGTTGATATTTGGCGGCAATCTCCTTGACGATGGCGTCAATGTCAGCCCGGCTGGCCTTCAGCGCTGGTGCAACCGCGGGCAGCGGCGCCGCAGGGGAAGTTACTGTGGCTGAAACTGGAGTCGCAACCGGCTGAGTGGTGGCGGCAGGCTGCGGGTCAGCCGGCACATCAGCCAGGACGGAATCATCTTTATCGTAAGAAGAGATTTCAGCGGTCGGGATATCCATGTGTCCGCCGACAACATAGAGGCGCGTGATGGAGCCGGAAACCTCTTTGCGCAGAAACGGAATCTGCGACCCATTCTTAAGGATGGCCAAATCGGCTGCCGAGGCGGAAATTTGCCCGGCAAACAGCAACAATGCAATCCCGATTGGCCTTAAAGCAGACATACTCATCCCAAGCTAACTATTGTCCCTGAATTTGGGCCTGAAAGCCAGCCCCAAATACCTCTTCAAGTGCCTGGGCCACTCCATTTTCCGAGTTGCTGCCGGTAACCTTCCAGCCATTCTGCTTGAGCTCATCTGTGGCATTCCCCATAACTACCGGAACTCCAGCAAATTCAAGCATTTCCAAGTCGTTATAGTTGTCGCCGATGGCCATGATCTGGGACCGGGGCACGCTATGGAGTTCCGCCCAGCGGCGCAAGGCGTGGCCTTTGGAGCATTCGCGATTCAGGATATCCAGAATGCAGAGGTCGCGATGGTCATATTGAGTGCGGACAATCGTGATTTCATCCAGAAAATCAGCCTGGGCAAGCCGCAGTTGCGCTTCCTGCATGCGTGCCACCCTGCCGCAATACATGGCTTGGATAGGGTCTTCATCGCGCAAAGCGTTTTCCAGCGGAGAAATGTACTGGATATAAGGTTCGTTGTTCTGAATCCAGCGCGCAATGGTCTGGTTCAGCTCTTCCACCCGTTCCAGAACCAACGCGCCATGCCCCGGCCGATCAAAGGTAAGAACGGCGTTTCCGCGAAAGCGCTCCATGTGCTGGATGAGCTTGATGGCTGATTGGCGGCGAAGGCGATCAAAGTAAAAGGTTTCACCCTCTGTGGAACGGATCAGTGCGCCATTGGAGCTGATGAGCCAGACCGGGAAACCCAACTCCTGTGCGATGGGCAAAGCGTAGTCATGCCGCCGTCCCGTAGCCAACAGGATCTCAGCGCCGCAGAAATGCGCAGCCCGCAGAGCCGCCAAATTCCTGGCGGGAAGCTGGAAATGATGGTCGAGCAGGGTACCGTCAATGTCAATGGCGATCAGCCGGATGGGAGGATTCACTGCACCTATTCTAAGCGAGAACAAGGGCTTGGAGACTCTGTACACATCGGTGCCGGCAACAGAGGAGGAGGTTCTATGCGCGAGTTCGTTGCCGAAGCCTTGAGACAAGAGGCGGGAAAAGGCGGCAGCTGCTAGGTTCGTCACCGCTGCAGTGCCGCCTTTAT
>Ga0157373_10003040_pt1 | contig 12650 bp, 11 predicted proteins | sample C65metaG_FD_113460 | JGI IMG/M metagenome (GOLD analysis project Ga0157373, IMG submission 113460) | Corn rhizosphere microbial communities from Kellogg Biological Station, Michigan, USA - C6-5 metaG | ecosystem: Host-associated > Plants > Roots > Rhizosphere > Soil | place: USA: Michigan... | reverse complement strand
TGGTGAACCTGTTGGCGGTACCCTGGATCAGCCTGCTGGTATTGCCGTCGGCGTTGCTCGGCACGGTGTTGCTGCCGGTGCCGTTCATCGGTGAAGCGCTGCTCTGGATCGCCGGGGGCTTGCTCGATCTGCTGTTCAAGGGGCTCGGGCTGGTGGCCGGGCGGCTGCCCGCCTGGGCCCCCGTTCCGGTCCCTCTGTGGGCGTGGTGCATCGCTGCGCTCGGCGCTTTCATGCTGTTGCTGCCCAAGGGCGCTCCGCTGCGTGTGCTGGGGTGGCCGATGTTGTTGCTGATGGTGTTTGCGCCACGGGAAGAGGTGCAGCCAGGGCGAGCGCAGGTCTGGCAACTGGACGTTGGCCAGGGGCTGGCGGTACTGGTGCGTACCCGCCACCACAGCCTGCTCTATGATGCAGGGCCTCGTTTCGGCGATGCCGATGTGGGCGAGCGTGTCGTGCTGCCGACCTTTCGCAAGCTGGGTGTGCGGGGGCTGGACCTGATGTTGCTCAGCCATGCAGATGCCGATCACGCCGGCGGTGCCCAGGCCGTGCGCAACGGGCTGGCAACGTTGCGGGTGATCAGCGGCGATCCGGCCGCGTTGCCCGTCGCCCTTGAAGCTGGAGCTTGCGACAGCGGCGAACAGTGGGAGTGGGACGGCGTCCGCTTCGAAGTGTGGAAATGGTCATCGGCCCTTGAAAGCAACCAGAAGTCCTGCGTCTTGCTGGTCGAGGCCAACGGCGAGCGGTTGCTGTTGACCGGCGACATCGATACCCATGCCGAGCGTGCGTTGCTCGATGGCCCCCTGGCGGTCCCGACCCAGTGGCTGGCCGCGCCCCATCATGGCAGTCGCAGTTCATCGTCGATGGCGTTGCTGTCGCGCCTCAAGCCGCATTCGGTATTGATCTCCCGAGGCCAAGGCAACGCATTCGGCCATCCGCATCCACAGGTGATGGCCCGGTATCGACGCTTGGGCATGGCGATCTACGACAGTGCCGAACAGGGCGCCATTCGTCTGCAACTGGGGGCCTTCGAGCCGCCGGATACCCAGGCCGGCCAGCGGCGCTATTGGCGCGACCCGCCGTTTGCGGGGCCGTGAGCCGAACACTGACCCAGGTCGCTTCCTGGCACAGTTATCGGCGGGGCGGGGCCTCCCTGGCGAGTCTCTATGATAAAGTGGCGCACTTTTTCGAGGGGGCAGTCACTGTGTGGGAATTGGTCAAATCCGGCGGCTGGATGATGTTGCCGATCATTCTGAGTTCCATCGCGGCACTGGGTATCGTTGCCGAACGCCTGTGGACCCTGCGGGCCAGCCGCGTGACGCCGGAGCATTTGCTCGGGCAGGTCTGGGTCTGGATCAAGGACAAGCAACTGAACAAGGACAAGCTCAAGGAACTGCGGGCCAGTTCGCCGTTGGGCGAGATCCTGGCGGCAGGCCTGGCTAACTCCAAGCATGGTCGCGAGATCATGAAAGAGTGCATTGAAGAAGCCGCGGCCCGGGTCATCCATGAGCTGGAGCGCTACATCAATGCCCTGGGTACCATTGCCGCCATGGCCCCGCTGCTGGGTCTGCTGGGTACGGTGTTGGGCATGATCGACATTTTCAGCGCTTTTACCGGGTCCGGCATGAGCACTAATGCCTCGGTGCTGGCCGGCGGTATCTCCAAAGCCTTGATCACCACCGCCGCGGGCCTGATGGTGGGTATCCCGTCGGTGTTCTTCCAGCGCTTCCTGCAGCGCCGCGTCGACGAGCTGGTGGTGGGCATGGAACAGGAAGCCATCAAGCTGGTCGAGGTGGTGCAGGGCGATCGCGATGTGGACCTGGCCGGGAGCAAGAAGTGAAATTCCGCCGCAAACCACGGGAAAACATCGAGATCAACCTCGCGTCGCTGATCGACGTGGTGTTCATCCTGCTGCTGTTTTTTGTCGTGACCACCACCTTCACTCGGGAAACCCAGCTCAAAGTCGAGTTGCCACAGGCGGTCAGTGGTTCGCCAGCCGAAGACCAGCAGTTGAAAAATCTGGAAATCACCATCAGTGAAGAAGGGTCAATTTCGGTGAACAACCAGTTGTTGCCCAAGAGCGACCTGGCGACCCTGATAGAGGTGCTGCAGAAAGAGTCCGGGGGCGACACCAACCTGCCGCTGTCCATCAGTGCTGATGGCAAGACGCCCCATCAATCGGTCATCACCGCCATGGACGCGGCCGGCAAGCTCGGCTTCAGCCACCTGCGCATGACCACGGTCGAGGCGGCGCCCGCACCCTGATGGCCATGTCTGATCGATTGCTCGCCGCGTGGTATGACGGTCACCCGGCCCTGGTGCTGCTGCGGCCACTGGAGTGGTTGTACCGGCGCGTGGTGGTCGGCAAGCGCGAGCGTTTCCTGGCGGGTGAGGGCGATATCTATCAGCCGCCCGTGCCGCTGGTGGTAGTGGGCAACATTACCGTGGGCGGCACTGGCAAGCCGCCGATGATCCTGTGGATGATCCAGCACTGCCAGCGCTGTGGCCTGCGGGTCGGTGTGGTCAGCCGCGGCTATGGCGCCAAGCCGCCGCAATTGCCGTGGCGAGTCGAGGCCGACCAGGGCGCCGAGATCGCTGGCGACGAACCTTTGCTGATCGTCCAGCGCACCGGTGTGCCGCTGATGATCGACCCGGACCGCAGCCGTGCAGTCCAGGCACTGCTGGCAGCGGAACCGCTGGACCTGATCCTGTCCGATGATGGCATGCAACATTACCGGCTGGCTCGCGACCTGGAGCTGGTGTTGATCGACAATGCCCGCGGCCTGGGCAATCGGCGTTGTCTGCCTGCCGGTCCGTTGCGCGAACCGGTCGAACGCCTGCAGTCGGTGGATGCGGTGCTGTACAACGGCGCCGGTGCCGACCGTGAAGACGGCTTCGCCTTCGAGCTACGGCCCACCGCCCTGGTGAATCTGGCCAGTGGTGAACGACGCCCGCTCGACCATTTTCCGTCCGGCCAGGCCTTGCACGCCGTGGCCGGTATCGGCAATCCGCAACGTTTCTTCAAAACCCTCGAAACGCTACACTGGCGGCCTGTACCGCACGGGTTTGCCGACCATGCCGAATACAGCGTCGAGGCCTTGAATTTCACGCCGCCATTGCCGGTGGTCATGACGGAAAAGGACGCAGTGAAATGCCGTGCCTTTGCCGCGCCCGACTGGTGGTACCTGGCGGTGGACGCCGCGCCTTCACCGGCCTTCGAGGCCTGGTTCGATACGCAGTTGATGCGCCTGTTGCCGGATCGGCTATTACCTTAAGAATCTTATCCAGGGGAAATTCCATGGACACCAAACTGCTCGACATCCTGGCCTGCCCGGTTTGCAAAGGCCCGCTCAAGCTCAGCGCCGACAAGACCGAGCTGATCAGCAAGGGCGCCGGCCTGGCGTACCCGATTCGCGACGGCATCCCGGTGATGCTCGAAAGCGAAGCACGGACCCTGACCACCGATGAGCGCCTGGATAAATGAGCGTCGCCTTCACCGTTGTAATCCCGTCGCGCTTCGCTTCGACGCGCTTGCCCGGCAAACCGTTGTTGTCGATCGCCGGCAAGCCGATGATCCAGCACGTGTGGGAGCAGGCCTGCAAGAGCAGCGCCCAGCGTGTGGTGGTGGCGACGGACGACCTGCGCATCATCGAGGCCTGCGAGGGCTTTGGCGCCGAGGTGGTCATGACCCGCGAGGATCACAACTCCGGCACTGATCGCCTGGCGGAAGTCGCGGCGAAACTGGGCCTGGAACCTGACGCCATCGTGGTCAACGTGCAGGGCGACGAACCGCTGATCCCGCCCAGCGTGATCGATCAGGTCGCGGCCAATCTGGCGGCCCATCCCGAAGCGCGTATGGCCACGCTGGCCGAGCCGATCAAGGACGTGCAGACCCTGTTCAACCCGAACGTGGTCAAGGTGATCAGTGACCTGAACGGCCTGGCGCTGACCTTCAGTCGCGCTACGTTGCCCTGGGCCCGGGATGCATTCGCTCAAACCCGTGACGTCATGCCTGAAGGCGTGCCGTACCGTCGTCACATCGGCATCTATGCCTATCGTGCCGGTTTTCTCCAGGACTTCGTGGCCTGGGGCCCATGCTGGCTGGAAAACACCGAAGCCCTGGAGCAGCTGCGCGCGCTCTGGCACGGTGTGCGGATCCATGTTGCCGATGCGCTGATCGCTCCGCCAACCGGCGTCGACACGGTCGAAGACCTTGAACGCGTTCGTCGTCTGCTGGAGGCCTGATGCGGGTTCTGTTCGTCTGCCTCGGCAACATCTGCCGCTCGCCCACCGCCGAAGGCATCCTGCGACACACGCTGCGCGAGGCCGGGCTGACCGGGCAAGTGGAGGTGGCCTCCGCCGGTACCGGTGACTGGCACGTGGGCAAGCCGCCGGACAAGCGCAGCCAGGCCGCGGCCCTGCGGCGTGGTTATGATTTGTCGGCCCAGCGTGCCCGGCAAGTCAGCCGCGCCGATTTCGCCGCCTATGACCTGATCCTGGCGATGGACAGCAGCAACCTGCGCAATCTCAAGGCCCTGCAACCGGCCAACGGCCGGGCTGAACTGGATCTGTTCCTGCGGCGCTACGAAGCCGGCGTCGATGACGTACCGGATCCGTACTACGACGGCGAGCAGGGTTTCGAGCAGGTCCTGGACCTGATCGAATGCGCCACGGATCGCCTGGTGATCGAATTGAAGGTGCGGCTATGAGTTTGCAGGTACAGACCGGCGTCAGCCTCAAGCCTTTCAACAGTTTCGGCGTGGACGTCAAGGCCCGGCTGTTCGCCGAGGCCCACGGCGATGCGGATGTGCGCGAGGCGCTGGCGTATGCCGCCGGGCATGAGGTACCGCTGCTGGTGATTGGTGGTGGCAGCAACTTGCTGCTGACCGGCGACATCGATGCGCTGGTGCTGCGCATGGCCAGCCGCGGCATCCGCCTGCTGCGCGATGAGGGGGAGCGGGTGGTGATCGAGGCCGAGGCCGGAGAGCCCTGGCATCCTTTCGTCCAGCACACGTTGGCGCAAGGCTGGGCGGGGCTGGAGAACCTCAGCCTGATCCCCGGGACGGTGGGCGCCGCGCCGATGCAGAACATCGGCGCCTATGGCGTGGAGATAAAGGACGTCTTCGCCGGGCTCACCGCCCTGGATCGCCACACCGGCGAGTTGCGGGATTTCACTCTCGAAGAATGCCGTTTCGCCTACCGCGACAGCCTGTTCAAGCAACAACCGGGTCGTTGGTTGATCCTGCGGGTGCGCTTCGCCCTCAGTCGCGCCGCCCATCTGCACCTGGAGTATGGCCCGGTCCGTCAACGGTTGACCGAACAGGGCATCGACCAGGCGACGCCCCTCGATGTCAGTCGGGCTATTTGCAGCATACGCAGCGAACAACTGCCGGACCCGGCCGTGCTGGGCAATGCCGGCAGTTTCTTCAAGAATCCGCTGGTGCCGGCCGCGCACGTTACGCACCTCAAGCTGCAATACCCCGACCTGGTGGCTTATCCACAGCCCGAGGGGCAGATGAAAATCGCCGCGGGTTGGCTGATCGAGCGTGCCGGCTGGAAGGGGTTTCGTGAAGGCGACGCCGGGGTGCACAAGTTGCAGGCGCTGGTGCTGGTCAACTATGGCGAGGCCACTGGCCTCCAACTGCTGGACCTGGCCCAGCGCATCCAAAAAGATGTTGCCGAACGTTTCCAGGTTGACCTGGAAATGGAGCCCAACCGCTACTGAGTCAAGGTTCGTCATGAGCACGGACGCCCTGCACAACCTCGCACAAGCATCATTTGTGCAGGATTGTGCAGGGCGTTTTGCTTGAACCTGGGTTAATTTAATCTGCTGATGATGCGACCCTAGAGGCCCGGTGCAGACCCTTGCGTGTCTGTATAAGAGAGCCCGATCAGCCTGAGCCAGTCTGCGACACCGAACCGTCACCCAAGCGGCAGATTGCTCGACCTCATAACTCGATAACTATGCGGGCGTGCCCATGATTACCCTGAAACTCAATGGACAAGACCATCAACTGGATGTGACCGAGGACATGCCGCTGCTGTGGGCTATCCGGGATGTCGCTGGGTACAACGGCACCAAATTCGGCTGTGGCATGGGCCTGTGCGGCGCGTGCACCATCCACATCGACGGCGCTCCGGCGCGCAGTTGCATCACGCCGATCGGCTCGGTGCAGGGGCAGAACGTCAGTACCATCGACGCACTGCATGCCGACCCGGTTGGTCAGGTCGTACAAAAGGCCTGGCTCGATACCGCCGTGGCCCAGTGTGGCTACTGCCAGGGCGGGCAGATCATGTCCGCCACCGCCTTGCTCAAGAGCAATCCCAACCCCAGCGATGAGCAGATCGAGGAAGCCATGGTCGGTAATATCTGCCGCTGTGGCACGTATAACCGGATCAAGACCGCGATTCGCCAGGCGTCCACCCACTTGAAGGAGGCCAAGGCATGAGCCGTTTGCCCAATGATTTCGTGCTGAGTAACCTCAGCCGGCGCGGCTTCCTCAAGGGCGCGAGCGCCACCGGTGTACTGGTGCTGGCTGCTAGCTGGGGCCTGCCGGATGCCTTTGCCGAGGAAAAGAAATTCGGTGCCGAGGGCATGCCCCATGGTGCGGTCGACGACCCGAAGATGTACGTCAGCATTGCCGTCGACGGCAGCGTGACGGTGATCTGCAACCGTTCGGAAATGGGCCAGGGTGTGCGCACCAGCCTCAGCATGGTCGTGGCCGATGAACTGGACGCCGACTGGGCATTGGTGAAGGTGCAGCAGGCGCCGGCCGATGAGGCGCGTTTCGGCAACCAGGACACCGACGGTGCGCGCAGCATGCGCCACTGGTACGAACCGATGCGCCGTTGCGGTGCCGCCGCCCGGACCATGCTGGAGCAGGCCGCCGCAGCCCAATGGAACGTTCCGGAGGGCGAGTGCCACGCCCAGTTGCACAACGTGGTGCACCAGCCTTCCGGTCGGAAACTGGGTTATGGCGCCTTGGCCGCTGCCGCCAGCGCCTTGCCGGTGCCGGCCCGTGACACCTTGCGCCTCAAGCAGCCTGCCGAATTTCGCTACATCGGCAAGGAAGCGAGCAGGGCCATCGACGGTGCCGACGTCGTCAACGGTCGCGCCGTTTTCGGTGCCGATGTGCATTTCGACGGCATGCTTTACGCCGTCGTGGCGCGCCCACCGGTCTATGGCGGCAAGGTCAAGACCGTGGATGACAGTGCGGCGCTGAAAGTACCGGGCGTGGTCAAGGTCGTGCAGATCGAAGGGCGTCCGCTGCCTTCGGAATTCCAGCCCCTGGGTGGCGTGGCGGTGGTGGCGAAGAACACCTGGGCCGCGATCAAGGGGCGCGATGCGCTGAAAATCGAGTGGGATGACGGCCCGAATGCCGGTTATGACTCGGTCGCCTATCGCAAGGAGCTCGAGGCCGCTGCTCTCAAGCCCGGAAAAGTCCTGCGCAGCACCGGCGATCTCGACGATGCGCTGGCGAAGGCCGATTCGACCCTGGAAGCCTCGTATTACCTGCCGCACCTGTCCCAGTCGCCAATGGAGCCGATGGTGGCCGTTGCCCGGTTCAAGGACGGTCAGTGTGAAGCCTGGGCACCGAGCCAGGCACCCCAGGTGACCCGCGAGCGCGTCGCTGAGCGATTGGGTATTCCTTTCGACAAGGTCACGATCAATATCACGCTGCTGGGTGGTGGGTTTGGCCGTAAATCCAAGCCCGACTTCGTCGTCGAGGCGGCGGTGCTGGCCAAGGAGTTTGCGGGGCAGGCGGTCCGGGTGCAATGGACCCGCGAGGATGACATCCATCACTCGTATTTCCACACCGTATCGGCCGAGTATCTCAAGGCCGGCTTGAACCGGGACGGCATGCCGTCCGGCTGGCTGCATCGCACCGTGGCCCCGAGCATCACCGCGCTGTTCGCGCCGAATATGGTTCATGAAGCGCCGTTCGAAGTCGGCATGGGCGTGACCAACATGGCCTACGCCATTCCCAACCTGCGCCTGGAGAACCCCGAAGCGGTAGCCCACACGCGAGTGGGCTGGTACCGCTCGGTGTCGAACATTCCCCACGGTTTCGCCATCCAGAGTTTTATCGACGAATTGGCCCACAAGGCCGGTCAGGATCCGCTGAAGTACCACCTCAAGTTGCTTGGCCCGGATCGCAAGATCGACCCGCGTACCTTGAACGAAGAGTGGAACTACGGTGAATCCCCCGAGCGCTATCCCATCGATACGGCGCGGATCCGCACCGTGTTGGAAACCGCTGCCAAGGCTGCCGGTTGGGGGCAGAAGTTGCCCAAAGGCCGTGGCCTCGGGCTCGCGGTGCATTACAGCTTCGTCACCTACGTGGCGGCGGCCATCGAAGTGGAGGTCAAGGAGGACGGCACGGTGATCGTGCACAAGGCGAACATTGCCGTCGACTGCGGTCCGCAGATCAACCCCGAACGTATCCGCTCCCAGTTCGAAGGCGCCTGCGTCATGGGCTTGGGCAATGCGATGGTGGGGGAGATCAGCTTCAAGGATGGCAAGGTCCAGCAGGATAACTTCCACATGTACGAAGTGGCGCGCATGTCCCTGGCGCCCAGGGAAGTGGCAGTGCACCTGGTCACGCCACCGGGCGAGGTGCCATTGGGCGGTGTCGGTGAGCCGGGGGTACCGCCGATTGCGCCGGCGCTGTGCAATGCGATTTTCGCGGCGACCGGCCAGCGTATCCGCAACCTGCCGGTGCGCTATCAGTTGCAAGGCTGGCAGCAGGCCAAGGCCTGATGGACAGCGTTGACCTGAATGTCCTGCGCAGCGTGCTCCAATGGCGCCGCGCCGGACAGCGCGTGGTGTTGTTCACGGTGGTCCAGACGTGGGGCACCGCGCCGAGGCCTCCGGGGGCGATGCTCGCCTTGCGCGAAGACGGCGTGGTGATCGGCTCGGTGTCGGGCGGTTGTGTCGAGGATGACCTGATCGCCCGACTGCACGATGGCCGCATTCCGGCGGACGGTCCGCCGGTGCAGATGGTCACCTACGGTGTTACCCGCGAGGAGGCGGCGCGCTTCGGTTTGCCGTGCGGCGGGACCCTGCGCCTGACGGAAGAGCGGGTCGGCGATCCACAATGGGTAGCCGAACTGCTGGAGCGCTGCGAAGCACATCAGATTGTCGCCCGTGAGTTGAGCATCGCCACAGGCGATGTGGCGTTGACGCCCGCCAGCAAGAGCGACGTGCTGGTGTTCGACGGCCAGACCCTGCGCGCCATCTACGGGCCGCGGTGGCGGTTGCTGTTGATCGGCGCTGGGCAATTGTCGCGCTATGTTGCGGAAATGGCCCGGTTGCTGGACTTCGAAGTGCTGATCTGCGATCCGCGCAAGGAGTTCGTCTACGGGTGGGAAGAACAGCACGGCCGCTTCGTCTCGGGGATGCCCGACGAGGCGGTGTTGAACATCCAGACCGACGAGCGCACGGCGATCGTTGCCCTGACCCATGATCCGCGCCTGGACGACATGGCCTTGCTGACCGCCCTGGATTCACCGGCTTTTTATGTGGGGGCCCTGGGGTCGCGGGTCAACAGCCAGAAGCGCCGGGACAATCTGCTTCAGCTAGGCTTGTCGGCACAGGCCATCGAGCGGCTGCATGGTCCGATCGGCCTGCACATCGGCAGCCACACCCCGGCGGAAATCGCCTTGTCGCTGCTGGCCGAAATCGTAGCCATCAAGAATGGCGTCGAGCTGCGGCAGAAAAAGCCGTTGTAAGCCGCCGCTAGAGGCAAGGAGGGCGCATGAGTGGATCGATTGGCGTGATCATTGTCGCGGCCGGAATGGGCAACCGTTTTCGCCAGGTTGCCGGCCCCGACAAGGACAAGCTATTGGCTGACTGCACGGGGCGCGACGGAGCCGTCCGTTCGGTGATCGAGCAAGTGCTGGTCAATCTGCCAGCTTCCCTGGAAAAGCGCGTGCTGGTAACCCGTGAGGGACGTCCACAGCCCATTCGCATGGCCCAGGCCTATGGATGCGATGTCGTCGAGCTGGATTCCCCCGGCCTGGGCGACAGCATTGCGGCCGGCGTCCAGGCATGCCCGGACCTTGATGGTTGGTTGATGGTGCTGGCAGACATGCCATTTATCCTGCCGTCCAGCATTGAGCGAGTGGCGGCGGGCATTCGCGAGGATGGCATCTGCGTGCCGGTGCTCGCGGGGGAATATGGGCATCCCGTCGGGTTTGGTCGTGAGTTCGGATCGAAGTTGATGGCATTGACCGGCGATCGTGGCGCCAAGGTACTGTTTGCCGGAGCCCAAGTGGTCGAGATTACCGTGGACGATCCTGGTGTGGTTTGGGATGTGGATGTGCCTGAGGCCCTGAGTTTCCAGTCACAACATTGATGGCGATCTGATAGTCGACACGAAATAAAAAGCCCCGCCTGGCATCACCAGGCGGGGCTTTTTATTGGGCGATGGAATCAGGCGTGAGGTTTAGGCTCGTGCTCTTTTTCCATTGGGGCGCGATGCGGTGTGACTTCTTCAGCTTCAGCGGAAGGCTGCGCTTCATCGGTCACCGGCGCCGATTCAACCGGGGCTGGTTCGGCTGCGGTTTCAGTCACCGGGGCAGGGGATGCCTCGACCACTTCCACTGCTGGGGCCGGCTCAGCCGCACGGGCCTGGGCGGCAGCCTCTTCAGCTTCATTCTGCAGACGCTCGGCTTCACGCTTGCGACGACGCACTTCGCGCGGATCGTTTGGCGCGCGACCGTTCGCTGTCAAGGCGCTGGCAGGTGCAGGCTCCTCGACTGGCGCCGGTGCTTCGGCAACCACGGGGGCTTCGATTACGGGTGCTGGCTCGACCACTGCTGGCTCGGCTGCCTTGACAGGCTCTGGCGTCGGCTCTGGCTCGACCACCGGCGCCGGTGCGGCAGGTTCCGGGTTCCAGTTGAACGCGGTCTGCTCTTCGCGCACAGGTGCCGCTGCTTTTTCCTCGGTGTCCGCTTCAACAGCCGTTTCAACGGCAGGTTCTGCAGCTACTACCGGCTGTTCGACAACCGGTGCAGGCTCGACGGCGGCTTCGGCTTCAGGCTGGGCCTCACGCGTCGGCGCAACTTCCACTTCTGGCGAAGCAGTCACTTCTACCGGGGTAGTGGCTTCGACCACTGGCGTTTCAACCGGCGCATTTTCCACCGCAGCGGTAGCGCGTTCGGCCTGTTCATTGGCCTGGGCTTCGGCTGGGGCGCTGATGGTGCTGCTGGCAACGGCCGCAGTCACGGCCAGGCCGGCGGCCAGGTCTGCTGCGCTAGGCGCCTCGGTGGATTCGGACTCTTCCGAGCCTTCGATCACATTACCGTTGGCATCACGCTGACGCTCACGACGGTTGCTGCGACGACGCTGGCCACGGGAACGGCGGCGTGGACGATCGCCTTCGGCGCTGTCCTGGCCCTCTTCCTGCAGTTGCTCTTCGGCGTTCAGCACTTCTTCTTCGCTGGCAGCGGCGGCTTGCTCGGCGCGTGGTTGACGCTCTTCACGCGGAGGACGTGGTGCGCGCTCTTCGCGAGGCTGGCGGGCTGGACGCTCTTCAGCGGTGGCGGCAGCGGCCGGGGCGGCATCCAGAGGCTCGCGCAATTCGCGAACACGCTCTTCACGTTCGCCACGAGGCTTGCGATCCTCACGCGGGGCGCGGGGTTGACGCTCTTCACGCGGCGGACGTGGAGCACGCTCTTCGCGGGCTACGGCTGGCACTTCCTCACGGGCTTCGCGAGGTTGGCGTTCTTCACGAGGTTCACGTGGTGCGCGCTCTTCACGCGGGGCACGTTCTTCGCGCGGCTTGCGCTCTTCGTCACGACGGCCGTTGCGGTTACGGGTCTGCTGACGACCGTTACGGCGTTCTTCGTTGCGGGCAGGACGCTCGGTGGCGGCAGGCTTGGCAACCACGGCCGGTGCGGCAGGCTCTTCCTTGGTCGCGAACAGGCTGACCAGCGACTTCACCAGGCCCTTGAACAGGCTTGGCTCAGGCGCAGCAACCGGAGCCGGCGCCGGCGCGACGACTTCGGTCGGAACCGGAGCATTGGCACGGGCAGGAGCAGTCTTCACGGCGGCTTCCTGGCGAACCAGGGTGCGGGTGGCGGCAGCCGGCTGGACTTCTTCCACTTCGGCAGCGGCAGCGGCGATTTCGTAGCTGGACTGGTTGTTGTGGGCTTCCGGGCTGTCGTCGCGCAAGCGCTGGACTTCGAAGTGCGGCGTCTCGAGGTGATCGTTCGGCAGGATCACGATGCGTGCGCGGGTGCTCAGTTCGATCTTGGTGATCGAGTTGCGTTTTTCGTTGAGCAGGAACGCCGCCACCGGAATCGGCACCTGGGCGCGGACTTCAGCGGTGCGGTCTTTCAGGGCTTCTTCTTCGATCAGGCGCAGGATCGCCAGGGACAGCGACTCGACGTCACGGATGATGCCGGTGCCGTTGCAGCGTGGGCAGACGATGCCGCTGCTTTCGCCCAGGGACGGACGCAGGCGCTGACGGGACATTTCCAGCAGGCCGAAGCGCGAGATGCGACCGACCTGTACACGGGCGCGGTCGGCTTCCAGGCACTCACGGACCTTTTCTCCACGGCGCGCTGGTTCTTGGCCGGGGTCATGTCGATGAAGTCGATGACGATCAGGCCGCCGATGTCGCGCAGACGCAGCTGACGGGCGATTTCCT
>Ga0157373_10003039_pt1 | contig 12650 bp, 17 predicted proteins | sample C65metaG_FD_113460 | JGI IMG/M metagenome (GOLD analysis project Ga0157373, IMG submission 113460) | Corn rhizosphere microbial communities from Kellogg Biological Station, Michigan, USA - C6-5 metaG | ecosystem: Host-associated > Plants > Roots > Rhizosphere > Soil | place: USA: Michigan... | reverse complement strand
TCCGGAGACCGCTGGGTCGCCGCATTTTTGCGGCGACCTCTTGCGCCTGCCTGTGAGCCGCCGGCGGGCTTCGGCCCGCTGGTTATCCAGCCGAGTTACGCTGAGGTCGATTCAGTGGAATGCCTAGCCACAAAACTACTTAGCCGTGGAGACACGGTGAGCATTGAGCGTGGGCAGCTCGTCATTCAACCGGCGAGCGGCAAGCCCGTGCCGCCTGAGTGGATCAACACCAACCGGGCCAGGCTTTGCCGTGAAGCGCTTATTTCACTAGGCCTAGATGCTTTCGAGTACACGGACTATTCAACTGGCCACTATGGCAAAACCCGGAGCGCCGGTATCACGTTGCGGTTCGTCTCGCTAGTAAATGGGGAGTCTGTATACGCCGTTTTCAATGCAGACCTGACCCGTCAGCGGAACACAGCCGCAGCTAAGGCTGGCACGCTGCTGCCCAGGGGACAATTCCGTATAGGTAAGCGCAGCCACTTCTACAAATTCTGGATGGGCACGGGCTTGCCATTCCCTCGGCGCCTTTCAGCTATGCACGATTACATGGGGAAACTGCGTGGCGTCATGCTGACCGGATTGCTGACTGACGACCGTATTAACGCCGGCAGTTTGGCGCCTATCAGCCTGACTGCCGAGCAATTCAGAAAGGCAATTTTGCCGGACAAATTCCGGACAATATCCGGACAACTGCCGGACAACTTCCGGACAAGAGCCCCGGACAAGGAAAACGCTCCAGCCCATGCATTGCGCGGGTTACAGCCGATTTCAACTACGTGCGTTTCAAACCACGAAAACAAGTTAATAAGAAAGGACGAATACAAGACAGCTTCCATAACTGATTTACCTATTCCTAAGCCTCCTCAGGATCAGAGTGTTGACGAGTGGTTGGAGGCATACAGTTCGACCTGATCTGCTTTGCCGAGAAGGCACCAACCGCCAGCAAATGAAAAAAGGGCACCACCCTGTTTCGGGGTAGTGCCCTTGATGCTGCAAAGGTTTCGTTGCTTGTCAGCCCTACTCCAACACCACCGCGCGGTATTGCTGATCGCCGCCCAGGTCATCCGAGCCGAAAATGGCCCGATTGACAGCTCTCCGGCTCTCCAGCATCTGGTCGTGCTCATCATGCGTGCCAATGTCCGCCGCAACCCACTCAGGGAGATCCCTACGCCGCCGCATCTCGCTCAGGTGCGTCCACCACCGGGTAGCATGGCGCCGCTCTGCGAGAATGAGCTCAACCACCAAGGTTCGTTGCTTCTCGGTGAAGAGGGGCAGATGTAAGGCGCTAGAGTCGCCCACCTCCATGCCTACCGAGCCCTCCTCCTCAAATTCGGACTTATCTTGGCCTTTCAGAGCGTTACTGATATTTTGGTAAAGTTGCATGACGTGTGCCTCTAAGCTTCGTCGTGTGATCGCCAGGCCGCTGTTAGCGCAGCGGCTTGGCACCTCTTCTGAAATGGCCCAATTCAGGACCATCGACCTGATCAGCTAATTTTTCAGCCAATCAATCGGCGAAATATTCCGCCGGTTACTGCTTACTCTTCTCGCTGATCCAGCCTGCCGCCCAGCTCAAGGGGTCTTTCGACACCAAAGGCTTGAGGGGCTTACCATCTCGTGCTGCCTGCTTACCCTCCTCCTCTGTATCCGTGTGAATCCACACCGTTGTCCGCTTATAACCAGCTGCCTTTTGCCGCTCAGCAAAGTCTCGCTGCCTGTCTGCGCCCGTCCGCTTTCCCGGACCATCTTTGAGAACTGCCATTTTTGCCATCCCGTTAGTGCTGACGACGAGATAATGCCACACCGTTAGTGCTGACACAAGCCAGCATTAGATTAATTCATAAAGCGAGTGCCCCCCGGAAAACCGATTCTGATCGTTTAAATTCCAAGACGGCTCAGCGCTTCCTTTACGCAGCTTGAACGGGGCGGTAAAGTCTCCGTAATGGCATTTTGCCTCGACAAATGATTTTCATTTGCGCGATGCATTCATCTATGTAGCACCTAAAATCGACTCAATTAGCAAGGGAATGGTAAGATGGCCGAAGTTGTTTACCCTGGAAAACACCCATATTTTGTAGATCGCCATTTTACTGAGATTGAAAAACAGGCGATTAACACTCTATCAAAAGAGTTTTACACAACAAATGGCGGCGAGACCATAAAGTTAGGCTACAACAGTGAATATCGTTATATAATTATAAGCCCAACAGAAATATACAAAGATATGTTCAACCTTGATCGAGAGATCATCGTCGTTTTTAGTCCATATGAAACAATCGAAGCAAGAACTCTGGACGTTTTTGAATACATCGCCAAGAAACATTCCGCCCTCAGAATTGAAAAGATATGCAATATATTAGTGAGTGGCGACAAAGACGTTGAAGCCTCGCTAAACGACCTTATAAAAAACGAGCCCGAATCCCAAGTAATCATTCCATTCTATTACGGAGAACTACAAAAAGTTAGCGATCAGTATTTTTTCAGAAATAGATTCCGAAAATACTTCTACACTCGCGACTTGTTTGCCTTTGAAGGGCCACTAAAAAAGGATATTTACTTTTTTGGCCGGGGCGATTTAATCCAAGAATTAATTAATCGTTTGAAAAGCGGCGAAAATGCCGGCATATTCGGTTTGCGTAAAGCAGGGAAAACCTCCCTGATAAATGGTATAGAGCGAAACCTAGAAAAAGAAAATATAAAAACAGTCATTATCGACTGCCAAGACACATCTTTTAACCAAAGAAGATGGAATGAAGCACTTTTTTATATCTGCTCAAAGATCGCAGAGAAACTTCCATCAAAGGTTAAGCTAGCTGCAGAACATGATTTTACGGATAAAAACGCCTCCCTTTTGACTGAGGCTTACTTCAAAGCGGTAAGTGCAGAATCCAAAAGCTCTTTGTTTATAATCTTTGATGAAATTGAAAATATTTCCAGAGACACATCACCTGCGGAACACTGGAAATCTGGTCTAGACTTTGCACTACTTTGGCAGACTATGCGATCTATCTTCCAGCGCAATACCAATTTGGTCTTTTATCTTATAGCCGGCACAAACCCGCGCTGCATAGAAATGCCCAAAATAGACCACGTCGATAACCCTATATTTAATCATTTCACCCCTCTCTACATTCCAGGTTTCGAAGTGAGAGAAACTCGCGAAATGATCAGAAAATTAGGCCGTCGCATGGGGCTAAATTTTGATGAATCCATATATTCTAGACTAACCGAAGACTTTGGTGGCCATCCGTTCTTGATGCGTCATGTATGCAGCTTAATCTCAAAAGAAGTAAAAAACAGTGAGAGACCAATTGAAATCGCGCGAGACTCTTACCGAATAGGAAAAGATAGTTTCATAGAGAGCCACTCAAATTATCTAGAGATGATAATCAGCGTGCTCAAAGACTATTACCCTGATGAATTTGAAATGCTTTCAATGCTTGCGAACGAAGACATTGTATCATTTAATGAATTCGCAGAACTTCACCCGTCTTACACCATGCACTTAATTGGTTATGGTCTGATCAAAAAAAGCCGCCTAGGCTATGACTTCAGCATTGATACCATTCGCGACTATATCCTAAGCCAAGCAAAATATAAGCGCGTAGGTTTAACGACTGAAGAGATGTGGAGCGAAATATCATTTAGAAGAAATGCAGCCGAAGTAAAAATTCGTAAACTCACTAGAGTTCTACTTCAAGCTAACTTGGGTGTGGCAGGCGCAAAAACCGCAATACTGGACATTTTTGGTGGCAAGCGAAAGGAGGAACTGGCAGCACTTTCTTACCCAGAGCTATTCAACCCAAATCTCGGGGAAATATACTTTTCCGACTTATCAAAGATACTTTCAAAACACTGGACCATATTCAAAAACACTTTCTCTAAAACCAGGCAAGAAATATTCTCGCAGCTCGAATTCATCAATCGCTCACGCAGCGATGCACATGCGGCAGAAATATCAGCAGAGCAGTTTGCTTTTTTTCGCTTATGCATGGCGTCTATCGAAAGCGATCTAGAGGAAGCAATTTGATCGTTGGCTGTGGGAGTTAAGAGTAACGTGACGCCTTTAAGAAAGGCGTCACAGTTTTCAAATATTGGTCCTTCGGAGAAATACGAGAACAACTCGCAGACTTCAACGTCGCCTCAAGCTTGGAGATCTCTATACCTTGCAAAGCTTCATGAGATATGGCTCTCCTGCATCAAAATAATTAAGTGTGCAAAGTATTTAATTTGAGTGAGTGGTTTTGATCTCACTGAGACGATTTGATCTCACTAGACTTGTTTTGATCTCATCAGCAACCATTGACGCCCAATGCTGAAAGCTCGAAAGCAAGCCGACAGGGCGTCAGCTATGCTCCCCTCGCCACTCATTCCTGATGACGCATGCCCTAGCGTGCCTAGGATCACCACAGAGCTAAGGCTCAAGGAAGCGATCGATGTACAACCTTTTGATGACGGCTGGTGAAGACGACTGGGATAGCCCTACATGGTCACTATCTACGGGCAGATACCTTGAGCACACAGTTCAGATACTGAGAAACAGGTTCGAGATTCTTTCCCCCGATACGGTTCAGCAGCTCAAACAAATGCCTGCCTTATTTGCATATGAGGACTTCCGCGATCAGCCTGCCACGGTAGGACGCATTACTGAAATACAACAGCTCCAACACGAGCTTCGAATCACTCTCGCCATAGATCCAGCAGTGACTCCGATACCACAAGCCGTATTAAGGACTCTTTACCAAGACCTTGACATCAACACTAGGAACTTGGAGCACTGCCGCACCCATTGGGCGATAAAAGATGTCGATCTCGTTGAAGTATTGATGAGAGCCAATCTTATAAATCTTCCCCTACTACCCCCTCAGCCTAGGCCTCCCAAAGTTTTCATATCCTACTCGTGGGACTCACCGGAACACCGACAGTGGGTTGCACTGCTGGCAGGAACGCTGCGCTCCAACGGAATCGATGCGACGTTAGATCAATGGCACGTTCGAGGAGGCGAGGATCTGGCGGGTTTCATGGAAAGGTCAATCCGCGAAGCAGATCGCGTGCTGGTAATTTGCACTGAAGCATATGTGGAGAGGGCAATTGGTAGGCAAGGCGGGGTGGGTTACGAGCACACGATGGTAACCGGCGAACTCATGAGAAACGTAGGGACCTCCAAGTTTATTCCAGTAGTTCGCCAGACCAGTCGACCGGCCACCCTGCCAACAGAACTGAACACTCGCCTATATTTCGACCTGAGCCCAGGCGCGGAATATCCAACACAGCTGCAAGAACTCATCAGAGACTTGCATAACGTGCAGACCCCCATTCCGCCACTGGGGCCAAATCCCTTTCAATGAAACAGACCAGATGAGCCGAATCGGCCCGTTTGGTCTGCTTAGCGCTAACTCCTCCTGACAGCAGGCTGGAACAGGTGTTGCGACGACAGCAACAGCCTCACTCAAATGTGATCCTTGCTCACCTTTAATCCATTCAGAGCCAAGTGGGATTCTCTCACCCCACATCGGCTGCCAACTGCCGAGGATTTCTCTGTGGTTCGTAAATCCCACCGATCAGGGGTATTACACCGCCGGTGGAAGATCCGTCCAAAGCTGGACAAATGAAATCCGCGCCACGTTTTCATATATCGCAAAACGTGGCGCGGAAACCTGGCATCCCAAAACGGTAGGTCAGCCCTCCCCGCTCCATCCTCAATCTGAGATCGAACTGAGCCGAAAACTCGGCTGTGTATCACTTTGCCTACCTCTGACTTACTGCAACAAAAATCCCCTTCTCGATTCGCTGCAAACCAACTATTTCAGTCCCATTTAATCCGGTTACGTGTATCACATAGAGTGCACCTAAAAAGCACTGGATAAATGATCAGATCATGCCTAATGTGAGTTTTTGAGCCACTCAAAACCCCATTCGAGGCCGCATCTATGAACACAGCTAAGCCCGCCCGAGGACGCCAGCACAAACCAACTCGCTCCGAAGTTGCTGCCGCCTGGGGCCGCCTTCGCGAAGCCGCAGCCGACGGGAGCGTTCAAGCATCCGCCCTGCTGATAGCGCTCGCTGAAAACAAACCGGTCATCGCTATGGAATCGCCCACGGCATGACTGATCGCGATAAAGCCGGCAAATGGAAGCCGGGGCAGTCAGGTAATCCAGGTGGCCGTTCTGGCCAAACGCAGGAGCTGCGCGCCCGACTCGCGGAAGGTGCAGACGCCGTGACAAAGAAGGTTCTGACAGCGGCCAAGAAGGGCGATATGCAGGCTTGCCGACTGATCCTTGAGCGCCTAGTGCCCCCGATCAAACCAACTGCCGAGACGGTGTGCTTCGACCTGGACGATACCGACCTGCCCAGCGCAGCCAAATCAATCCTTCGCGCAGTTGCCGCCGGCGAGCTACCGCCCGATCAGGGCAAGGCACTGATCGAAGGGTTAGGCGCTGTTGCCCGGGTCATCGAAGTTGCCGAGCTACAGAAGGCCGTCGAAGAACTCCGCGAACAGATGGAGGGAATGCGGCAATGAGCATTAAGTGGATGCGGGCCGAGCTCAAGCGAATTGCAGAAAAGATCGGCGCCGAAGACGAAGAAACAGTTCTCGTTATGTTGACGGTGGTGGACTGCAGGGTTGACGCGGTTGAGGAGGAGATGGACTACCCCAAGACAGTGGGCCACTCCTTCAACTATCCCGTGCTCGGCGTACAGGCGGTCATGCACTTCCCACTGTGCACCATGAACAGCTATGACGCGGCCAATCTGGCAGAGGCGTTCATTCTCCACGTCCGAGCAATTGAAAGCCTCCGCCGTCCCGCTCCAGTAGGTGTGATGGATATGCGGCCATTCCCAAGCGCTGGCGCCTGGATCTTCCCTCCATTGGCTGACGGGCAAGACATCAAAAACCACGTCGCCGAACAGTACCGACTGATCATCGAGGCCCGCCATGAACATCCGTAGCCAGGTGGCCAAGCTGCGCCAGCAATCCGGGCTCACTCAGTTCAATCGTGACGTGCGAGAGATCAGCGCCCTTATGGACGAGTTGCACGAAGCAGCAGCCGGCGGTAGCGCCCGAGAAAACGTGTCCCTACTCCAAATCCTGAGCGAATCCTCAGACCAAAAACCGGCCGAACAATGGCCAGACAATCAAAAGGTAACCCAATGAAAATCGGCAAACGATCCGTCCTCAAAGTTGGCTTGGCCAACCTCCACTACTCCGAATACGAGCACTCCCAGGTAGAGGCAAGAACCTTCAATATTCAGCGCCCCGATGGCACCAAAGGAACCTGGCAGGCCGGCGGCTTGCTGAAGTCCGTTCGCCATTTGCAGGGATTGTCGCTGGAGGCGTTCAAGGATCTCGGAGAAGAAATCCTCTCGATTCGCGAGAACAAGGACCTCAACGCCGCAGCCATTGAGCGCAAGGGTAAGGAGCAGATTGATGGAATCATCCCCGCCCTGATGCCGGCGATGGAGAAGGCGGCAAAAGATATGCTCACGTTGGCCCAAACAGTGGCCAGTGGATTTGCAGCGGTCACGCCCCGCGCTAGCTCGGACGTTGTTGGTTTCCTGGCTGATCAGGAGCTGCGATCCATCGTGCGAGGCCTCAAGCCTGAAGAGCGCCAACGACTAGTCGCGGAAGCGCGCACAGGCAGTCACCCCGACGTCGTAGAGGCCGTGCTCAGGGCAAACCCAATGCTCTCCGGACTATCGCCAGAGGCGGCTGACAGCCTTTCGCGTGCAGGCATTGCCGCGTCGCGCGCGGAAGACATCGAAGGGCTCAAGCAGATGCTAGCGATCTACGATGACGTGCTGGCCACCGCCTCCAATGCCGGTGTTGCACTGAGCGGCATGGTTGCCAATTCGAATGGTTACACAGGCCGATTTGAGAAATGGCGATCGGGCTGCGAGGGCTCCGAAGCGCTTCGCGAATGGCTGGCGAAAATGCCCACTCGCACCTCTGCAAAAGCGACCCCTGATGAATCCTAAGCGGCCTAACTGCCCATATGTGCGCTGCGCAAGTATTGGTAGCGCCGATCAGCCGGCTGATTCTTTGAGTAAGAAAACATGACGTTTCAAGAGCGCTTTACCGAGGCGTGCAAAACGCAGAAATTCAAACCCTACGAACTGATCCAGGGGCCGGACGCCGGCTACACAGTGTGGGAGGTCCAGCACGTCAGCGGTGGCCAACAGGTGACAATCGACGGCCCCTTCTTCACCGAGGAAGAGGCCAGGGTTTCGGCCGACCTGCTGAGGGGTACATTCCGAGGCGCCCGGGCCAGTGAGGCGATCTACAACCGGGTGTGGAACTACGACCCGGGCCAGGAGCAATTGACCATCGATCAGGCGCGTATGTCGCGCGCAGTACTCGCCATTCGCCTTGGGCTTCCTGCCCCTTCCACCAATCCATAGGAGGCCCCATGGCCGCTACAGCATTCGATAACTCCCCTATGACCACCGTCAAACTCTACGGCCAGCTCCGACAGTTCGGCCGGTCCTACGACCTTGCCGTGCGGACACCGGCGGAAGCCTTGAAAGCACTGTGCGTGCAAATTCCCGGCTTGGAACGCTTCATCTCAAATGCCAGGTCGCGTGGGTTGGTGTTCGCCGTTTTTCGAGGCAAGAAAAACATCGGGGAGAGCGAGCTCAACTACCAAGGCCAGGGCGACATCATCATCGCACCTGTGATCGTAGGCAGTAAGCGGGCAGGCATCTTGCAGACGATCATAGGGGCCGTACTGATCGTTATGAGCCCTTTCACAAATGGTGCAACTCTTGCGCCGGGTATCGCCTTGGCCGCCGGCGGCGTAATTCAAATGCTGAGCCCTCAAGCCCAGGGTTTGAAGTCCAGCGCCGCGCCCGAGAACACGCCTGGCTATGCTTTTGGTAGTGCGAAAAATACGGTGGCATCGGGCTTGCCGGTACCTCTCTGCATCGGCCACCGACGCTGGGGCGGCGCCATCATCAGCGCGGCTATTTATGCTGAGGATCAGGTATGACTGCCATCGAATATTCACCACGCACAACCATTCTGCTCAGTGGCTCACTGGCCAAAAAATATGGCCGTCGACATACCTATGCCCTGTCCGCTCACGGCGATACCAGGGAGGCGATGAGGGCGATCGACTTGAATCACCCGGGCTTCCTGAGCGACATCGCGCGAGCAAGGTCTATCGGCCTGGAGTTCGCAATTTTCCGCAACAGAAAGAACGTGGGCGAATCCGAGTTGACTCTCGGCGGGGCCAGGGAAATAAGGGTGGTCCAGTGATCACCGGGAGCAAGCGCGCCGGCATACTCCAGACCATCATAGGCATCGTGTTGATCGTGGCCAGCCCATTCACCAACGGCGCTACGCTTGCCCCAGGGATTGCTCTTGCTGCCGGTGGCGTGATCCAAATGCTCAGCCCCCAAGCGGGTGGCCTTAAGACCAGCGCCGCGCCGGAAAACACCCCCGGCTACGCTTTCGGCAGCGCCAAGAACACCACGGCATCCGGCAACCCGGTGCCGCTCTGCTACGGCAAGCGGCGGGTAGGAGGCGCGATCATCAGTGCCGCGATCTACGCCGAAGACCAGATGTAGCCAGGCTGGTATAAAGTCACCTATCAACCCACGAGGAAGAAATATGCACAGGATTCTGCTCGCCGCCGCTGCGGTCCTGATGGCCGGCTGTTCAAGCACACCGGTAGAGCCCGGTTCGGCCAAGCGTGTGCCTGCCGATCGGGTCTACGCCTATCAGGCCGCCGCTCCAGGTGGTGCTACGTTGGTGGTAAGCCGGGATAACGGGTTTTGGGCTTCGGGTGGCTGTATGGCGACCGTGCTAATTGACGGGAAAAAGGTCGCTCGCATCAACACTGGCGAAGTGGTGAAATTTCAGGTCAAGCCAGGCCGGCACATCATCGGAGTCGCTGGCGACGACGAGGGAAACGGCCTTTGCGCGATGCAGATCGGCCAGCCAGTCAAGGAGACGGCCTCAGAGGTGGCGGCGGGCGAGGTTCAAAAGTACCGAATCTCTGGCACGCAGAACGGCACGGATATTCGCCCAAGCTCGCTTTGACCCGCCACCGTGTCGAACGCAACAAAGTGTCTTGAAAGCTACACACTGTGGCGCTTTCACCACACCATCATCGACGGCTCTGATAGCAAGGCAAACTATCGCATCAGACCATGTATTTTTCCGCAAGACTGTCGAGTAGCGAACTCATTCTTTCAATGTATCCGTCTGCATCCGAAAGGTGCTTTTCAACCTCCGCATCGGACCTTTTCCCAATGTTAGCAAGGCTCCAAGTAGAGTTAGGTAGGGGTTTACTAATCTCAATCGCAAGATTATGGATCGAGCTTTCTAAATCGGACGCATGATCCTGCCACTCAGCACCCCGCTTGACCACGACCTTGTCGAGCAAAATACATTGATATTTAAATTTACTAAAAGCGTCACCTAGCGCCGTGCCGGCAATTTCTTCCGTAATCTCCTTCTTCGTCTTTCGACCTCTATCGAGCGCGTCTATTCGTTCAAGATAGACGCCGCCGGAAGCTTCAATTTGCCGTAAAGCTACTTGGGCATCCCAGATTACCCCGAGAGCTTTTCCATAAATTATTTGGTTCCGCCAAGCGCTTAGGCCGTGGAATGCAATCCCGCCGACAACGATGGCTGCAATGGCCTGTACCAACGAAGAGAAGGAGCCAATAAAGCTAAACGCCTTATCAGCGCCGCCCACGCTCAAATTTCCGAAAAAGACGCCTGTAGACAACACGAGAAGAGCAACCAGCGCGCAGTAAAATCCAACAGCATAAGGGTTTTTCATATCCGGAGTTTTCACCACGCAAAAGCTTGAGATCATAATGACATCAGGCGGGTATCACTAGAGTATGCCTATCCAGATACAGCCTTATTTCGCCTTTTGCGGGCTTTTCGCTTGATAAGTAACACCCAAAGTGCAACAGTATTAGTAGAACACTCTAACTGATACAGGCACCAATCATGTTCATCCGCGCATACCTCCGAGCATCCACCGAAGAGCAAGACGCTGGCCGCGCCCGCGACTCGCTCGAGCAGTTCGCCAGCGACCATAACAAGGTGATTGCCAGCGTGTACCTTGAGAACGCCAGCGGCGCCACTGCCGACCGGCCCGAGCTGATGCGCCTGCTGAAAGATGCGCGCAAGGGTGACGTTCTGCTGGTGGAGTCGATAGACCGTCTCTCCCGCCTGCCGGTTGAGGACTGGCAAAAGCTCAAGGCCGCTATCGACTCCAAGGGCCTGCGCATCGTCGCGCTCGACCTGCCGACCAGCCATCAGGGAATGCAGGACACCAAGGGCGACGAGTTCACCGGGCGGATGCTGGGGGCGATCAACTCAATGCTGGTGGAGATGATGGCCGCCATCGCACGCAAGGACTACGAGCAGCGCCGTGATCGGCAGGCCCAGGGCATTGAGAAAGCTAAGGCCGCCGGCAAGTACCAGGGGCGGCCGGTGGATGCCGATCTGCACAAGCGCGTCACCGAGTTGCTAGGCGCCGGCTTAGGCATTCGCGCGACCGCTCGGCACGCCAACTGCTCCACCACTACCGTGCTCAGGATACGCGGATTGCAATAACTACCAGTTGTTGAACGGAATATTCGAAGCAGTGACTATGTCTGGCCGATATCCAGAGGCCTTTACCATTAGCTCAATGGCTTTAACGGCTCGGCTTTGGTTGGGGTTTGGCCCGACAATCACTTTTTGCAGGGCATGGAGATTGCCCTTCAAAATATCTAGCGAAATGTGAGGGATAACGTATGACGGCCCGACACGAAACTGGACAGTTTGGGGAGGGTTTTGAGCAATAATCCGCCACTCTGCCTCTTCATGGAATCCTTCATTTTTAAATCGCGGTGCCATTTCCAGAAGCGCTTCGCAAATTTCTGAGATCGCCGATTTTGCCTGACCTTCCCCTTCCTCGCTCAGGTACTGCCTGAATTTGAACATGCATTCGACTTTCTGCTCAGAAGGCAGAGCGTGAAATTCCTGAACGGTTATAGGAATCGTCGGGAAAAAGTCCATTGCGCCAGATATAACCGAAGCAACCTCACTCTGCTGCTCGCCGTGCCCATAAAGGCATTTTTCGAGACGCATCCCAAATTTTTCGCAATACGCGGCAAGTGCATCCCGATCAAATCCCAAGCAGTACCCACTTCCTCCTGGGCAGTACCCACGCCATTGACTTAACAGGTCGGGCTTTTCACTGAAGGAAGCTACGTAAATTTCCTCGCCTTTTACGCTCTCCAGGTGCTCGTACAGCATTGCGCCGAACGCTTCAAAATAATCACTTTCGAAAAAATAATTAGCCACGGACTTCGCAGATGCTAAAGCGTGAACGAATTCCGTAGGGTCGTTGAGGAAATGAGTATTCGTCGCCCAAATGGACTTCGAAGCGAAGATACCGAGCAGGCCGGGCTGGCTGGTGTAATGGTAGAGAAGGCTCATTTAGCGCTTAACCTCAAAGGACATGAGTACGCGAACCAATCCATTTGCTGTCACCCTGCTGTCACAGCGTAATCATCAAACTGGTGCTTTGGCCTGAAAGCATTGAAATATATGGTGTCCCAGGGCCGGTTCGAACGGCCAACCTTCCCCTTAGGAGGGGGATGCTCTATCCAATTGAGCTACTGGGACAAATGACAGCCGTCGC
>Ga0157373_10003034_pt1 | contig 12663 bp, 5 predicted proteins | sample C65metaG_FD_113460 | JGI IMG/M metagenome (GOLD analysis project Ga0157373, IMG submission 113460) | Corn rhizosphere microbial communities from Kellogg Biological Station, Michigan, USA - C6-5 metaG | ecosystem: Host-associated > Plants > Roots > Rhizosphere > Soil | place: USA: Michigan... | reverse complement strand
GCAGGCCACTGGCTTCAAGAAGGCCCAGGTGTCAGAGGTGCTTGCGCAGATCGACACTCCCGGCACTTTTGATTTGCAACTCGAAGCCGGCAACATCGCTGAAACCGTCAGCGTCACTGCCGGTGGCGATGCTCCGATCAATACGACCGACGCAACCGTCGGCAATACATTCGAATCACGTCGCATCGTCGAGCTCCCGCTCAACGCCGGCAACGTCGTTGGCCTGCTTTCGTTACAACCGGGCGTGACCCGCACCGGCTTCGTCAACGGCGGCCGCTCCGATCAATCGAACATCACGCTTGACGGCGTTGACGTTAACGAACAACAGAACGGTCTGGACGTCGTTACCAACCAGGCGTTTTCAAGCGTGCTCCGCATTCTGCGCGATTCGACGCAGGAATTTCGCGTGGTCACGACAAACCCGAATGCCGACACTGGTCGTTCTTCAGGCGCGCAGGTTTCACTCGTGACGAAGTCCGGAAGCAACGATTGGCACGGCTCGCTCTTTCACTTCCATCGCAACACAGTCACGACCGCGAATGACTTCTTCAACAACAAAGCCGGACGTTTCCTGCCGACGGATCCACAAGTGCTCAGCGGCACTGCCGTCGCCGGTGAAGCGCGATTGCCGCGTCCGCCACTACTCAGAAACTTCTTTGGCGGTTCAGTTGGCGCTCCGATCAAGAAGGACCGCGCCTTCTTCTTCTTCGCTTACGAAGGTTTTCGTGAAGCAACATCGTCGGGCGGTTTGCAGATTGTGCCCTTGCCGCACGTGGGCCAGGGCATCATCCGTTATCGCACGGCGAGCGGCGCCAGCGATCCTTCGTGCCCACCGGGTACGCCGTCAGGCTTCCGATGTTTGAACGTGAACCAGATCAACCAGGCTTACCTGGCTGCGAACGGAATCACTCCCGGTGTGAACCCGGCCGCGCTCAATTTTCTGCGCGACAAAACACAACGCTACGTTGCAAACGACACGACCGTCGGCGACGGCATTAACACCGGTGGCTATCGTTTCAACGCTCCCACGCCGACCACGTTCGACACTTATCTGCTGAAGCTCGACTTCAACCTGACTGACCGCCAAACGTTGTTCGTGCGCGGCAACTACCAGGAAGACAACATCGGACAGGTCCCCACATTTCCCGACGCGCCGGCTCCTTCAATCTGGTATCACCCGAAAGGGTTTGCGGCCGGTCATTCGTGGACCATTTCTAACGCGATGGTCAATCGTTTCACTTATGGTCTAACTCGGGCCGCATTTACGCGCCAGGGTGATCAGACTGGCAACAACGTCCAGTTTCGTTTCATCTTCAATCCGGTTTTAACGCCGGCGCTGACGCGTGTCACTCCGGTTCATAACTTCGTCGACGACGTCACTTACGTGAAGGGTAATCACACGCTCCAGTTCGGCGGCAACGTTCGCCTGATCAAGAACACGAGGCAGTCGTTTCAGAATGCCTTCGACGTGTTGACGACGAACCCGTCCGGCTATAACGCTTCCGCGGCAGTGCTGACGTCTGCCGGTGCGGACGCTTCCGGTGGCGCGATCTTCCCGGATGTTGCGGCGAGCTCGCTCACGCCCTTGCGTAATATTCTCTCCGCTGTGATCGGGCGCTTCTCTCAATACACTGCGAACTTCAGTTACGATCAGTCCGGCAACATCTTGCCGGCGGGCAGTTCTGCCGATCGAACTTTTGCGACTCAGGAATACGAAGTCTACTGGCAGGATCAGTGGCGCATGCGTCATAACCTGACGGTTACGTATGGTCTGCGCTGGGGTACTTCGACTCCGGTGTATGAGGTAAATGGTTTCCAGGTCCAACCCACGACGAGTTTGGGTGGATATTTCGATCAGCGAAAAGCGAGCGCCTCTGCTGGAGTTCCTTTCAACGATCCCATCTCTCTCGATCTCGCCGGCAAAGCGAACGGCAGGCCCGGTTTCTACAAACAGGATTGGAACAACTTTGCACCTGTTCTCGCAGTCGCATGGCAACCGGAGCTTCCCAATAACTTCTGGGGCAAGCTCATCGGTCGTGAAGGAAAGGCAGTTTTCCGTGCTGGTTTCCGAACCACTTACGATCGCATCGGCAGCGCGTTGGCAGTGAACTTCGATCTGAACAATCAACTCGGATTCGCTTCAGCGCTCACGATTCCGGTCAATACTTACAACGTAAGCACGAATCTGGCGCCGCTGTTCAATGGCGGATTGCAGGATGTGCGCTTGTTGCCGGGTGTTGCCGGACACTTCAGCAATGTGATCCACTTCCCATTGACCCAACCGGCCAATGGCGCCGAACGAATAGAGACCTCGCTCGACGACACCCTCGTCACGCCAGTCAACTACAGCTTCAACTTCTCCTATGCTCGCGAGCTGGGCAAAGGACTTTCGGTTGAGATGAGCTACGTTGGCCGCCTCGCGCGACAACTGCTCGGCCAGCGAGACATCATGCACTTCAACAATCTGCGTGACATCAAATCAGGGCAGACTTTCTACGAAGCGATGCAGGCCCTGATCGATCTGCGTTACGCAGGTGTGCCGATTACGTCGGTCGGACCAATTCCATTCTTTGAAAATGTGTTGCCCGGTATTGCAGGCAACTTCAACGTGTTAGGCCAAATCAGGGCGTTGACCCCAACGCAGAGTGCTTACCGGCGCATCGCTTTGCCGTCAGTAGGCGGACAGAATGTTACCGACTACACGTTCCTGCAATCGGGTGCGCGTTGGGACGACAAACCGTTTTCGATCTTTAACAACACGTTCGTGAATCCGCAATATGCGGCGCTCAACACGTGGTCCACGTTTGCTCTGTCAAACTACAACTCCGCGCAGGTGAGTATTCGTCAGCGGCTGTCACGCGACGTCACGTTCGACTTCAACTATACGTTGTCGCATTCGCTGGACGACGCTTCTGGTCTTCAGAACGCCGGCAACTTCTCGACCCAGTCGTTAATCTTCAATCCGCTTAATCCGATGTCGAATTATGCGGATTCAGACTTCGACATCCGTCACAACATCACGGCGAACTGGTTAGTCGGTCTGCCGTTCGGTCGTGGTAAGAAGTTCTTCAGTGACGCTGGGAAGATCACGAACGGCGTGTTTGGCGGTTGGGATCTGACGGGAATCTTCCGTTGGAACTCGGGGCTGCCGGCGCAGAACGCGCTTGGTGTGCCGCAACGGCCGTTCGCGTTCCAGCGTTGGGCCACCAACTGGCAGATCTCTTCCGGTATGGTCGCCGTTCGTCCGGTTGAAACTCATTTCGGAGACGTGAATGGTGAACCAAACATGTTTGCCGATCCGACGGCCGTCTACCAAAGCTACCGCGATCCAAAACCGGGTGAGGGCGGTGACCGCAATACACTGCGTCAGCCGGGTTACTTCAGTTTGGATACGGGTTTGCACAAGACGTTCAGGATGCCCTGGGAAGGACACGCACTTACCTTCCGTTGGGAAGTTTTCAACCTCACCAACACGCAGCGGTTCACCGGATTCAATGGCACGGGTCTGAACACCGATCCGTTTATCTTTGGAGGTGCACCGCCGCAGGGCTTCGGCAATTTCACGGGCACACAAGCGCCGCTCGGCGAGACCAAGGCGGGACGCGTGATGCAGTTTGCGTTTCGTTACGTGTTCTAAACTCGCCACAAAAAGCAGAAAGGCACAGACGATGGCTGCGCGGCCACGTCTGTGCCTTTTGTGCTTTTTGTGGGCTGTCTGGCCGATACGAAATTCTATAGACAGCCCTAGAAATTTGGATATACTTTCCGGCCGAAAAGACCGACAAATGCTGTTTGTAGGCCAAAACTGTCACTGGCATCCTGCGGAATAATATCTGCAAGAGCGAACTCGAACGAAAAGTCAGTGAGTAATTCCGCCTCTTAAGCCTTTCCAGATTTACGTTTTCCACAAGTGCTTTACAAGCCGTCCTGAGGCGGGCGCAGTCACGTAATTCAAGCAGCTTCCACTTCCCAACGGAGGAATTCATGAAAAGTACGGACCTTCTGCGAACTCAGAGTCTGATCAGTTCTACCATCCTGTTCGTTGCATTCCTGCTCTTTGCGAGCGTAGCGTTTGGACAGGCCGGAACGTCAACAGTTACGGGAATCGTGTCGGATCCACAAGGTAACGTCGTTGCCGGAGCCTCGGTTACGCTCATCAACAGCGGCACGAACACGTCACGAACCACCACGACGAACGACGTCGGCAAGTATAGTTTCGAGTTTGTCCAGCCCGGCGACTATCGCATTGAGGTTGAAGCTAAAAATTTTAAGAAGTCGGTGCTCAGCAACGTCCACGCACTCGTGGCGCAGTCCACGTCAGCCGACGTCAATCTTGAGCTCGGGCAGTTGACGGAGACCGTCACTGTAAGCGCAAACGCGGCTGAACAACTCGTCAACCGCGATGATGCGACTCTTGGCAATACTTTCGTCCCCAAGCAGATTACAGAGCTGCCCACCAACGCGCGCAGTGTTCCGGCCCTGCTCACGCTGCAACCAGCCACCACCAGGGACGGCAATGTTGCGGGCGCGCGCTCAGACCAGGCTAATGTCACCCTCGACGGCGTTGACATTAACGAAACTCAAACAAACTCAGTGGGCGCCAGCGTTCAGGATGATCCGATCGCGTCCAACCTGCCGGCCAACAACACCGTTCTGAGATTGAACTCCGAAGCAATTCAGGAGTTTCGTGTTACCACCACTAATGCCAATGCCAACCAGGGACACTCGAGCGGAGCCCAGATTTCTCTGGTTACGAGGAGTGGAACGAATGACTGGCATGGATCGGCATTTGAGCTATATCGCTCGAAACATTTAGCCGCAAACGATTTCTTCAACAATCGAGTCGGGATTGCGAAACCGCAGTTGATCCGGCACAGCTTCGGCGGTACTTTCGGAGGCCCGATCGTCAAGGACCGCGCCTTCTTTTTCTATAGTTTTGAAGCGCTGCGCCAGACGAGCCAGACTTCAGTGGTGCGCACCGTCCCGCTGGCCAGCATGGGCCGAGGCGAATTGCGGTACCGCACCAGTACCGGCAGCATCGTCACGCTGACGACGGCGCAGTTGAACGCCGCTTTTCCGGCCCTCGATATGAACCCGGCGGCCATCAGTATTTTCGCGGCCGCGGCGGCAAAATATCCGGCCAATGACTTCACTACCGGCGACAGCACCGCGAGCAGGTTACTAAACGCAGCCGGCTTTAGGTTCAATGCTGCTACTCCGGTAGACCTCAACTCTCACGTTGCCAAGTTCGATTTCAATCTGACCCCGAATCAGCAACTGTTCGTCCGCACGAATATCATTTATGACTTGACTGGACAGGCGCCGCAGTTTCCGGATACGCCACGACCGAATGTTTGGTCGCATCCCATGGGTATTGCTGCAGGCCACACCTGGCAGATCAACAATCAACTCATCAACAGGTTTACCTATGGGTACACTCGTGAGGCCTTTACCCAACAAGGTGATTCCGCAGACAACGCGATAAGTTTCCGGTTTATATTTTCACCACTTGGATTCAGTCGCACGCTGAGCAGAATCACTCCGGTGCAAACGATTGCTGACGACCTGTCGTGGGTGCAAGGCAATCACACGCTTCAGTTCGGCGGCAGTATTCGCCTGGTTCGTAATAAGCGCGTCGGTTTTGGCAGCGCGTTTGACAACGCGATCGCGAACCCGTCGTTCTATTCGGGCGGCGCAGGCGCGAGTCTCTCCACGCCAATCCAGACCTTCGCGATTGCGAACAGTATCCCTTCATTTACTTCCGCCGATCGCGCTGCCGTACAGAATGCGGTTTCAGCTTTGATCGGCAGATACTCGCAGTACACCGCGAACTTTACGTTCGACGCAGACGGAAGTTTGCTGAACGCCGGCACGCCAACTGACCGCACGTTTGCTACCCAGGAATACGAACCTTATGTCCAGGACATTTGGAAGTTTCGACCCAGCCTGACGTTTACGTTTGGTCTGCGGTATAGCCTCTCGAGACCGATTTATGAAGTTAACGGCTTTGAGATGAAGAGCAACATCCCGCTGGGTGAATTCTTCCAGCAACGCGTGGATGCAGCCGCTCAGGGAAAAGTGGTTAACACATCGATCACCTTCGATCGTTCTGGTCCGGCGAATGGTAAGCCGCCGCTGTACGACTGGGATAAGAATAATTTCCAGCCGCGCGTCGCGGTTGCCTGGTCGCCGAGTTTTAAGACTGGTTTTCTCTCGAAGGTTTTCGGTGCGAATAACGAATCACAGTTTCGCGGTGGGTTCGGAATCACAAACGATCAGTACGGCTCGGCACTAGCGGTCAACTTTGACCTGAATAATGCGGTCGGTTTTGTTTCAAGCTTCACTACGCCAGCCAACACGTACTGCACGAACAACGTCGCTTGTTTAGCGCCGGCGTTCACCACGTTGGGACAGGACGTTAGAGGACTGCCGAACGTCATTATCCCAGCCAGGCTAAACTTCCCGAACCTCCAACCAGCCGACAACTCGCGTCGTATCGAAACGTCGCTTGATTCGGGACTGGTGGCGCCAATCAACTATAGCTGGAACTTCACCTACGAGCGCCAGCTTCCGAAAGGCTTCTTTATCCAAGCCTCTTACATTGGCCGTTACGCGAATAACCTGATCGCGCAACGCGACACGATGGCGCTCAACAACCTGGTCGATCCGAAGTCGGGCATGGACTGGTACACCGCTGCCGGCCAACTCGAAATCCTTCGCACTCAGGGTGTGCCATACACGTCCGTAGCGCAGATTCCGTATTTCGCGAATCTGTTCCCGTCCGACCTGGGCGATCTGCTTTTCGGCGATCCAACGCTGACCCAAACACAGGCGGTATACCTGATGGCGAGCGCCGACGTGTTCGGAAACGATTGGACCGACACGCAGGACGTTTTGGACGGAGTTTTGGGAACGAATCTTTTCTTCCATCCGCAATACGGTGCGCTTGCGACTTACAGCAGTATCGGGCACTCCAGATACAACGCCGGTACGCTCTCGGTTCGCCAGCGTCTCGGAAGATCGCTGACGTTCGATTTCAACTACACCCTCTCGCATTCGCTGGACGACGCTTCCGGCGTGCAGACGGGCGGCGGGTTTGGAGCTCTGTTCATCCAAAACCCGATTCGTCAGCATGATTGGTACGGAAACTCCGACTTTGATATTCGTCATTTGATCAACGCTAACAGTATTTGGGAGCTGCCATTTGGCCGCGGTCGCAAGTACTTTTCAGGCGCTAATAACCTGACGGATTCCGTAATCGGAGGATGGCGGCTTTCCGGAATCTTCCGTTGGAATTCCGGATTGCCAATCGGTACGCCATTTGACGACGCGCGTTGGGCCACAAACTGGAACGTGCAAAGCAATACCGTACGCATCAGCGATATACCGTCCTGCCCCGATCGCGGTGGTGTGGATGCGCCGAAGCTCTTTGGCTGCAATCCCGACGGGATTTATCGCAATCTACGCAACGCTAGACCGGGCGAGTCAGGTGAGCGCAATACCCTGCGATTGCCTGGTTACTTCTCGCTTGACGTCGGACTGGCCAAGAAGTTCAAACTGCCATGGGAAGGACATTCGTTGGAGCTGCGCTTAGAGGCGTTCAATGTAACTAACACTCAGAGAATGGGTGCTCTCACCGGTGGTCGAACGGGTTATGGCGTTGGTCTTGACCCGGGCGGTTCTCCTTTGGGATGCAGGCCGAGTACACCGACTACACCTGGTACCTGTGCTCTGGCGCCGTTCTCGGGCGATGAAGCAGCGCCGCTCTCGGCCCCATCAATCTGGTCAAACTTCTCAGGGATACAAGGTAAACCGAGGGAAATGCAGTTCGGTGCGATTTATCGATTCTGAGCACGCAATTGCTTGGAATCCTCTCCCGATGCGCGGGCTGGCTGATTTTTAAGCCAGCCCGCCATTGCTTACAGGAGGCGGCTGAAATACAGCCGGATCATTTCCATGCGACTCTTACTATTGTTCTGCATCATCACGGCCGGTGTCGCTTCGTCGGCGCTCGCACAGTTACGAGATCCTGGTCTTAACGGCAGGTCCGGCGGTAAGGCCCTTTATGGCGAGGTCACAATTGATGGTGAGCAGCTTAATAACGGCAAACCCGTCAAAATAGATCTCATCCTGTACACCGAGGGAAGAAACGTTGTCGAGCGCAACACGGTGTCGGGTAACACCCGGTATCGCTTTAATAACATCCCGCAAGGGTTGTACGAACTCGTTGCTGAAGTTGAAGGAGCAGAGGTTGCGCGCCTCAGGGTAGATTTGCGATCACCGCTGGTTGATGATTTCAAGCAGGACATTACGCTGGCGTGGAGTGCGAATGGACCAGGAGCGGCAAAAGGAGATGCCGGTTCTGCTGCCGATAGTTATCACAGAAATTCGGCGAATGCGGGCCTGTTTACGAAGGCTGACCATGCATTGGACGCGAAGGACTACGACGGAGCCGTCGAGCTTCTCAAAAAAATCGTCAAGGATGATCCGAAAGATTTTCAGGCATGGACGCAGTTGGGCAACGTGCATCTCGTGCAAAATAAATACTCAGAAGCCGAAACCGAGTATCTGCACGCGATCGATCTCCACTCCGATTACTTTTCGGCGCTTCTCAATCTCGGTCGAGCAGAGATCGGACTAAAACAGTATGAGGTTGCTGCTGACGTTTTGGGCCGTGCACTGAAGCTGCGACCAAAATCTGCCGACGTTAATTACTTTCTCGGCGAATCCTATCTGCAACTCAAAAAAGGGTCTGTCGCAGTCGGGTATCTCAACGAAGCCTTGCGGCTCGATCCAAAAGGAATGGCCGAGGTTCATCTGCGCCTCGCGCTGCTATACCACACCGCGGGAATGAAAGACAAAGCCGCGGCCGAGTACGAAGCGTTTCTTAAACAACGTCCCGACTACCAGGATCGCAAGCAGCTCGAGGAATACATTTCAACAAACAAAAAGCCCTAGGACGGCGCCTCTGCGGTGCTGAAGCCGTACGAAACAACTGCACCGCGGAGACGCAGAAAACGGAGAGAGAACGCGGAGATTACGCAGAGATGCGACACAGTCGTCATTGTCAATCGCTCTCCGTTTTTTGCGCCGCGCTGGTCCTCTTTGCCTTCACCGGCACCCGGAAGCTTGCGGCCCAAACTGGCGACCACACACTCTACGGCGATTTAATAGTCGATGAAAGCAAAGTCACGGGTCTGAAACCGCTTAGCTTCGACATAATTCTGTACAGTGAAACCAAGGTCGTCCTCGCCCGGCAATCAACTCCAAACAATGGCCGCTATCGATTTAACAATCTGTCAGTTGGGCTTTATGAACTGGCGATCGAAGTCGAGAACAACGAAATAGGGCGGTTGACTGTAGATCTGCGATCGCCCTGGCTCAAAGACGTGCGGCGCGATATTGAGTTCGAATGGCGAATGCCAGGTAATGCGGTGCACAGCGGCGTTGTTTCTGCCAGCGACACCTACTCACGAAGTTCGGCGAATCAAAAGCTGTTCACGTTGGCCCGCCAGGCGGCAGGGAAGCAAGACTATGAAAAAGCGGTACAACTGCTTCAGCGAATTACGTCCATCGACAGCAGAGATTTTGAAGTCTGGTTCGAACTCGCGAATATCCATTTCCGTCAGAAGAAACTTGCTGAGGCTGAGAACGAGTATCTGCGTGCGATCGATGTGCATGCAAGCTTCTTTCCGGCCCTGCTAAACCTTGGACGTCTGGAGCTGTTTGAGAAACAGTTTGCAGTGGCCATTCAGGTCCTGCAACGAGCCGTCAACGTTCGGCCGGACTCACCGGATGCAAATTATTTTCTCGGCGAAGCCTATCTACAGACGAAGCATGGCTCGTCCGCTGTTAAGTTCTTCAACGAAGCGCTGCGGCTGGATCCGCAGGGCATGGCGGAAGTTCATCTGCAATTGGCGCGGTTGTATGATCGTGCCGGCATGAAAGACAAAGCTGCCGCAGAGTACCAACGATTTCTGGAAAAGAAGCCTGATTATCCAGAGCGGAAGAAGCTCAAAGAATACATTGACGCGAACAAGCCAAAGCCATAGATAAAGTGAGAGCGGCAGCGTCGCACCCGCAAAGTCGACGCTGCCGCTCTCTTCAGTGAACTACCGTGATGGCTGGGCCATTCTGGGCCACGTGCTCACCTAATGCTAAAATCCCCGGCTGTGAATTATCTGCGAGGTAAAACTGGCTGATGCCGCCCGCCCTGATGCAAGGCGTCAGGGCGACTCGAACGGCATGCCGAAGCGTAACACTATTTAGTGAACCAGGCAAGGTTGCAGACAGCGCCTCATCGCGTTGTTCCTCAGAAGGGACAGTTTGAGATGGGGCGCTCCTACCGTTCCCGGCCCAGGCGGCTGGCCGCGAAGTTGAAAGCCATCAGAACGAAGTTGGGTCTAACCCAGACAGAGATGATCAAAGCGCTGGCGGTGAAGGACGAACCGCTGCGTCCCGCCAGTATCTCAGGTTACGAACTCGGTCAACGCGAACCACCGCTGCTCGTCTTACTCCGCTATGCGCGACTCGGCGGCTGCACGATGGAGCAGTTAGTCGACGACAAGATCAAGTGGCCATAAGGGTTTGTTTTCAGATTCTCGTCCATCTGGGTTTATCCGCGGCTTGAGACATTCTTTGTCTGTTTTCCAGTCACAATTTTCGTCACTTCCAGCTCACTTCCCTCAAAAATCCCCGGAAATCGACTCGGCATAGGTCTTGACACTCCTCCTGGCGGGACGGGTTGCAGACAGATGTCTTTAATAATCTCATTGTTAGGATTCGCCGTGCTGGCCATGATTATCCACGAGTTGGGCCATCTCCTCGCCGCGCGCTCCTGCAACGTGTCCGCCTCCGAACTGGGTGTCGGCATGGGGCCGCGACTCACCGGCTTCCGCCTCGGCACCATCCAATTCAGTCTGCGCGCGATACCGATCGGTTCTTTCGTCATGCTCGACGGCGCCGCATTAAAAGAGAAGTCGGTCCGGGCTCAACTCCTCGTGCATCTCGGCGGCGTCGTGTTCAATCTCGTGGCCGGGCTCTTCACCTACGGCACGACCTTCGGCTGGTTGAATTTACTGCTGGCCGCGGGAAACATTCTTCCGCTGTACCAACACGATGGTTGGAAGTGCGGTGTCGTGATCATGCGGAAGTTGATGCGGGGCAAGAGCCAGCCGGCGGAGCGAGCGTTTACGTTCTCGGGCGGGTTCGTGAGTCTGGTGATCGCGTGGGCCGTCCTGCGGATGTTTATGTAAGCCAGTCATTAGCCACGAAAAAGCACAAAAAGCACAAAACGATCTCTTTCGAGATCGTCATGTGCTTTCGCGCTTTTCGCGGCTGGGTTCTGTCTTACTTTGTCTTGAAGTAGGCGTCGAGGTAAGAACCATCCAGCGCAGTCATCCTGGTCTGGTAGCATTTTCCGGGCGCCTTCGGCGTCTGCCAGTTCTGGATGAACTGTCCTGCCGTTGTATCGTAACGCAGGCTTGTTCCTCCGGTTGTCGTAAATTCAATGTCAGCCGTATAACCGGAGCTCGAACAAGATACCTCGGCGACCGAGAAAGCTTGTATATCCGTCACCGCTTTCTTCTCAACACCGTTAGCGAAGATGTTGAACTTCAGCGGCACTGTTGACCCACCTTTGACTGAATTCCAAATGATGGGTGAAAGGCTCGCGTTGCTCATGTCAACCGGTTGATAGAAGCCCAACAACGACCAGCTTCCAATAGTTAGTGTGCCATTGTTGAATGAGATGTTGTAGTTCGTGCTCGTCAGACCACTTGGCACGATCGTGTACGTGCCGGCAGGTGTGCTTGCGTTGTAGGGAACGGTTGTATTCGACGCATTTTTAATCGTGAATGTTAACGTCCCCGACAGATCAGCCACGCCCTCACCTGCAGCGAATGCGTTGAAAGAGGCGGTTAGAGTCGCAAGTGGACTTCCAAACACAAAGCTCTTGTTGTCTGCCGTTATTGCCAAGCCCTTTGGTGTGATATGACCTGCACCGCTGGCGCTTGTCGGCAGATAGTAATTGTTCAGATTCGTGCCCGTTGCTGCTGAAAAGTCGCCACTCGCGAGCGTTGTGCTGACGTTGTTCGCGGTGCTGACATCTTTAGTGTTGTAGGTTCCGGTAGCTTTAGTGACTGTAAGACTTTCGCCTGAAACCAAGTTGCCGATCAAGAAATTCGCCGGGGTCAGCGTTGCGGTGGCGTTCCCATCATAAACTTTCGTTGGATTGCCAACGACCGATGCGGTTAGGGTTCGCTTCTTGATCATGAAAGTGACTTGAGTGGCGGTGCTGCCACTGTGGTTGCCGTCGCCCGCGTAGGAAGCATCAGCCGTCGCCGTGCCTACGTTGGTGTTGTTGCCGTAAGTGACGGTGACTGACACATTCAGACTACCCGCGCCTGTGGCTGTCGCGGTACACGGAGTCTGCGGTGAGCCGTTGTAGGTTACGTTCGTCGGGCAGTTGATCGTAGTTGATGAACCAGCCTTATCGATGGTGAAAGTAACCTGGGTGGCGGTGCTGCTGTTGTGATTGGCGTCGCCTGCGTAGGAAGCATCAGCCGTCGCCGTGCCCGCATTGGTGTTGTTGGCGTAGACGACGGTAACTGAATCATTCAGACTACCCGCGCCTGTGGCCGTCGCGGTACACGGAGTCTGCGG
>Ga0157373_10003031_pt1 | contig 12665 bp, 9 predicted proteins | sample C65metaG_FD_113460 | JGI IMG/M metagenome (GOLD analysis project Ga0157373, IMG submission 113460) | Corn rhizosphere microbial communities from Kellogg Biological Station, Michigan, USA - C6-5 metaG | ecosystem: Host-associated > Plants > Roots > Rhizosphere > Soil | place: USA: Michigan... | reverse complement strand
TGGAATGGATTCTCCGGTGTTATCGAAGGAGAGTTCACCCAGTCCATTGTGGATGACTACAGCGCAGGTCCTGCCGCCGCCGGTGTCGATCCCTTCGTGACTAACAACTCCACCATCTTCGATCCCGACAACAACGAGCTGAACCAACTTTTCGGCCAATACAAGGGGTTCGATACCACCGTGAAGCTGGGCCGCCAAAAGATCATTTATGACAATGCCGCGTTCATCGGCAACGTCGGCTGGCGCCAGAATGAGCAAACTTATGATGGCCTGTCCGTGGTGAATACCTCCATTGATGGCCTTACTCTCAGCGGTGCCTATATCAGTCAGGTGAACCGCATCTTCGGTGCGGATGCCCTTGCGCAATTCCGCAATGCTCCTGCCGATATCTTCCTGTTGAACGCCTCTTACACCGGCATCCAGGGCCTTACCCTGGGTGGCTATGGGTATTTCATGGATTTCGACAACGAAAATGATGGTGGTGCTGCCGACAAGTGGGACAACAACACCCTCGGCCTGAGTGCTTCCGGCACCGTGGCGGGAGTCCTTCTCTATGGGGAATTCGCCTATCAGGATCAGGCGGGAAACCTGGATGACCGTGAGGCGCTTTACACGCACCTCACCGCCACCAAAAAATTCGGCACCCAATCCCTCACCCTTGGTTTGGAGCATCTGGATGCCGGGTTCCAAACTCCGCTTGCCACCGTGCACGCATTCAACGGCTTTGCCGACATGACGGATACCGCCCGCCTGGATGGAAACCACAATGGCCTTACCGATCTGTATGTGACGCACGTCATTCCAATCGCCTTCGGCATCAAGTGGGCGAACTCCCTGCACGCCTTCGGAGACAACGAAATCTCCACCGGCTACGGCTATGAGCTCGACTCCGTTCTCACGAAGAAATTCGACGAGCACTTCACCGCCATCGCCAAGTTCGCCCACTTTGAAAGTGAAGGCGACGACTACGTGGTGGATCGCAGCACCGCAGGTCTTCCGACCACGCAGCGCTTCTCCCTGGAGCTGAACTATACTTTCTGATCTCCGCCTTCTCTGGTGTTAATGGTAACGGTCAGGCCTTTCGGGAAAGCTCCCGGAGGGCCTGATTCTTTTCATATATGGCATATGGATTGGGAAAAAATGCCATATCTCCCCTGCTCTTCTATAGCCTTTTATTTAAATTCAGAACCGCACGGGCTTAAGGGGATTCATTCCCTTGATTTCAATAATCCCGGCCGAAGCCGCTGTGGCGCAGATGCTACGAGGCAACACCCACAGGCATGGCTGCGAAGGCCATTTCGCACAGGCCGATGAACGCTTCCTCTACGAGGCTCGGCTCCCGTTTGGGGGAATGGAAGACACCCCATTCACGCTCGATTCCCGGTTCATCGATGACCACCACCTTTAGGCTGCCATCCGCGATTTCTCGCGCGGCCACCCATGGAGCCACGATGCCCACACCGATGCCGAGTTTCGCCATTTCCTTGATGGCCTGCATGTCGCCCAGCACCAAAGGTTTTTTCCCACGGCAGCCTTTCTGCTCCAGCCATTCGTCGATGAGCCTATGTGTCTCGGTAGCCTTCGCGTAGATGATGAATTGTTGTGCGTTCAGGGTGCTGAACACACTGGCGGGATCGGTAGCCCATGGATGAAAGGGGGAAACCACGAAGGCCAGGCTATCATTGAACATGGGGCGATAGCCTTCATCTCCCCTGCCCCGTGGTTTCAATCCCACGATCAAATCCAGATCCGCAGCGGTCAGGCGATCCAGCAGCAGGGTGGTGTCCCCAGCCTCGATGACGGGTTCACATCGGGGAAAGCAATCGCGGAATTCCCGGAGCACGGAAGGAATCATGAAATGGCACAAGCTGTGGGGTGCGCCGATGCGGATGCGTGTCTGGCCCCAGCGGCGGAGACCATCCAGATCCCGGCTGGCTTGATCCAGCTCATAAATCACCCGTTTGCAGCGCTTCAGCAGCAACTCACCTTCCACCGTGACGGCGACTTTTTTTCCCGTGCGGTCCAGCAATTTACAGGACAATTGCTCCTCCAGCGTTCTCAGTGAATGGCTGACAGCAGACTGGGTTACGAACAGGCGGCGGGCAGCGAGCGTGAAGCTCCCTTCTTCCACCACCGCCACAAAGGCTCTCAGTTGTCTTAAGTCAGGAACCCAGTCCATAATGAATTGTTCTCATCTATTTTAGGTTAATTCAGAAGCATTACTTATGCCAAAAGCATACCTGTTGGCATCCCACGCGCTTACTTGGATGAATGAATCAATCAGGAAGTCCGGGCAACAACGCCCCGTTGCGGCTGGGTTTCGTCCCACTGAGTGACTGCGCTCCCATCGCGGTGGCCAGGGAAAAGGGAATTTTCGAGAAATTCGGCCTCAATGTGGTGCTCAGCCGGGAACTCGGCTGGGCCACGGTGCGGGACAAGATGTTTTACGGAGATCTGGATGCTGCACAATCCATCGCGGGCATCGCCTTCGCTCTGGGCATGGGCTTTACCGATCTGCGCTGTGATGTGGCTGTGCCGCTGATTCTGAATCTTCATGGAAATGCCATTACGTTGTCCAAGGAGTTGAATCCGGCGGAAATTGGTAATGGTGAGGGCCTCCGCCATTATCTCACGCATTCGTGGAAAAAGGATCGCCCCTTCACCTTGGCCGCCACCCACCGCTTTTCATCACACCATATTCTTCTTCACGCATGGCTGCGCCGCCATGGCCTGATCGCGCCGCAGGATGTGGAGATCGTTTTCCTGCCACCACCCCTCATGCCACGCCATCTCAAGGCGGGCCACATCGATGGCTATTGTGTGGGAGAGCCCTGGAACTCGGAATCCATTCTCTCCGGCATGGGCTGGTGCCCGGCCACTTCTTCCGATCTGTCCCATGGCCACCCGGAAAAAGTCCTGCTCATCTCCGGGAATTTTCTGCGCGAGCGGAAGCAGGACTCCATTGCCCTCACCGCCGCCCTGCTGGAATCCTGCCGCATGTGCCAGGATCCCGCCTTCCGTGACGAGCTGATTGATATCCTTTCCCGCAAGGAATACACCGGAGCCTCCAAGGAAGTTCTTCTAAACAGCCTGGGCTCACACTTCAATCCTGGCCATGGCAATAGTGTACCATCCATGTTCCATGTTTTTCATGGAGACTCTGTAAATCGCCCTTCCGTGGACAAGGCATCATGGGTGCTGGCGGGTCTCCGCAACATCGGCACCATCCCGGATGCCACATGTGGCTCCCTCTCAAGGATTTATCGGGAAGACATTTATCATGCCGCCACCATACATGCAGCCACTGCATGAACTCACCTCATGCACAGGATGAAATATCATATCTCATATTGCTGATGCCAATTCATCATTGGCACTCCTGCCGCTTAATTGATTTCCGAATCTTCCTCTCTACAAGATCATGGAAAACGACAACAGCCTCTCACGCCGGAGTTTCATCTCCACTTCCACCAAAGCCACCGCACTTGGCCTTCTAGCAACCGGTCTTCCAACGGGATGGGCGGGCGCACAGACAGTGAGCGATGCCCCTGAAACGACGAACATCAACTTCGGCATCATTGCTCTAACGGACTGTTCCCCCATCGTGATCGCTCACGAAAAGGGACTCTTCAAAAAGTATGGCATCAACTCCACCGTCACCAAAGGTGCGAGCTGGGCCGCCATCCGGGACTCCCTTTCCAATGGTGACATCCAGGCCACACACATGCTGCTGGGCATGCCCATCGCTTCCACCATGGGACTGGGCGGCGCACCGAAAAAGCCGATGGTGGTGCCATGGATCATGAACCGGAACGGCCAGTCCATCAGCCTTTCCAAAACCCTGAAGGGCAAGGTGGCGGCAGATCCCAAGGCGCTGAAACCCATTGTGGATGCTGCGAAAGCGGGCGGCACGCCGATGTCCTTTGCCATGACCTTTCCGCCCGGCACGCACGCCATGTGGCTGCGCTACTGGCTGGCCGTGGGTGGCATCAATCCCGGCGATGCCGCAGGTGCCGGAGCTGATATTTCCCTCATCACCATCCCACCACCACAGATGGTGGCCAACATGCAGGCCGGAAAAATGGACGGCTTCTGCGTGGGTGAGCCATGGAATGGCAAGACCATCAAGGATGACATCGGCTTTACCGCCATCAATACCCAGGATATCTGGAAGGATCACCCGGAAAAGGTCTGTGCCTTCACCGAGGAATTTGCCGAAAAGAATCCGAAGACCGTGAAGGCTGTCCTCAAGGCACTTCATGAAGCCAGCGTCTGGCTGGACAAGATGGAAAACCGCCCGGAGCAGGCAAAGATTGTTAGCGCCCCGACTTATATCAACTGCCCACCGGAATCCATCCTGCCACGCCTCCAGGGCAAGTATGACATGGGTGACGGCCGCAAGGTGCGGGATCCAAACTACATGATCTTCAGTGATCGCAACTGCAACTATCCGCAGCCGAAGTATGCCAAGTGGTGGCTCACCCAGCTCCGCCGCTGGGGCTTCACCCAGGGTGCGCCGGATTATGAAGGCGTGGCCAAGCAGGTGATGCGCACGGACATCTATGAAGATGCCATGAAGGAAATCGGCTACACCCATGGTGGTCTGAGCACCGCCAAGGAAACCTTCTTCGATGGTTCTGTCTTCGATCCGACAGCAGATCTCGAAGCCTACGCCGCCTCCTTCGCCGTAAAAAGCCTGAAGGGCTGATTTATAATACTCCCAGCGTCATCCGGGTCGGTCCGATCCCTGCCCGGAACGCTTTCTTTCCCTTGATCCCATGAAACTTTTCTATCAACTCAAGCTCGACGCCATTCTCCTTCCCCTCATTGCCCTGCTCATTTGCGCGGGCTGCTGGTATCTGATAGCCGGCCATGAAAAAATCAGCCAGGTCGATGATGGCTTTGGTGACATGACCACCAAGGTGGAACGGGCCGGTGTTTCTCCGAATCTTCCCACACCGGTGGAAACCTGGCACACCAGCAAGCCCTATGTGCTGGATCCTTTTGCCAAGCGGGGTGAACTGGATCAGGGGATTCTCCGTTTCGCATGGCTTTCCCTCAAGCTGGTGGCCCAGGGCTATCTCATCGCCCTCGTGATCGGCACGCCCATCGGCTTCATGCTCGGGCTTTCCAAAAACTTCACCCTCGCGTTCGATCCCATCATCCAGATCCTGCGGCCTGTTTCCCCTCTCGCATGGCTCCCGCTGGGCATGGTGCTTTTCAGCAGTTTGAAAATCGCGGACGGTAGTGGCAAGGTCTTGTTCGGCACCACGGATGCGGCCTCCCTTTTCACCATCGCCATCTGTGCCATGTGGCCCACGGTGCTCAATACCGCAGTGGGTGTCCGCGCCGTGCCGCAGGACTACCTGAATGTGGCAAAAGTGCTCAAACTTTCCAAGATGAAGACGCTCTTCAAGATCCTCATCCCCTCGGCCCTGCCGTATATGTTCACCGGCTACCGCCTCTCACTCGGCATCGCCTGGCTGGTGATCGTGGCGGTGGAGATGCTGATCGGAAAGCCAGGCATCGGCGGCTTCCTGTGGCAACAATACAACGCCAGCCTCTACGCCCACATCATCCTCTCCATCCTCACCATCGGCGTGATCGGTTTCGTTCTCGACCGTGCCATGAGCTTCGTCGAAGGCCGCTTCCGCACCGCCTAACATTACTATTTCCATGCCACCGATCCTCGAACTATCAGGCGTCTCGAAAAGCTTTGGCCGTGCCCATGAACGCAACAGCGTTCTGAAGGATGTGAATATTACCGTGGAGGAGGGAGATTTCGTCTCCATCATCGGTTATTCCGGCAGCGGCAAAAGCACGCTCATCAATCTCATCGCCGGGCTGCTCAAGCCGGATGTGGGGACTGCACGGATGGATGGCTCCATCATCAGTGGTCCCGGCCCGGAGCGAGGCATCGTTTTCCAGAATTACTCACTGCTGCCATGGCTCACCGTGATGGAAAACGTCCGCCTGGCGGTGGACCAACTTTTCCCCGCCATGTCCGAGCAGGAGAGAAAGGACTATGCCGCCAGCTATGTGGACATGGTGAAGCTCACGCCTGCCGCGAACAAGTATCCCAAGGAACTCTCCGGCGGCATGCGCCAGCGCGTTTCCGTGGCCCGCACCCTGGCGGCGAATCCGCGCATCCTTCTGCTGGACGAGCCTCTCTCCGCACTGGACGCCCTCACCCGCGCCACCCTTCAGGATGAAATTGCGGAAATCTGGCAGAAAAACCGCACCACCGTCATCTGGATCACCAATGATCCGGACGAGGCACTCCTCGTGGCCGATAGGGTGATTCCCCTGCTGCCAGGTCGTGAGGGTTCCACTCTCGGAGAGCAGATCCTCGTCGATATGCCGCGCCCCCGTGATCGCCGGGAAATTCTGAAAACGGCGGAGTTCAAGAACCTCAAGCTCCAGTTGATCAATACCCTGCTAACAGCGAAAAAGGACAGTGCCACCACTGTCACCCGCAAGACAGCAACGCCGGACATCCTGCCGGAAGACCTGGGGAAAAAGAGAACCTTCACCCTCTTTGAACGCCCCTCCCCCCGCCGTCGCTCCCAACTGGTGCGCGAAGAACTTAAAATCGAAGTGTCATGACCACCCACGCTCCCGTTCTCGAACTATTCAAACTCTCCAAGGCCTATCCATCCGCCAAGGGACCGGCGGTGATCGTGAAGGATTTCACGCTCAACTTTGGTGCCGGGGAATTCATAACCCTCATCGGCCACTCCGGCTGCGGGAAGTCCACCGTGCTCTCCATGGTGGCTGGCCTGACGGACATCACCGATGGGGCAATGATTCTGGCAGGACGGGAAACCAATGAAGCCGGGCCGGATCGCGGCGTGGTTTTCCAGTCTCCCTGTCTCCTGCCATGGATGACGGCTTTTGAAAATGTGATGCTGGGTGTGAACCAAGTCTATTTCACCGCGCCCAAGGCAGAGCGCCGCGAACTGGCGGAATACTATCTCACCGTCGTCGGACTCGGTAACGCGATGCACAAGTATCCCGGTGAACTTTCACAGGGCATGCGCCAGCGCGTGGGAATCGCCCGCGCCTTTGCGCTGCAACCGAAGATGCTGTTGCTGGATGAACCCTTCGGCATGCTGGATGCGCTTACCAAGATGGAACTGCAGGAAGTGCTGCTGGAACTGTGGCGCAGAAACAAACTGACCACCCTCATGGTGACGCACGATGTGGATGAAGCCATCTTCCTTTCCGACCGGGTAGTCATGATGACCGATGGCCCGGAGGCGGAAGTGGGTGACATTCTCACCATCCCCTTCGACCGGCCTCGAGTGAGGGCAGAAGTTCTTGCTGATCCCCGCTATCCGGAAATCCGCAATCATCTGCTCACCTTCCTCAATGAGCGATCCCACATCCGCCCGAGCAAAATCCAGAATTCCAAGTCATTTGCCGTGGCAGAAGCAGCCTCCTTCAACGCCTCCGTGGCCGTGAATCCGGCTCACTGAGATAATGATGAGTATAATTCATTTCGGCATGAGTTGAATATTACTTCGATTTCTGATTTTTGGGAAACTTGGCATCGCCTCCGCTTTGAGAGGGGGCGATGGCTTCTTCAAATTCATTTCCCGGTTCTTCGAAACCCCTGCGGTTCGGCTACGTTCCGCTGGTCGATTGCGCACCCATCGCGGTGGCTCAGGAGACAGGAATCTTCCGCCGTCATGGTCTGAATGTGCTGCTTTCCCGGGAACTCGGCTGGGCCAGCGTGCGGGACAAGATCATCTACGGCCATCTGGATGCTGCCCAATCCATCGCCGGCATCGCCATCGCCCTAGGGCTGGGCATCAGTGAAATGCGGTGCGATGTGGTTGTGCCGCTCATCCTCAGCCTGCACGGAAATGCCATCACACTCACCCATGAAATCGGACCGGACAAGATTGGCAAAGGGGAGAAGCTGAAGCCCTACCTTACGTATAACTGGAAAAAGGAGCGCCCTTTCACCCTGGCCGTCACCCACCGTTATTCCTCCCACTTTGTCCTCCTCCAGACATGGCTGCAGCGCCAGGGGCTCACTGCTCCCGAGGATGTGGAAATCATTTTCCTGCCCCCTGCGCTCATGCCCCGCCACCTCAAGGCGGGCCACATCGATGGCTACTGCGTGGGCGAGCCATGGAATTCCGAGTCCATCATTTCCGGCATCGGCTGGTGCCCTGCCACCTCTGCAGAACTCTCACTGGGGCACCCGGAAAAAGTGCTGCTCCTTTCCGGCAACTACCTACTGGAAAACCGGGATGAATCCCTCCAGCTCATATGCGCCCTCATGGAGGCATGCGAAAAATGCCAGGACCCTTCCTTCCGGGAGGATCTGGTAGGCATCCTGGCCAAGCCTGAATACACCGGCTCATCTCCAGCGGTCCTGAGAAATAGCCTGGGTCCGTATTTCAACTCAGGCTTCGGTGGCCAGAGCGCCGAGGGCTTCCACGTTTTCCACGGTCACTCGCTGAACCGCCCCAGCATCGACAAGGCATCATGGGTGCTGGCTGGCATGCGCAGCACCGGCACGCTGCCGGATGCCACCTGCGGCTCCATCTCCCGCATCTATCGGGAAGATCTCTATCACGCTGCCGAGCAGCAGCTCGTCCTTCAGGCCGCCCACTGATTTCCCTCTCCACCATTATCTCCAGACACCATGTCCACTGCTCCAGACGGTCAGCTCAAGCTGCTCCACTTCAAATCGCCCGCCATCCGCACCCTCCACTTCACGTGGTTCGCCTTCTTCCTCACCTTCGTGCTATGGTTCGCCCACGCACCGTTCAAAGGCGCGCTCACTGAGGCATTTTCCCTCACAGGGCCGCAATGGAAAGCCCTGTTGATTCTCAATGTGGCGCTCACCATTCCGGCGCGGATCATCATCGGTATCCTCGTGGATAAATTTGGTCCGCGAGTGACATTTTCCCTGCTGCTCATGATTTCCGGGGTGCTGTGCGTCTTTTTTGCGCTGTGCCGTTCCTTTGAAATGCTGGCGCTTGCCCGCTTCCTCATGGGATTCGCCGGGGCTGGCTTCGTCATCGGCATCCGTTTGGTGGGTGAGTGGTTTCCTCCGCGCCAGGTGGGTCTGGCAGAAGGAATCTATGGCGGCTGGGGGAACTTCGGTTCCGCTGCGGCAGCCATTGTCCTGCCGACCGTTGCGCTCGCCTTCGGTGGGCCGGATGGTTGGAGATATGCCTTCATGTCTGCGGGTGCAGTCGCCTTTCTCTATGGCATTCTGTTCTATAAGGTGATCCGCAACACACCGAAAGGCTCCACCTACTTCAAGCCGAAGAAATCCGGTGGTTTGGAAGTCTCCACTCCGCGTGACTTCATCTTCCTGCTGGTGATGAACATCCCGATGTTCGCCGCACTGGCAGCACTCGCATGGAAGCTTTCCCCTGCCGGTGTGAAGCTCCTCTCAACCCCAGCAGTGAACGCGATCTACGGTGTGCTGGTCATCCTCTTCCTGATCCAGGCATGGCAGATCTATCGCGTGAATGCTGGCATGTTGAAGGCCGGTGGCGTGCCGGAATATCAGCGCTATCCCTTCAAACAGGTCGCCATTCTCAATATCAACTACCTCATCGCCTTCGGTTCCGAGTTGGCGGTCGTCTCCATGCTTCCCGGTTTCTTTGCAGACACCTTTGGCCTCACCTCCGTGAAGGCTGCCCTCATTTCCTCTGGCTTCGCCACCATCACCGTGGCCGCCCGCCCCAGCGGTGGCTGGATCTCGGATAAATTCGGCCGTCGCAAGACGATGCTCATCGTGCTAGCCGGTCTGGCAGTCGGCTATCTGTTGCTCGCCCGCATCGATTCCTCCTGGCCGCTTGCACTGGCCGTGGCTGCCACCATCCTTTGCGGGCTCTTCGTCCACCTCGGCACGGGTGCCGTGTTCGCCATGGTGCCTCTCATCCAGCGCCGGATGACCGGCCAAATCGCCGGGATGACAGGGGCCTACGGAAACGTAGGCGGGGTGGTTTTCCTCACCATCTATTCCTTTGTCTCCACGCCGACATTCTTCACCATCATCGCTGCCTCCTCGGTTTTTGCCTTCATCGCCTCATGCTTCCTTCAAGAGCCGAAGGGTCACATTACCGAGATTGCGGAAGACGGTTCCGTGCAGTTGATTGAAGTGGCGTAAGCCTACTTCTCATTTTTTGATAGATCAACATGGGACAGGGATGTCCCATCCGCATATGCACCTGAGCGGCCGCATCGATATCACTACCGGGCTCTTCACTTCCGCCGGCCCCAAGCCGCAGAATGAGGATGCCCTGGGTGTGCATATCCCGGAGGCATCCCTGCTGCCCACCAAGGGTATCGTCGCCTGCATCGCGGATGGGGTTTCCGCCGCCAGTGCGGGCAAGGAGGCAGCGGAGGCCTCCGTGCTCGGATTCATTTCCGATTACTATGAGACCCCGGAGTCCTGGGAGGTAAAGACAGCCGGGCAGCGGGTGCTCACCGCCCTCAACCGCTGGCTTTTTTCCCAGGGACAGGGAGACCGCGCGGCGGAAAAAGGCTGTGTCACCACCTTCACCGCACTGGTTCTGAAATCCCGCACCGCCCACGTCTTCCACATCGGGGACAGCCGCCTCTATCGCTGGCGGGAGGGAGAGTTGGAACAGATTACGCGGGATCACTCGGCCTGCGTTTCGGCAGACACCTGCTACCTTACACGCGCACTGGGCCTCAGCCTCACTCCGCAGATCGACTATCACACTTTTCCGGTGGAGGTGGGAGATCGCTTCCTGCTTTCCACAGATGGCATCCACGGGGAGATCCAGAATCCTGCGATCGAGGCGCTCCTGACTGAACAAAAGGACATCCAGGCATGCGCGGATGCTCTGGGCCAGGCGGCGCGATACGGCCATGACAACCGCTCGTGCCTTGTTTTCGAAGTGACGGCACTGGCGGATGGTAACAAGGATGATGTCTATCAGCAGTTGATGACCCTCCCTTTCCCGCCGGATCTTCTGCCGGGACAGAGTATCGACCGCCTCCTGGTGGAAAGGGTGCTCTCCTCCACGAAAAACTCGCAGCTTTATCTCGTCCACGATCTTGAAGACGAGAACCACCCCTATGTCCTGAAGGCTCCTTCCGTCCAGTTCGAGGACGATCCCTCGTATCTGGAACGCTTCGCCCAAGAGGAATGGATCGGGCTGCGGATGAATCACAAGAATCTGGCAAAGGTGATCCGCCGCCCCCGGCCACGCCGCTTTCTTTACTATCTGATGGAAACCGTGGAAGGCATCCCCCTCTCCATCTGGGTGAAGCAAAATCCGCAGCCCATGGTGGAGCAGGTCATCTCCATCACCAGTCAGATCGTGGATGGGGTGCGGGCCCTCCACCGGAAGGATACCCTCCATCAGGATCTGAAGCCGGACAATATCCTCATCACGCCCGCCGGGGAGGTGAAGATTATTGATTTCGGCTCATGCCGAGTCGGTGGAATTGCGGAAATCGCCACTCCCTTCGAGCGGCATGCAGCTCTAGGAACGGTGGATTTTTCCGCACCGGAATACCGCCTGGGCCTCCCCGCCACCAACCGCTCGGACCTTTTTTCCATCGCTCTCATCACCTATTACCTGCTCACCGCAGGGGAACATCCTTTTGGTTCGGCATGGGAGCATGCCAAGTCTGCGGCGGATTTCATTCATTTGAAATACCGGCCCGCCTCCCTCACCCACCCCATGGTCCCGCCATGGATGGATGGCGTCATCCGCAAGACGCTGAGCATGCGCCAGGAAAACCGCCCGGAATCCATGTCGGAATACCTGCATCTGCTCCGTAAGCCGACCCCGGAATTCCTTCATAAGGAGGCACTTCCATTTGCCGAACGAAACCCGCTGCTTTTCTGGAAACTTCTGGCACTCGGTGCGCTTGCTGGATGGATCACCACCTGGGCTCTCCTGCGGTGACTGAGTTTCATTCATTCCTGAGACTTTGAAGTATGAGCGGAGCTCATCTTTTGGATTCCTCCGTTTCTTGGAGCCGGACATGCAGGCAGACCCTCGTGGCATGCCCGGTGCTCAATCGAGTGGCGAACAACCTTTCACCGCCATGGTCTCTTTTGAAAATTCCGGCTTCACCGATGAGCAAACCCACTATCTCTCCGGATTCATTTCGGGGGTCCTTCAATCGCGCGAACTGCCATTTCTAGGCCAGGACGCGGGCCGCCGCTTCACCCATGAAGCCACCGCTGCCGTTGAGGAAACGGTCTTCGGCACGCCCATCGATGATCTGTGCAAGGAAGAGCGCATCAAATACGAGCAGAACGGCCTCGATTGCTACGATACCATTCTCGCCAATGCGGCCACGGATACCTTTCCAACGGATGGAGATGTTTTCCGTTATAAGTTCCACGGCCTGTTTTATGTCACGCCGGCACAGGACAGCTTCATGCTGCGCTGCCGGATCGCCGGTGGCAGCCTGCGCACCCATCAATTCCGCGGGCTGGCCGAAATCGCGGCGGACTGGGGTCCGGGCAATTTGGATCTGACGACCCGCGCCAATGTCCAGGTCCGTGAGATCATGCCCCGGAATTGTGCGAACATCCTCATGAAGCTGGCTGATATCGGTCTGACTTCCCAAGGCTCAGGTGCCGATAACATTCGCAACGTCACCGCCACCCCTACCACGGGCTTCGATCCAGAGGAATTGATCGA
>Ga0157373_10003026_pt1 | contig 12683 bp, 11 predicted proteins | sample C65metaG_FD_113460 | JGI IMG/M metagenome (GOLD analysis project Ga0157373, IMG submission 113460) | Corn rhizosphere microbial communities from Kellogg Biological Station, Michigan, USA - C6-5 metaG | ecosystem: Host-associated > Plants > Roots > Rhizosphere > Soil | place: USA: Michigan... | reverse complement strand
CAAACTTTCTGAAGGCGGTCAATTCGTCCGGCTGGCTTTGTATAAATGAATGAGCCATGGTTCCCACCGCTTTGATGCCATATTTCTTTGCAGCAAACATATTCGAGGTGCTGTCAAAACCGCCGGCAATGGAAGCGCGGCTTGCAGAAATTCCACCCAATCCCTGGGCTCTTCTCAATCCGAATTCACTCAGATATCTTTCTCCTGCTGCATACCGTATCCTTGCTGCTTTGGTGGCAATGAGCGACTGAAAATTCAAATAATTTAATAATAACGTTTCAATTAATTGCACCTCTGCCAATCCGCCTTCCGCTTCCAGTAAAGGTTCCAACGGAAATACAATTTCTCCTTCTTGCATCGAACGAATCGTTCCTTTAAAACGGAATGCTTCGAGCCAGGATAAAAAGTTTTTATCAAATCCTTGTTTGTGTAGCCATGAAAGTTCATCAGAACTAAAATGAAGCGTTTCTAAGACCGGCAATAATTCACCGAGACCACAGAAGATTACATAGCCGCCGCCGAAAGGCAATTTTCTAAAAAAATAATCAAAACAAGCACGCTCATCCTGCCTTTTTTCTTTGAAATAGGCCTCGGCCATTGCCAGTTCATACATGTCGGTATAAAGTCCGGAATTGGTGTGGATGGTAAATTTATTTTCTTGCATAATGATAAATGTAGGAGAATTTAATCACGCAGTCACGGCAATAAGATCAAAATGCTTCTCCGCCATCTCTCTTATATTGTCGCCTATGGCAAGAGATGCAGTAGCTGCGGGTGATGGCGCGTTTAAAACATGAATGCTTGTGTCGCGATATTCAATTCTAAAATCATCACGTGTGTCGCCATCTTCGCTCAGCAACATCGCTCTTACTCCGGATCTACCGGGCTTTATATCATCCATCGTTAAAGACGGAACCAATCTTTGCAATGTTTTTAAAAATAATTTTTTTGAAAAAGCGCGGCGATATTCATTGATACCAAAACTCATGTTTTGAAAAAATAATTTCCACGTTCCCCGATAACTCAACGCATCAATTGTATCCTTCCAATCAAAATCTGTTTTGCCATAACCTTCTCTTTTAAAAGTAAAAACTGCATTCGGTCCGCATTCAATTTCACCATTCGTCATTCTCGTGAAATGCACACCCAGGAAGGGGAAAGCAGGATTAGGAACCGGGTAGATGAGATTTTTTATTTTATGTTTCGCTTCTTCCGTCAGTTCATAATAATCGCCGCGAAAGCCCACTACTTTTTCTTTTACATTCACATGATCTTTGTGCGCTAATCTGTCGGCCTGTAATCCTCCACAAAAAATGGTGTATTTACTTCGATAGGTTTTTTTATTGGTAGAAATAATATTGATGCCGTTTTCTTTTGTAAAAGATGTGGCTTCAGTATTTAAAGCCAGCTGACTTTTTGGGTTGGTGTTTAACGCCATTTCAACCATTTTTTCAGTGGCTTTTACATAATCAATAATGCCGGTGCAAGGAACCCAAATGCCCGCTATTCCTTCGCAAAATGGTTCGTGCTTTTTAATTTGTTCGGCATTTATTTTTTCGATTCCTTCAATGCCGTTTTGTAATCCTGTTGCAAAAATTTTATCTAAATAAGGAAGTTCTGATTCATCTGCAGCTACAACAACTTTACCACAAACATCATGAGGAATATTATTTTCTTCTGCAAACTTTACCAAAGCCTTTCTGCCTTCTACGCAATTTTTTGCTTTTAAAGAACCAGGTTTGTAATACAAGCCCGAATGCATCACGCCTGAATTATTTCCTGTTTGATGGAACGCAAGCGTACACTCCTTTTCAAGCAAAATTATTTTTAAAGAAGGATGGTGTTTTTGTAGTTGATAAAATGTAGCAGCGCCAACAATTCCGCCGCCAATGATTGCAATGTCAAAGATTTCGTTTTCCAATAATATAGAATTTGGTTTTATTTGTTTCTTTACTATAAAATAGTTTTTACTCTTTTGCAAAAATAAATCTTATCCTGCATTGAGCTTTGCCAAAATAATTAAACGCGAAAATTAAAACTGCCACGCATATCAGTCATGCTTACACTAAAAGATGTATTTTCCTTCTAATAATTTTTTATTCTAAATTTATCAAAAAATATTGTATGCCTCCAAAAATCAACTGGCCTGAAGCGATCAAACCTTTGATCGAAAAATATAAAGGGAAAAAACACCCATTGGATTATGAAAATACATATCAGCTTTTGGTAGGAGTGGTTTTATCAGCGCAGGATTCCGATAGACATATTAACCAACTCGCTCCAAAATTGTTTGAAGCCTTTCCAAATATAGAAGCGCTTTCCCACGCAACTCCGGAAACTTTATTTCCTTTCATTGGTTCAGTGCACAATTATCCAAATAAAGCAAAGTGGCTTATCTCATTGGCACAAAAAATACAAAATGACGAAAATATTCCTCTCACGCTTGATGAACTTACAGAACTTCCTGGTATTGGAAGAAAATCAGCAAATGTAATCAAGAGGGAAGCTGGTGCAGAGGCAGAAGGAGTTGTTGTTGATCTTCACGTCGTTCGTGTTGCTCCGCGGTTGGGTATTGCTACCGGTGCTGATCCGAAAAAGATTGAAAAACAGATTATGGAAACATTGCCCCCGAGTGAATGGGATGCAGGAATGGCAATGTCATTTTTGGGAAGAGAAATTTGTCGTCCAACGCCAAAATGTGAAATCTGTTTGATGAAACCTGTGTGTGCTTATTATAATGGATGGCTTCCGCAGAAATAGAGTAAACAAAGAAATAATTTCAATTCCTTTTTTCTTATTGAGGAAATTCGGAGGAGCTTACTCTTACAATTCCACGTCCATTGATCAGGTGCCAGTTGTGAAAATCCTGGGGCGCATCAAGGCCGTCGCCATCAAGGATTTCTGTAGGAGTGCGAATACGAACGGGTTTATCGGTATAAAATTCTTCGCCGGTTCTGTGGCGATCCCAATATAATTCATTGCAATAAAGTGTGTCGCCTTTTGTGTTGATAACCACAACGCTGTCTTTTAAAAAAACTTTACTTTCTGTTTCGATATATTTGGCATAATGGGCATCCAGCTTGCTTTCTATTCTGAGGCTATCATCGAAAAAATCTGCGTGAATCGTTTTGGTAAATTCAATAAATGGAACCGCTTCCTGGTGGCGGAGCATTAAAGGAGCGGTAATTTGTGATTTGGTTATATCGCCAATTGAGTAAATGATTTTTACATCTTTCGCTACTTCAACTCCAATTCTTTTCGCCGTAATCTTATTAATATCTTCTAAAGAATTTTCGCAGGATAAAATAAAAAAGCAGCTGGTAATCAAAGCTGCTTTTATAAAATTAAATCTATTGAAATTCAAATAATTCATTGCTCAGAAAATTGAATGAAGATAATGAATTAGATCTATTGATATTTCTGACGGAGAAACCAAATATCGCTGAGAGAAAAACCAAGGCTAACTTTGTAAAGACTTTCGGTAAGATTGTTTTTATTGTTTCCGCGATTACCATATTCAAAAGTGAAATTCATGATACTATATTGGTGGTCGTAATAACTGTGTTTTAATTTCATCGGAAAGGCGCCACCAAGGCTGATTGTATAAACAGGAAGTGAATTATCAACAGCAATATAATCCTGGCCAACAGAGAAACCGGCTCTGTATTTTACATAATTAAAATAACCGGTTGAGCCTGGCGAAGCCGGTAAATATTGCAAACCTACCCGGGCTGTCCAGCTATTTTTTACAAGATCCTGCTGTCCAAAAAAACGATAATCAGACCACTTGGTTGTTTCATAATCTGCTCCGATCAGCAAATGGTCATCCGAATAAGTAAAGCCTGCGCCAAAACTTGCAGGCATTTTAAGTACTCCTTTTTCAGTATGATTATAAACCGTATCAATTGCTTGCTCGGCGGTTGTTTGAGCATTATAATCAAATGTTTCTCTCAAATCTTCCCGAGTTCCTTTATATTGCTGCTGCAGATTTCCATAAGCGCCAAGCCGTAGAACTCCTTTGTTTAACTTAGCTGCATATTGAATTCCTGCATTCACAAACAATCCTCCAAAATTACTTTCAGTTGCGTAATGCGTTTTATAATAATCCAGTGTATCGTTATTAAATAACAAACGCGTATCATAATTTTTAGACCCAAAAAGATAGCCGGTATTAAAACCGATGCTGAAATTTTTGATCTTCAATCCGGTTCCGATAAAAGCCTGGTTTACGCCGCCGGTTCCCTGATAAGTAGTGGTAGAGCTATCAATAGAGCGCGTTGTGTTGCCAATTTTGTAACTGATATTCGAAATCTGTTTCAATCCAAAAGCCATTCCCCAGGAGATTTTGTTTTTCAGTGCTTTTTTATTTGACCTCAATAAAGGAAAACCGAATTGCAAATAAGGAATGATACCATTGTTCGATTTAAAACTTCCTACCGGCTCCTTACTTTTTAAATCTCTTCCATCATATTCCAAACCAATGTCAAGAGTTGAATAGATCAAATCGCTGTAGGTAGCTGGGTTGACAGTGTTTACAGAAGTTGGATCAGAATAGCCGGCAGAAATGCCACCCATTGCCCTATTGGCAATATTCGATTGTGGAATCAGATTTCCAATTCCATAACGGGAATATGGTGAATTTTCCTGGGCAAAGCAAAACAGCGGAAACGCAGCCAGCACAAAGCAGGTAATTTTAATTTTTGATATCATGGTTGTATTTGCTGATTGCATATAAGCCTTTAAGAATCAAATAGGGGTCGGCAAATATCTTATTTTTAAGATGCCGTGCAAAATTGGCCGTATCTCCACCGGTTAAAAGCACGTTAAATTTGCCAAACTTTTCTTTGTAAGCATCAATGATTCCATCAATTTCTGCAACCATTCCCAGCAAAACGCCGCTCAAAATATTCGTTTCTGTGTCGTAGCCAATAAGTGGAAAATTCCAGTCGGGTTTTACGATGGGAAGTTTAGCGGTATAATGATTCAAAGCTTTGAAACGCATTTCCATTCCCGGCGAAATGCTCCCACCATTGAAACTATTGTATTTATTGATAAAATTATAAGTGATACACGAGCCCAACGCGATCACAAGATTGTTTTGTCCCTTGTAAAAAAAAGTAGCAAAAGCTGCCAGGGCCAGCCGATCTGCGCCAATGGTTTCAGGTTTGGAAACCGGCGTTGTAAAAGGCAGCTTGGTGGAAGAATCGAGTTTTACAAAAGATGATCTTTCCGCAAGTAATTTTTCAATTTCCTTTGGATGATCAACAACAGAAGAAAGAATGGTAAATTCAGGATGATATTTATCCAAAAGTTGTTTTACACTTTCAACGTGATCATTTCCCAAAGGAACGACTTCCGTCAGTTGGTCAATAACAAACACCCCACATTTAAGAAGCGTATTTCCAAAGTCAAAGCAAAGAGTTGTAGCGCCCAAAATGATATTATTTTATGATGTTAATTTTGCTTTTTAGCGTGTAGCCTTCAGGTTTTTAAGAAAGTTTGAAACCGGAAATATTTTTAAAATGACCATTTAGTTTTATTTTTTCTTTCAGTGATTCCATTTCTGCCACCACCGGGATCACTTTTAAAAGATGTCTTTTTAGATATTCCTGCCGCTGCAGTTCGTTCATTAAAGAAAGCAGTTCGTATTCTTCGTCTAAAGTAAGGCCGACAGAATGCGCTACGTCATAACTCCACAATTCGTCTTCATTTTTATGAAAAGGCTTTTGCACTTTCAACATTTTATGCAGTTGTTTGATCAATTGGATCACTTTGTCCATTAACATTCTTTTTCCGTGTTCGTGATTGTGCGGATAATTTACAATCGCGCCACTGTAAAGCTTTTCGGGCACAGAATCGATCTCCTGTAAAATTCTAAAAACTTTTTTGCCTTTGGTTTTGATGTCCATTTCGCCGGTTTCATACACTTTGGTAATTTCAATGATTTCCAAAATAGTTCCCAGCTCTTTAATATTATTATTGATGACAACCGGCATCCCGAAAGCTTTCTTTTTTTCAAAACATTCGTTGATCAGTTGTTTGTATTTTGGTTCAAAAATATGCAGGTTCAGATCTTCATTTGGATAAACGACAATAGACAATGGGAATATGGGAATAAAATTGGTCATCTAAATAAGAATCTTCAATATTTGTTTATTTACTGTCGGATACAGAAAATTAATTTTACTATTGTTTGCAAATTACAGCTAAAATAAATTTTAGAAAAACGCGACCAACAGAAGCGGATTAATTGTACTTTCTTTGTTTATGAAGAAACGTTTGTCCATGAATTCAAATAATAACGAATCCGGTTTTAATCATTCAATAGATTTTAAGTCTTTGGCACGTTCTATTTCTTTAATAGAAAATGAAGCGCCCGGGTTTGAAGATTTGTTATTAAAATTAAAACCATCTTCTGCAAAAATTATTGGAATCACTGGTGCACCAGGAGCCGGAAAAAGCTCCCTCGTAGATGGTTTAATTGAACAAATGGTTTTGGATAAAAAAAACGTCGGAGTTCTTTGTGTCGATCCTTCTTCACCTTTTAATAAAGGCGCTTTGCTTGGCGACAGAATCCGTATGAGCGAATGGTATAATCATCCTGATGTTTTCATCCGGTCGCTTGCGAGCAAAGGCTCTTTGGGCGGATTGCATCCAAAAATTATTGAGATTTCTGATGTAATGAAAAGCGCCGGTTTTGATTACGTGATTATCGAAACAGTTGGTGTTGGACAAAGCGAAGTTGACATTGCCGCGCTCGCTGATATTACTGTGGTAATGCTGGTTCCCGAAGGCGGCGATGTTATTCAGAACATGAAAGCCGGCCTGATGGAAGTGGCGGATATTTTTGTGATCAATAAATTTGATCGTCCAGGTGCACAAAGTTTTTACAACAGTTTGAAACAAATGCTCGGTCCTGTTTTTAATAAAACTTCCGGCCTGATTCCAATCTTCAAAACGGTTGCTTCGTCGAAAGAAGGAATCAAAGAATTGTACGAGAAAATTGAGGAATGGAAATTTGACGATCAGTCAGAACAGAAAATAAATCTGTTGACAGAAAAAATATGGACTTTAATTCAGAATGAAAAGATGAAAGAATTTGACAAAGGAAAAATGAAAGAAGAGATTTTGAAAGCAGTTTTAGAAAAGGATTTCAATATGTATGCTTTTGCAAAAAAATATTTGTCAAATCCTAAACGGTAAAACTCCAGCTCCGGCTTTATGATTTCCTCTTCTCGTTTTGCCACCATTTGTAGCCAACAACTCCGATCGCCAGGTAAGGAATGATCATGAGATAGACAATTCCTGTATTAAATCCTTCAGCAGGTTTGGAACCCATTTGTGCAACGGTTTTTGCACAGATGGAACATTGAGCAAATGCGCCGGAATTCATCAAAGAGAAACAAGCAAAGAGAATTAATATAAACAGTACTTTTTTCATGGTTTGAGGGGGCAAAGATACATTCTTAAGAGTAAGGTTTGAAAAAGTTTATTTTTTTTTGAATTAACTTCATCGAAATTTTATTGATTTTTTTTACACTTTTCTTCTAATTTCTTTAAGAATATGGATCATCATTCTTCACTTAGTTTGCAAAACTTTAAAAATTATGTAGGCATCAAATTTCAATTGTACAACAGTCTTTTTACCTCGCTTCCTTTTTACAGAATTGAAAAAACGGGAATGCTTTTGTCGCTGTTTTTAAATATTTGCGAAGAAGGCTATAAGAAGAAATTAAGCCCCGAACAAATTATCGAAGAGTTCTTTTTGAAAGATGCTTCTTTCAATACCGAGTCCGAAAAACTGGATTTGCTTTTCAGATTTATTCAATTTGTAGAAAGGCAGGTTGTGTTGTTCGATGCCCTGGAAGATGCTGCTTTCAAATATGTTCATGAAATGAAAGGCGCCGGAACTTTGAAACAACTGGAAGTAGAAGTTTTCCAGAATAAAAAAGAAAAAGAGCTTGAAAAAAAATTGAATGATTTTTCAGTAGAAATAGTTCTGACAGCGCATCCGACTCAATTTTATCCCGGCTCAGTTTTGGGAATCATTAATGATCTTTCAAAATCTCTTTCTGAAAATAATACGGCCCGTATCAACATGTATTTGCAGCAATTGGGAAAAACGCCTTTTTTTAAAAAAGAAAAACCGACGCCTTATGATGAAGCAATGAGTTTGATCTGGTATTTGGAAAATGTTTTTTTCCCGGCAGCAGGAAGGATTGTTTCCTTTTTGAAAACTCAATTTCCCGATGCTGATTATCAAAATAATCCTGTTATTAAAATGGGTTTTTGGCCAGGCGGCGATCGCGACGGAAATCCTTTTGTAAATACAGAAACCACTTTAAAAGTTGCGGATGCTTTACGCGGTGGAATTATCAAATGTTATTATCTGGAAATCCGCAGACTAAAACGCAGGCTCACTTTCAAAGGCGTTGATGTTCTGTTGGCCGATCTGGAAAAACAACTGTACAATAATATTTTTATTCCTGAAACTAAAACAGAAATCAGTAAAGAGGACATTCTTAAAATACTGAATGAGATCAGGGAAATTTTGATCTACCAGCACAATGGATTGTTTCTTTACCTGATTGATGATCTCATCAATAAGGTGCATATTTTCGGATTGCATTTCGCTTCACTGGATATCAGGCAGGACAGCTCTATTCATAAAAAAGTATTTGCGGCAATGGCTGCTTCCGGAACTTTTTTCCCGGCAGATTATCAAAAATTAAGCGATGAAAAAAAGATAGAATTTCTTACCAAAAACACCAAAGCTCTTCCGGAAATAGATTATGGCGATCCGATCATCAATGATACTTTTAAAAGCATCAAAGCCATCAAAACGATTCAGCAATTTAACGGCGAACCCGGCTGCAACCGCTACATTATCAGCCATTCTTCCACTGCTTTGAATGTGTTGGAAATTTATGGATTGTTCATTTTGTGCGGCTGGAAAAAAGAAAAAATGAACGTAGATATTGTTCCACTGATAGAAATGATCGATGATCTCCAAGATGCGCCTAATGTGTTGAAAACATTATTTGAAAACAAAGAATACCGCGAACATCTGAGACGTCGCAACAACACACAAACCATTATGCTTGGTTTTTCTGATGGCACAAAAGACGGCGGCTACCTGATGGGAAACTGGTGTATTTATAAGGCAAAAGAACAACTGACAGCCGTTCCCAAAGAATATGGTATTGAAGTGATCTTTTTTGACGGACGCGGCGGTCCGCCGGCAAGAGGCGGCGGAAAAACGCACAAATTTTATGCTTCGATGGGAAAAAATATTTCCAATAAAGAAATTCAACTGACCATCCAGGGACAAACCGTGAGCTCCAATTTTGGAACCGTTGATTCCGCACAGTATAATATGGAGCAACTTTTAAACGCCGGAATTTCTAATGATCTTTTTTCCAATCGTCATATCAGTTTGGAAAAAAATGAAGAAGAATTGTTGCAGCAACTTTCAGAAGAAGGTTATGAATCTTACATGAAGTTGAAAAATCATCCGGATTTTATGGATTACCTGGTGCAAATAAGTCCCTTAAAGTTTTATAGCGAAACCAATATTGGCAGCCGGCCTACGAAAAGGAAAAAAGGAAAAATGAACATGGAAGATCTGCGCGCCATTCCGTTTGTTGGATCGTGGGCGCAGATAAAACAAAATGTCACCGGGTATTACGGAGTTGGAACCGCTCTGCAAAAAATGGAAGAACAGGGAAAATTTGGGCACGTAAAAAAGCTGTATCAAAATTCGTTGTTTTTTAGAACGCTGATTGATAACTGTGAGATGGCGATGAAAAAATGTTTTTTCCCACTGACTGAATATTTGTCAAAGGACAATAAGTTCAGTGAAATATGGAATATGATCTATGAAGAGTTTGAGATCACAAAAAAATATCTTTTCAAACTGACAGGAAATAATGAACTGATGGCGCAATATCCGGTAGAGCAACTTTCCGTAAGTATGCGCGAAAAAATGATTTTGCCATTGGTTACTATTCAGCAATTTGCACTCATGAATATTCGTGAGATAGAAGAGGAGCAAGCAAAAGACCCGTTGAAAGAAACGTATCAGAAATTAGCGATGCGCTGTTCATTTGGGATTATTAATGCGGGAAGAAATTCGGCGTAGTTGGTAATAGTAATGAGAGATCAGTAAATAGTAAAGCAATAAATAAGGCGTTCTTTTATTTTGCAATTAACCGGCTAAAGGTTTGTCTTTTCTTCTTTTCACCAACAAATACCAATCGTTGTCGAGAGGCATATAGCCTAAATCGTAACAGAAAAAATAAACATTCCCTTTTTTGTTTGTGTAAGTATGCGTCATGTATTTGAATTGAAATCCTCTTTCGATTAGTTTTTCTTTTGTGGTTTTTGCGATCTCTTCTTTTTCCTTGAAAAAGCTTTCCAGCACACGCTTATTTTTTCCCAAAGCATTGTTGATGTTTCTGACAAGGTTGTTGGAGGTAGCTTTTAATTGATTATTAAACGTATTTCGGCAATAATCTCCGCAGAACTTTTTATCTGTACGGCCTTTGAGTGGTTTGTTGCATTGAAGACAATTAGCAGTTTTAGTTTCGGCTGTCATGCTGATTGGTATTGGTTAGAAAAGGAAGGTACAAAATTTTTTTATATGTACAATCATTTACAAACGGTTATATACAACTATAAACGATTAAAAACCGAATAGCGCTTTTTGAAGAATACATCTTTGTGTCGTTGATGGAAACAAGCATCAACTGAAATAAAAACAATTTTAAAACAGTTCATCTAAAACATGAACACAAATTTCAAAGTCATGAATGCATTAAAAAACAAAGTTCAGTTAATTGGCAACTTAGGACTTGCTCCTGAAATTAAAAACACCGAGAACGGGAAAAAAATTGCAAGGTTCTCAATGGCAACCAATGAAACATATCGCAACGCGAAAGGCGATAAGGTAACGGAAACACAGTGGCACAATATAATCGCCTGGGGGAAAGTAGCAGATATTGCGGAAAAATATTTGTCGAAAGGAAGTGAAGTGGCGATTGAAGGTAAATTGATCAACCGGAATTATGTTGACAAGGATGGAAATAAAAAATATTTCACTGAGATACAGGTGTACGAATTATTGTTGTTGGGAAATAAACCTTCGGCTTAAATTTTTTAGCCACGGATTACACGGATAAAGATCAATTGATTGGAATAAGACAACAAAACGTAATTCGTGGCTAATTTTTACCATAAATTTCTTCATTCGGGAAAAATAGTGTAATTCGTGGCGGAATTGTTTCGCGCAAAAACAAAAATTATGGAAGCTGAAAATCCAATAGAACACAACGAAACATTTGATCTTGCCTATCGGTTTGTAACAGAAACAAGTGAAAATATTTTTCTGACAGGAAATGCAGGAACCGGCAAGACAACTTTTCTTAAATATTTAAAAGATAACTGTGCTAAAAATATTATCGTGGCTGCACCTACCGGAGTTGCAGCCATCAATGCCGGAGGTGTTACTTTACATAGTTTGTTTCAATTGCCATTTAATCCTTTTTTGCCAACTGCCTTTTCAAAAAGAGAGTTACTTGGGAAATTAAAATTCAATGCTCGCCGCCAGGATCTTCTGAGAAAAATGGAATTATTGGTAATTGATGAAATCAGCATGGTTCGTTGTGATACGATGGATGCAATCGATACTATTTTAAGGTCTGTTCGCAGAAAACATCAACTTCCCTTTGGCGGCGTTCAATTATTGTGTATCGGCGACCTATATCAACTACCACCCGTAGCAAGGGGGCAGGAATGGGAAATTCTCAGGGAATATTATCCGTCAGAATTCTTTTTCGACAGCATGGTGATAAAAGAACAAATGCCGATGCTGATTGAGCTGAAGAAAATTTATCGCCAGAAAGAGGATTCCTTTGTAAGACTTTTGAATAAAGTGCGCAATAACGAAATGACAGCAGCGGATTTTGAAGGTCTTCACTCGAGGTATTTTCCCGGCTTCCGGCCTTTGCTTGAAGAAAAATATATCACGCTCACTTCTCACAATAACCAGGCAGATCTGATTAATCACAGGGAATTGCAAAAATTGACGACGGCGGCATTTACGTACCATGCTGAAATTCAGGATGATTTTCCGGAAACAATGTATCCGGCAGAAGCTGCGCTGGTTTTGAAAGAAGGAGCGCAGGTGATGTTCTTAAAAAACGATGCTGAAAAAAGATATTTTAACGGGAAGATTGGAGTTGTAAAATCTTTGATGCAGGACGAGATCATAGTGGATTGCGATGGGGTTGATATTTATGTTTCGCAGGAAACCTGGGAAAATAGCCGCTACATATTGACGAGAAATGAAGGCAAACTGGAGCAGGAAGTTTTAGGAACATTTACTCAATTTCCTTTGAGGCTTGCATGGGCAATCACCATTCACAAAAGCCAGGGGCTTACGTTTGAAAAAGTAATGATTGATGCAGCAGATTCTTTCAGCAGCGGACAGGTTTACGTGGCTTTAAGCCGTTGTACCAGCCTGGATGGAATTGTACTGTTGACTAAAATTCCCTCGCAAGCTATTTATAGCAATCAAAATGTGGTGAAAGGCCACCAAAGCCTCACGCCAAAATGATCGATTGCAGAAAGATTTGCGGGAGCAAGACAGATTTTTACCCAACAATTGTTAGAAGATATTTTCT
>Ga0157373_10003025_pt1 | contig 12687 bp, 11 predicted proteins | sample C65metaG_FD_113460 | JGI IMG/M metagenome (GOLD analysis project Ga0157373, IMG submission 113460) | Corn rhizosphere microbial communities from Kellogg Biological Station, Michigan, USA - C6-5 metaG | ecosystem: Host-associated > Plants > Roots > Rhizosphere > Soil | place: USA: Michigan... | reverse complement strand
TGTGTAATCATGCGCAACAGTTGCCGCAACTGCATTAGTTGCGGTACTGATTGGAAAAGCTTTATAAATGGTGTCTGTTTGTGTAGTTGTTGTGGCATTCTGCTGCCTGTAATAGATCTCAAGATTTGACGATGAGGTAGTAGCCGATAAATTCAAAAACATCATTCCACCAGTGCCAGTTGTGGTTGCTGTAACTTTCAGTCCTTTAAATGCTGCATTGAATCTGGCATTGGTAGTGAGCGTCAATGAGTCGAGCGCAGCAATTTTATTTCTGATCATTTCGGTGTTCAGTCTGATCCTGATCTGTGGCAATCGTACAACTGCAGTATCCGCTCCGCCAGTTACGATCGATGTTACTTTTACTTTAGTGTTTGGTCTTGCAGGACCGGAACGTGTGCCCAGCACATCTCTTGAAGCATAGTTTTTAGTGCTTAGCCATGAAGACTGTGTAGAAAGGTTTTCTGTGAGCTGGCTAACTGTGATATTGTAATTAGCGGTACTGTCTCCATAAAATTCCCTTGCTCTGGCATTGAGAGAATCTGTTGAATAAGCCAGAACCAGGACTGCAGAGTCAATAGTTACAGGTGTTGTACTGAAGCTGGTAGCAGTGGAACCCGGCAGGTTGACAGACATGGCGAGGCTTGCTGTTGTTGAACCAAAAATAGCATCCCTCATCAATCCGAGAGGGTATCTGGTTGGATTACCGGCGGAGTTGGCTCCATAAAAAGTTTCTGTAGCTTCGTCTTTTACAGTTCTGGATGTTACGGTAACTGTATCCAGAAGTGTTCCGGAAACGGCATTGGCAGGATCTACATCGAGCCCGATGCTGCTGGAGTCTTTACAAGACGAAAAAAGAAAAAGACTTATTAACAGGGTCAATAAGTCTAGTTTTGTAAATTTCATATTTAAATTAATAATACCTGAGTTTAAGCTATTGAAACCAATTCATCATTCGAGATCTCTTCATACAATGAATAGAAGTTCTCGAAATTTTCGGTTAAATTAAAAGCTAAAGTTGGCTTATTGGAATCTTTAACAAATTTTAACACATTGTCTTCAATGTTCTCATCTGCTAAAACTACTGCATCTGAGTAAGTAATAGCACCAATGTGCAGGGTGCTTGAAACAGGGTTTTCAAATACTTTGGTGTCTTCTTCAGTCATGTTATTCATCACAGCTTTTTTATGCAGGTCAGCATTTAAAGATTCTGTGAAGCAACTTTCATAAACAGAATAAACAACCTTTGAGTTTTTAAACGTAGGATCGTTTTTGTAAGAAGTTTTGATGTACGCAGGAACCAGGGAAGTCATCCAGCCATGGCAGTGTACAATGTCCGGAGCCCAGCCTAATTTTTTGACAGTTTCAAGTGCTCCTTTGCAAAAGAATATCGTTCTTTCGTCGTTGTCTGCATAAAACTTACTCTCTTTATCTCTGAATACGTGCTTACGCTGGAAGTAATCTTCGTTGTCCAGAAAGTAAACCTGCATACGTGCTGCTGGAATTGACGCGACCTTGATAATAAGTGGGTTGTCATTGTCGTCAATCATGATGTTCATTCCCGATAAACGAATTACTTCGTGTAATCTGTTCCTTCTTTCATTGATATTTCCGAACCGTGGCATTAAAATGCGGATTTCAAATCCTTTTTCCTGCATTGCCTGTGGTAACTGACGGGTAATCTCTGAAATTTTGGTAAGTTCGAGGAAAGGCGACATCTCGTGTGTAACAATCAGTAGCTTCGTTTTTGCCATCTCCATATTTGTGAATAAATATTTATGTTAAAGAAAAGATAATCAAGGGGCAAAGGTAAGCAATTTATTCAAATTTATCAATATCTTGGCCTGATGTTTTGTTGGGATCATATAAATACCCAAATTGCACCCGGAAATATTAAAGCTCGGTTTGGAAGTTATAAATACGATTGCAGCATTAAAATTGTTGCTTCAGCCACGTAAATTGGCTAAACAAAAAATTGCCCTGGTGCCTACAATGGGCGCTTTACACAAAGGACACGTTTCTCTGATTAAGATTGCTCAGCAAAATGCAGATATAGTAGTATGTAGTATTTTTGTGAACCCTACTCAATTTACCGATCCTAAAGACCTAGAAAAGTACCCCCGCCCGCTTGAACATGATATTGAAATGTTACAGGCGGCTGGATGTGATTACGTTTTTATGCCTTCTGTTCAGGAAATGTATCCGGTGCCGGAAGAATGGCACATTGATCTCGGAAATGCAGAGTTTTTGCTGGAAGGAGAATTTAGGAAGGGACATTACCAGGGCGTAACGCAAATCGTGAAGAAACTTTTTGATGCCGTTGATCCTGATCTCGCATTTTTTGGCCAGAAAGATTTTCAGCAGGTACTGATGATTCGCAACATGGTGGCCTACTTTGGACTGGATCTTCAAATTATCTCATGTCCGATTATCAGGGAAGATGACGGCCTGGCTATGAGTTCCCGGAATATTCACTTATCTGCGGCAGACAGGCAAAATGCGCTTGTGCTCAGCAGGGCACTGCAATATGTGCAGGATAACTTCAGTGCAGGGAATATAAATGATCTGCTGGAGAAAGCTCACCGGATGATCAATGAAACGGAGGGGGTGCAACTGGATTATTTTACAATTGCTGACACGGAGACCCTACTGCCCGAGCAGCAAAAAGGAGTTAAAAAACTGGTTGCCCTGGTGGCTGCTAAGGTGGGTGAGACGCGATTGATTGATAACATGATCCTCAACTGACAACATTTGCAGCAAATCCATCAAACTTTATCTAACTTTGCCCCATGATTATCGAGATATTAAAATCGAAAATACACCGTGTTAGGGTGACACAGGCTGAATTGAATTATGTTGGCAGTATTACTATCGATGAAGACCTGATGGATGCAGCCCAGATCATTGCTAATGAGAAGGTGCAGATCGTTAACAATAATAATGGCGCCCGTTTTGAAACTTATGTCATCAAAGGTGAGCGTGGTACGGGTACAGTATGTTTGAATGGCGCTACTGCCAGGCTGGTGCAGGTAGGAGATATTTTAATTATTATGTCTTATGGTTCCCTGCCAATTGAGGAAGCTAAGAAATATAATCCTATACTGGTATTCCCGGATGACAATAACCACCTTTTAAAGTAAGATCCTTATTCTTTTTCAGTATAATAAGCTTTTGGTAAAAATACTATGCAACCATAGTATTTCCGTTTGGAAATACTAAATTTGGTTAGATGTATTTTGCTAGATATAATTATTATGCTATTTCAACTAAGTGAAGAACAATTGATGATCCAGCAGGCTGCCAGGGATTTCGCTCAGAATGAACTTAAGCCTGGTGTTATTGAAAGAGACGAACACCAAAAATTTCCGGCCGATCAAGTTAGGAAACTTGGAGAACTCGGCTTTCTGGGGATGATGGTCTCAGAAAAATTTGGGGGCAGTGGACTTGATGCATTGTCCTATGTGCTGGTAATGGAAGAGATTTCCAAAATTGATGCATCTGCTTCTGTAGTTGTATCGGTTAATAATTCACTGGTTTGTTATGGACTGGAAGCATATGGTTCTGAATTTCAAAAGGAAAAATATCTTGTCCCTTTGGCTTCGGGATTAAAAATTGGTGCCTTTTGTCTTTCAGAACCTGAGGCAGGCTCTGATGCCACATCACAGCATACCACAGCTGAAGATAAAGGCGATTATTATCTGTTAAACGGCACAAAAAACTGGATTACCAACGGTAGCACTGCATCCACCTATCTTGTGATTGCCCAAACGCATCCTGAGCTCAAACATAAAGGAATCAATGCTTTTATTGTGGAGAAAGGAATGGAGGGATTTAAGGTTGGTCCTAAAGAGAATAAAATGGGAATCCGCGGCTCTGACACACATTCACTGATGTTTGATGATGTGAAGGTTCCAAAGGAAAACAGGATTGGTGAAGACGGCTTTGGCTTTAAGTTTGCCATGAAAACTCTGGAAGGCGGGCGTATAGGTATTGCAGCACAGGCATTGGGTATTGCTTCAGGCGCTTATGAATTGGCACTTGCTTACGCCAAACAAAGAAAATCCTTTGGAAAGCCAATTTCTGATCATCAGGCAATTGCCTTTAAACTGGCAGATATGGCTACCAAAATTGAGGCGGCAAGAATGCTGGTGTATAAGGCTGCATGGCTGAAAGATCAGGGGCTTTCCTATACGCTTGCTGGCTCTATGGCGAAATTATATGCATCAAAAGTAGCCATGGACGTGACAGTTGAAGCTGTGCAGGTACATGGCGGCTATGGATTTGTAAAGGAATATCATGTCGAGCGTTTAATGCGCGATGCGAAAATTACACAGATTTATGAAGGCACTTCTGAGATTCAGCAATTGGTAATTTCGCGGGAAATCCTACGTTAAAGCGCGATCATTTAATCGTCACTACCTGAAATCGCTCCAAAAACAGCCTTGATCAGGGCAACAACTATCGCTAAGAATGCTGCCGCGAAAAATCCGCTTGTATTGAATCCGGACATCATGCTGTCTACCAAAAGAATCATCAGGACAGTAATGATAAAGGACATTAATCCAAGGGTAAGGAAGTTGATCGGAAAGGTGAGAATCCTTAAGAGCATTCCTATAGTAGCATTTGCCAGCGCAATCAGAATTGCTGCAATAATTGCAGTTCCAAATCCGGCAATTTGTACACCCGGAACCAGGTATGCGCCCAGCAACATAGCCAGACCCATCAATAAAATTTCAATAATCAACCTCATAATGTTTAGTTTTATAAAATGTATAGTTACCTGTATAAAATACTTTTGGTATTCATTTTGGCGGTTTGTTTGATTTCCTGTTCGCCTGCAAATAATAAGCCAGTAATGATCAGGTTTTCGGCAGATAGCAGTGCTGTAATATTTTCTGGAACAGCACCTGCAGGGTTATTGCAGCTCAGAAATACTCCTGGCATTGATACGGCCTTTTCTGATGTAATCTCTGTCGTTGAATTGCCTGATGAAAATGATTCCACTGGCATTGAACGAGCATGTTCAGGTGTTGTTACAGTAGCTGACAGCACTATTATTTTTAAACCATTTAAATCATTCGTTAAAGGGAAGAGCTATCAGGTAGTATCTTACCTTAATGCCAGATTTGGAGATGCAGGAATGATGCTTACAGGAAAACTCGATCATAGAGTAAAGCCCTCTCACATCATTCTGAGCCGTTGAGCAGGCAGTAGGACGTGAGCAGATGATAGATCCTGCAGGATTGAAAAACTTTTATTTATGTTTATCAGAATTTAGAAATGATTTTGTAAATTAGATAAAACACACTGAATGACTTACAGATATAGAAGGGGTTTTTATTTTTGAAATAAAATTCATACATTTGCACTGAAATAGAGGGTAAGAGGGGGCAAATGTCCCCTCTTTTCTTTTATCCGCAAATTGGTTTATGCAAGCAGAGAATAGAGTAAAAGAATTAGTAGAGGAAAAGATTTCGGACAGACCGGAGTTGTTTTTAGTTGAGGTAAAGATGTTGCCGAACAACAAACTTATAATTCATGTGGATGGCGATGAAGGAATCAGTATACAGGATTGTGCTGCGATCAGCAGACATGTTGGATTCCATCTGGAAGAAGAGAATACAATAGAGAAGGCTTACAATCTTGAAGTTTCTTCTCCAGGTGTTGGGGAGCCTTTAAAGCTGAAACGACAGTATCAAAAAAATACCGGACGTGATTTGAGTATTAAGCTTGCGGGTGGTGAAATCATGGAAGGTAAATTGCTGGAAGTGAATGAGACGGCAATCACAATTGAGGCTAAGGTAAAAGAAAAAGGTAAAAAAGTGCAGCTGGTTGAAACCAGTTTAGACTTTGATAATATATTAGAAACAAAGGTTTTAATTTCATTTAAATAAAAATGAGCAATATTAATTTAATCGATTCATTTCAAGAATTCAAAGAATTCAAGAACATCGACCGTCCTACGGTGATCAGTGTGCTGGAAGAGGTATTTCGCAGTATGCTGCGTAAGAAATATGGTACTGATGAGAATTGTGATGTGATTGTGAACCCTGATAACGGTGATTTGGAGATCTGGCGTACAAGAAAAGTGATGGAAGATGGCTTTTCTGAGGACGATGATCTGGAAATTGAACTTGCAGAGGTTAAACAATTGGATGCAGATATGGAAGTTGGCGACGACTACATTGAGCAGATCACTTTAGAAAGTTTTGGAAGACGTGCTATTCTAGCCGCCCGCCAGACACTTGTTTCCAAAGTACTGGAATTAGAAAAAGACGAAATCTTTAAGAAATATAAGGATAGAGTTGGCGAGATTGTAACAGGGGAAGTGTACCAGGTTTGGAAAAAAGAAACATTGGTACTTGATGATGAAGGCAATGAATTAATGATGCCTAAAACTGAACAGATCCCTGCTGATTATTTCAAAAAAGGAGATACTGTACGTGCCGTAATTCTGAAGGTAGATATGATGAACAGTACGCCGAAGATTATTATTTCGAGGATCGCTCCTGAGTTCCTGCAGCGTTTATTTGAAATCGAGGTTCCTGAGATCTTTGATGGTTTAATTACCATTAAGAAAATCGTTCGTGAACCAGGTGAGCGTGCCAAGGTTGCTGTTGAATCATATGACGACAGAATTGACCCGGTTGGTGCTTGTGTGGGGATGAAAGGATCACGTATTCACGGAATCGTAAGAGAGTTGAAAAATGAGAATATTGATGTAATCAATTTCACCAACAATATATCATTGTATATTACCAGGGCGCTTAGTCCTGCGAAGATCACTTCAATTAAACTGGATGATGTTACCAAACATGCTTCTGTTTATCTGAAACCTGATCAGGTTTCTCTGGCAATTGGACGTGGTGGTCACAACATTAAACTTGCCGGTAAATTAACCGGATATGAAATTGATGTTTACCGTGAAGCTGGTGAAGAAGATGAGGATGTGGATATCGAAGAGTTCTCGGATGAAATCGATAGTTGGATCATTGATGAGCTGAAAGCTATCGGATGTGATACAGCGAGAAGTGTACTGGCATTGTCAGTAGATGAATTAGTAAAAAGAACTGACCTTGAAGAAGAGACGATCAAAGAAGTGATCAGTATTCTTCAGTCAGAATTTGAGTAGACGTTAACTTGGTCAATTAAAAAACAAATATATACGGATGAAGATTGCAGGGAATCTGTGATCTTCATACTGATAAAAAACAATTTGTACTGATGAAAAAACAAGAATAAACGTTACTTTTGTATAAGAATTAAGTAAAAATAGGAGATCAATGTCAGACGACAAACCAATAATTTTATTCAAAGCAGTTAAGGAACTTAACGTAGGAATAGCTACGGCCGTTGAGTTTTTGGAAAAGAAAGGCTTTTCTGTTGAGAATAAACCCACTACCAAACTCTCCCGAGATATGTATAATGCATTATTGAAGGAGTTTCAGGGTGATAAAATCGTAAAAGAAGAAGCCAATCAAATTGTCATTGGTAAAATTCGTCGTGATGAGCCTGAAGTAACTGAGAAAGCTGCTGAAGCACCCAGAAAGAATGTAGAATTTGAAAATGAGGGGATCTTAATTAAGAACCTTCATTCCTATACTCCTCCTGTTGAGAAACACAAGGAAGAAGTGCCTGCGCAACCTGTTAAAGAAGTTGCAGCAGAAAAGGAACCTGAAAAGGTTGACGATGGAGCATTGAAAGGTGTTAAGATCGTTGGGAAAATCAACCTTGACGATTTAAACTCGAAAACGCGTCCTGTAAAGAAAGAAGAAGTTTCTGCACCTGAGGTGAAAGCTGAAGAGCCGGTTGCTCCGGTGAGCCCGGCAGAAAAACCTGCTGAAATTATTCAGGAAGCCGCTAAGGTTATTCAGGAAGATGCTAAACCAGTTGAAAAACCAGTTGAGCCGGCTGCTGAGGTAAAAGCCGAGGTGGTTAAACCAGCAGAAGAAGTAAAAGTAGAAGAAAAACCTATACCTGTGGAATCACCAGTTGTTAAAGCAGAACCGGTTAAAGATGTAGTTGCACCAAAATCTGATAAGCCTGACGAAGTTGAGGTGATCAAAGCGCGTTCGGTGAAACTTTCCGGACCAAACATCATTGGTAAAATCGTTTTGCCGACAACACCTGAGCGGAAATCACAACCTGTGGCTTCTTCAGCAGAGAGTAATGACGCAAAAAGAAAACGTAAGCGTAAAAAAACTCCGGGAGCGCCTGGACAACATCCGCAAGCTGGTGGTCATCAGGGCACTGGCGGACAACAGGGTGCTGGAGGTAATGCGTCATCGACTCCTGCAAGACCTGCCGGAGCACCAACGTTCACGAACAGACCTGATTTCAGGAACAACACAAATAATACAGCCAACAGGCCTAACTTTAGAAACAATAAACCTGGAGCAACGGGTGGTCCTAAAGAAGAACCTACGGAAAAAGAAATACAAGACCAGATTAAAGCTACACTTGCACGTTTAAGTGGTGCTGGTAAATCAGGTAAATTCGCACAACGCGCAAAATTGCGTCGTGGTAAACGTGATGATGTAGCCCTGTCAGCGGAAGAAGCGGCAATGGAGCTGGAATCACAATCCAAAGTATTAAAAGTAACAGAGTTTGTTACAGCTAATGAATTAGCAAGTATGATGGACGTGCCGGTAACTAAAATTATTGGTACATGTATGAGTCTGGGTATGTTCGTATCCATCAATCAGCGTCTGGATGCGGAGACATTAACAATCGTTGCTGACGAATTTGGCTATGAAATCCAATTCGTGAAACCTGATGATGAAGGTGACAGCATTATTGAAGAGGCGGATGAGCCGGAAGATTTGATTCCGAGAGCACCGGTAGTTACGATCATGGGTCACGTGGATCATGGTAAAACCTCATTACTGGATTATATCAGGAAAGCAAATGTTGTGGCTGGTGAGGCAGGGGGTATTACCCAGCATATCGGGGCCTATATGGTTACTACACCAACCGGCAAAAAAGTTACCTTCCTTGATACCCCGGGTCACGAAGCCTTTACAGCGATGCGTGCACGTGGTGCGAAAGTAGCAGATATTGCAATTATTGTTATTGCTGCAGACGATGCGGTGATGCCGCAAACTAAAGAAGCAATCAGTCATGCTCAGGCTGCTGGTGTACCTTTGGTGTTTGCGTTCACAAAAATTGATAAACCAGGAGCTAACTCTGATAAAATCCGTGAACAGTTATCAATCATGAATATCCTCGTTGAAGATTGGGGTGGTAAATTCCAGTCGCAGGAGATTTCAGGTAAAAGCGGATTAAATGTAGATACGCTTTTAGATAAAGTGTTGTTAGAGGCTGAGCTTTTAGAGTTGACAGCTAATCCTAACAAACGTGCAACGGGTAGTGTAATCGAGGCAACTCTTGATAAAGGCCGTGGTATCGTGACAACAGTCTTGGTGCAGGCAGGTACATTAAAAGTAGGTGATCCTATTCTTGCAGGTAGCTACAGCGGTCGTGTAAAAGCACTGTTTAACGAGCGTGGTCAGAAAGTTGATCAGGCAGGACCTTCAGTACCAGTACAGGTATTGGGTATGCAGGGAGCTCCTACTGCAGGTGATAAATTCAATGCAGTTGAAAATGAATCTGAGGCCAGGGAAATTGCAAACAAACGTTTACAATTGATGCGTGAGCAGGGCTTGAGAACACAGAAACATATTACACTTGATGAGATTGGACGTCGTTTAGCAATAGGTAACTTTAAAGAGCTTAACCTGATTGTTAAGGGTGATGTGGATGGTTCGATTGAAGCATTAGCAGATTCATTACTGAAACTATCTACTGAGGAGATACAAATCAATATTATTAGTAAGGCGGTGGGTCAGATTTCTGAATCTGATGTATTGTTAGCATCTGCTTCGGATGCAATTATCATCGGTTTCCAGGTTCGTCCTTCGTCAGGAGCAAGAAAGCTTGCTGAGGCTGAACAAATAGATATCCGTCTGTATTCAATTATCTACGATGCAATCAACGAGATCAAAGCAGCAATGGAAGGTATGCTTGCTCCTGAGTTCCAGGAAAAAATTACCGCCAATGTGGAGATCAGGGATACCTTTAAAATTACTAAAGTTGGTACGATCGCAGGTTGTATGGTCCTTGACGGAACAATCACACGTAACAGTAAGATCCGTATCGTTAGAGATGGTGTTGTAGTTTACACAGGTGAACTGGCTTCATTGAAACGTTATAAAGATGATGTTAAGGAAGTATCGAGAGGTTATGAATGTGGATTGAACATTCAGAATTTTAATAACATTGAAGTAGGCGATATCGTTGAAGCCTACGAACAAGTAGAGGTAAAAAGGAAACTATAAGTTTTAATATTTAATAATAAACACCCTGCCATGAATGCTTTGACCACAAGGTTTTTAATTCTGGCAGGGTGTTTTTTTATGCAGATGACTTTGTCTGCACAGACCAGGTTCCCTGTTTGCGGCCCTCAGGTAAAGTTTTATACAAAAGACAGTATTAGAGTCATCACCTTTGGCGCCAGCACAGTAGAAGGCTTTCCAAAGCCTTTAAGCTTTCAGGCGCCATTACAGTCTTACCTGGAGAATTGTTATCGTCTAAAGCCTGTAAACATATTTAATTTTGGTATTTCCGGGGAGACAACAGGTCAGGGCCTTTTAAGGATAGATGCTGCCTTAAGTAATCAAGCTGATTTCTTTTTAATATTAATGGGCGCAAATGATGCGATCAGAATAGCAGATAATCAACAGCGTGTCAGCGAGACTGTTAATAATATGCGGACACTGATAGGAAAAGCCAAAGCAAAAAATCTTCCCGTTATCATTGGAACAGTACAGTATTTCGTTGAGGATCGGGGAACCACCGCTGAGCGTAACCTTGCTCGGAGACGCAATAGATTTATTGACCAGATTAATGGTGCTTATAGAAATCTCGCCCAGGAAACCAATTCCCGAATCGCTGATATCAATTCTACTATGGGAAAGGATATTTCACTCTATGCAGATGGGGTACATCCTAACAGACGAGGATACAATGTATTGGGTATCGTATGGTTTGATGCGATTACTCAGGAAATAGCACAGAATTTTCAGTCTGTAGGTGTCGTGCAAAACTATCCGAACCCGGCCAATAGCTTTACTAGAATTGGATTTACTTTAGCTTCCGCAGCGCGTATAAAAATTACAATGTATAATAGCGCCGGACAAAATATGGGTGTTATTTTTGATGATTATAGAAACGCAGGTTATCAGGAGGAGCAGATTACGACTTCTCAATATCCTGCCGGGATTTATATCCTGTACTATGAGTTACTGGGCCTACGCTTTTCCAGGAAACTGATCATCCAGCACTAATTTCTGAATTTGGTATGTCTACAAAATTATCCTATTCGACGTAATTTTTTGAGCTTTTATCTCATTTCTAGTGTTCTTCGGTATTATTTTTGTTAAAACTTGTACTTTTAAATAGAAAATGTCTCTATTTAAAGAATCACATTAACTATTAGATGCAGGAGACAGAGATTATATCCAATAAAAAGAATTTTGATTTCGTAGATACTATCAGGTGTATATCCATGATTGGGATTGTATTTGAACATTCGTCAGTTTTTTGGGGAATTCAATATGATCAACTTTCCAGTACGGTTATAGAAATTGCTGCAATGCAATTTTTTAAGTTTGTTACAATTGCCTTTTTTATCATCGGTGGATTTTTGATCAACTATAAGTTTACTGAGTACTCCCCTGTTCAATACCTGAAGAACAGAATTTCCAACACTATCCTACCATGGGCTTTCTGGATAGTTATATTAATATGTCTGGATGCTATCAATGTACTGATTATTTATTTAAGACATAAAAATGGAGATGGCTTACCCAACTTTTGGAATTTTCTTGGTGAAGAATTGTATCATACTATCTTTTTTACAAGCTTTTGGTTCGTACTTAATTTCCTGATATGTATATCTGTATTGCTTGTCTTTAAAAAATATCTTTATAATCTCTGGTTTGGCGTATTTTGGGGTTGTGTGTCATTAGTTTATAGTCTAAATATATACCATAATTGGTTCGCTACCCAGCATACTCTAGCTTTATTCGGCTATATCGTGTATTTATGGCTTGGCGTATATATGAATAAGCACTATGATAAGATCCAGGTTTTTATAAAAAATATATCTTTTACACAATTGATCTCGTTAAATGTTCTTCTTTTTTCAATGGCTATTGCAGAAGCACTGCAAATAGCAAATATTGGTATGGGTGACTGGTATAATACATTACGGGTGACAAACATCATCTATTCATTAGGGATGTTCTTACTACTATTAAAACTGGGAAATGTCGAATGGTTAAGCAAAAACCTGCAGCCTAGGAATACTACATTCGGAATATACCTGTTGCACACTATAATACTCGTACATGTTATACCGGAGTTATTGCGTCATTTTCATATTAAACTACAGACTTTGGGTGTGGTAGAAGCAATTTTATTATCACTGGCTAAGCTGGTTGTAGCTTATGGGCTTAGTTTTTTCTTAGTTAAGCTTATTATGAAGACCAATTTCAAATGGTCAATAGGTGTTAAATCATCATAATATATCCAGGGAAGATACTCGATCTATCTATAGTAACTATGCTTTTTTTAGATGTTTCCAAATAGTACTGAAGAATATCTTGTAATAGATTACTATTGAAGTTA
>Ga0157373_10003024_pt1 | contig 12688 bp, 12 predicted proteins | sample C65metaG_FD_113460 | JGI IMG/M metagenome (GOLD analysis project Ga0157373, IMG submission 113460) | Corn rhizosphere microbial communities from Kellogg Biological Station, Michigan, USA - C6-5 metaG | ecosystem: Host-associated > Plants > Roots > Rhizosphere > Soil | place: USA: Michigan... | reverse complement strand
AGACCGTTTTTGCCAATGTGTCGACCTCAAGACCTGAAATGCTCTGTGTGCTTCTCGGACTGGCAGCTACTTTGCTGCGCCTGACCAGCGACCTGATGCGGGCTTCCAGTTCGGCAAACTTAAAGGGCTTCACCAGATAGTCGTCAGCCCCGCTGTCAAGACCTGTGATGATGTTTTCTGTGCTACTCAGGGCGGTAAGCATCAATACCGGTACATTGTTATTGCCCTTTCGGATTTCCCTGCAAACCTGGATGCCATTCATGCCTGATAACATGATGTCCAGGATAATAAGGTCGAAATCATGTTTCATAGCCATCTCGAGGCCCACCAGCCCATCTCCTGCAACGCTGATCTGCATGCCAACTTCGGTCAGTCCTCTGATAATTACAGATACCAGGCCCGGTTCATCCTCAATAAGTAAAATCTTCATCGCCACCATTTTTGGGAAAATAAACTGTTGACGTCAAAAAATGAACCGAAATAGAACAATTGACTTAATGATGACCGATCTGTCCACTTAAATTTACCTTTTAGTCTTGTTAGTGATAAAATAATGGATTGACTACGTCATTTCTTTAATAAAAATATCTTCTATGGCTTGAATCTCTCCTGCATAGATGGTTTTTTTTCGGGTAGAAAAGTAAAGTGTGTTTTCCAGGATGTTGTTTCCTTCCCAGATGACCTTGATCTGGCCACTTTCTATTTCTTTTTTGCAAAGGAAATCTGGAATGATGGCCAGGCCTTTTTTACCGCTGATGCAACGGATGATGGAACTCAGGTTGGGTACGATGTAATTGGGCTTGAAATCAGGTCTTTTGTTGAAGTTCATATGCCAGAAGCGCTGCATGTGTTCCATGTCGGCAGTAGTACCATACCAGGTCTGGGCCTTCAGCCATTGCTGAAATCCCTCCAGTTGCTTTGTGGTGTCAATTCCCTCCAGTCCAGAGAGATCCGTTTTGCTGCCGGATACCAGCACAATCCTTTCTTTCGAAAAAGGCTTGTAAGAAATGCCTTGGGATTCGCCTTTCTGCGGAGTGATAATTAAATCAAGGATGCCATTGTCCAGGTCGTTCAGCATCTCCGGGTAGTCCCCAAATTTGATGATGATATTGAAAGGAAGCTGAGGAAGATACGATTCCAGCGTAAATTGAAAAGTTTCAAAACACATCCCGATGCTGATCGTCGGCGTGTCCTTTTCTGTGCTTTTATGAAAATGATGTTCTGCTGTTTCCAGTTTGGCAACGGCTTCCTGAATGTAGTTGTATAGCACCTTGCCGCGCTCTGTCGCTACCATCTTTCTTGATGTCCGGTCAAATAGCTTATAGCCAACATAAGCCTCCAGTGAACTCAGGTGGAGGCTGACGCCTGGCTGGGAAATGTACAGTGCTTCTGCAGCTCCTGTAAGTGTTCCCGTCTCATAAATCGATTTGAAGGTCCTGAACCATTCCAGATTGATCATTTTACCAAGTATTATAATTATGATACAAATGTATGATTTATCTTATTTTAATTATAATAGGGAGTACTTTAATTTTGTGCTATCAAATCAAAACAGATATCACAATGAAAGTTTTTATCATAAACGGCGGCCAGGTGTTCGGACATTCCGGAGGTCGGTTCAATGCCACAGTCACCAAAGAAACCATCAGTTTTTTCAGTCAGCAGGACGGAGTGGAAGTTCAGACTACAAATATCAATGATGTTTATGACCCTGCAGAAGAAGTAAAAAAGTACGTATGGGCAGACCTGATCATTTACCACACGCCAATCTGGTGGTTTCAGCTGCCTCACGGGTTTAAGAAGTATCTCGACGTGGTTTTTAGTGCTGGGCACAGGAATGGGATTTACAGAAGCGACGGCCGGTCAAATGAAAATCCGACAATAAATTATGGGACAGGTGGTATGCTCCAGGGCAAGAAGTATATGGTTACTACCTCCTGGAATGCTCCGAAAGAAGCCTTTACACTTCCCGGAGAGTTTTTCATGGAAACCAGTGTTGACCAGGGGCCTCTGTTTGGTTTTCACCGGATGAATGCCTTTATCGGTCTGAAACCCCTTCAAAGTATGCATTTCCACGATGTGGAGAAGAACGCTGACATTGAACAGGACATGCTGGTTTACAAAGCGCATTTGGAGAAACTGTTTTTGCCAGTGCTGCCTCCGGAATCCATAGTTTAATAATTCGCCGGAATTTTCTGACAATTACGCTATATTGGAGTAATTTAATGCCAGAAAATTAGCGATGATGCCATGTCAAATATTAAACTGATTATAGAAGAAAGACCGAGTAATATCGGCAATTTTATGGTGGGACGACTGTTGCCTTTTCGGGAGAAAAGGATGGTCGGCCCATTTGCTTTTATCGATCATATGGGACCTGCCAGTATGAGTGATCATGAGAACCTTGATGTTCCTCCACATCCTCATATTGGATTGTCCACGCTTACTTTTCTTTTTGAAGGAAGCATCACTCACAGGGATAGTCTTGGCAGTCACGTCGATATCGAACCCGGACAGGTAAACTGGATGACAGCTGGTAAGGGAATTGCGCATTCTGAGCGGACGCCTGACCATCTGCGTAGTTCCGATAAGATGTTACATGGACTACAGATCTGGGTTGCTTTACCAAAGGAGCTGGAAGAAATGGAACCTGAATTCTTTCACATTGAAGCGGCTGATATCCCCACCTGGGAACAGAATGGTGTTGCCTATAAATTGATTGCGGGTGAAGCATTGGGCAAAAAATCGCCAGTGCCGGTATATAGCCCTTTATATTTTCTTGAGCTGAAAGCCCGGGACAGACAGACTGTTGCCATTGGAGCTGATCTGTTTGGCGAGACTGCACTTTATATCCTTCAGGGGGCGATAGAAAGCGAAGGTTATACTTATGGCTCAAAGCAGATCCTGGTGGCCAGTGACAGCCGGTTGTGTGAATTTACCATGCAGGAAAATACGGTGGTCTACATCTTTGGAGGTGATGCTTTTCCCGAGGAAAGGTTTATCTACTGGAACTTCGTCGCTTCATCAAAAGAAAAAATTGAAGACGCCAAACAGCGGTGGCAGGACCAGCAATTCGCCCCCGTACCGGGAGAAACAGATTTTGTGCCATTGCCGCCGCAGGGCAGGCAGATTAAATAATATCCGTTAACAGGTTATCCATGCCTGTTGCAACAATATTTTATTACAGAAATACTCTTATGAATATCGAACAGGAAAACACAGAGAAAAAAGGTTTCTTTAAGGCAATTGAGGGGCTAAAGGAGGCAGGAGTGATGACTTATGTATGGGCGGGCCCCGGTAAGATCATTATTGACCATACCGAGGTGAACCCAGACTTCTCTGGCAAAGGTATCGGGAAGGCGCTGGTACTTAAAGCAGTGGATTACGCGCGTGAAAACAAGATAAAAATCCTTCCTTTATGCCCTTATGCGAAGAGTGTTTTTGATAAGGACGCCGGTTTGAGCGACGTCCTGTTTTAGGTGTTAAACTTTGAACCTTTCATGAAATGCACGATCGAGAGTTTCGCGGTGCATGGGGTGCGCAAGACTAATCAATGCCTGTGCACGTTGCTTAAGACTTTTTCCGAAGAGGTTTACCTTGCCGTATTCGGTTACGATCCAGTGTACGTGTCCACGGGTGGTCACCACACCAGCACCTTCTTTCAGGAAGGGAACAATCCGTGAAATGCCTTTTGAAGTAATGGATGGCAACGCGATAATTGGTTTACCTCCGTTGGATAATGAGGCGCCATGGATAAAGTCCATCTGTCCGCCAATCCCTGAATATTGATAAGTACCCATGGAATCCGCGCAAACCTGACCGGTAAGGTCCAGCTCAATTGCAGAGTTGATGGCTGTCACCTTCGGGTTCTGGCGAATCAGACTGGTGTCGTTGGCATGTGAAATCTCCATGACCCTGATCATTGGGTTGTCATTGACGAAATCATATAATTTTCTCGTTCCAATCATAAACGAGGTAATGGATTTTCCTTTGCTCACCTTTTTCTGGCTGTTGTTGATGACACCGCTCTGGATCAGAGGAATGACACCATCAGAAAGCATCTCTGTATGCAGACCGAGGTTTTTATGGTTGGTCAGGTTTTTCAACACCTGGTCCGGGATGCCGCCGATGCCGAGCTGTAATGTGGCGCCGTCTTCAACAAGGGAGGCGATGTGCTGACCGATGGTCACCATGGCATCTGTAATTTTTAGCCCGTAATCCACTTCCGGTAGTTCAGCTTCCTGGTATACCATGGCGTTGAACTTGCTGACGTGAACAAATCCATGTCCGTGTGTCCTTGGCATCCTTGGGTTAACCTGCGCAATAACATGTTTTGCAGTATCTACCGCGGCCTTAGCGATGTCTACAGAGGTGCCCAGAGAGCAATAGCCATGTGCATCAGGTTCTGAAACCTGTACCAGCGCAACATCTATCGGGAGGAACCCTTCTTTAAAAAGTTTCGGTATCTGGCTTAAAAATACTGGAACGTAGTCGCCATGAGCACTGTTTGCTACAGACCTGGTAGTGGCGGATACGAAAAGGGAGTTGAAAAAAAAGCTGCTGCTGTACGTAGGGTCATTGAAGTCAATATCGCCAAGTGTGGTGATACTGGTAAGCTCGACATTGTTGAGTTCTGCGTGCCTGGCTTGCAATGCTTTAACAAGGTGTATTGGTGTGGCGGCGCTGCCGTGAATGAATACGCGGTCTCCGGACTTAACGATTTTTAATGCTTCTTCTGCTGAAATATGATTTTGATGATTCATTGTATATTATGATGGGTTGATATTCATGTTTTGTTCAAAACACCTTGCTGCGATAGATTGATCTGCGAAGTCCAGCACTTCCTGTCTGACGATTTTGTAGTGTGCAAAAAGGTCGCTGACTTCCTGTTCTATGTCCAAGTGCCTGTTGAGGAATAAGATAGTAATTTTTTCCTGGGGATTGATCATCAGTGGGTCAATCACTTTCAGGTGTGCAGCAAGCGCATCTTCTGTTTCAGTGATTTCCTCCTTCAGCACAGCTGTTCTCTGGACAAGTGTTTTCAGCGTTTTCATTTTTTCTTTATCTGCCCCAACATATCTTAACGACAGCTTTTGGAAAAAATTGAGTTCACTCTTGTAAAATTCCAGATTTGATATCCAATATTTTGTAACCAGATGGAGCTCCTGGAGCTCATTTTCGAGTTGAAGATCTTCTATCGTTTTCATGCTTTCTGATGTTAATCATTCATGTGATAAAGATCAGAAAACTATGATTTTAGGATGGTGATGATGGTCACGTCAACCCATGATTGTAGTCATACCGGAAAAATATGGTGTCGCGGATTATCTTCCGGTAAGTTCTACCTTGAAGCTGTCAAACAGCTGCGCCTCCTGATCTTCCACATCGACACCCAGTGCCGGGATCGTATAGTAGCTGCCATGAATGGCGAAGCTGAAAGGTGTTTTTTCAATTTCGATCTTCAGGAAGCCGTGTTTGTTGTCGCAGTAGTTCTCGAGATGTACTTCGTCCAGCAACTGACTGCTGGCATTCATGTTCGGTTCCTGAGGGTCAGCAAGGGCATGCAATTCATCGAACCCACCAGCACCTGCAACAATAAAAGGAAGGGTTTTCCCATCACTGTATTGCTTGTGGAATCGCTGGTAATTGTGGACATGGCCGCTGAAAATGATGTCCGGCCTTACGCCAGCTTCGTCAAACGAACACTCCAGGAACTCAATCATAGGCTGACTGGAGCCGTGGTTGTTGTCTGCTGAATAAGGTGCGTGGTGCATGCATACGATGATCGCCTTATCTGCCTTATGCAATGCGGCATGTTTCAGCTCATTGACAAACCAGCGCTGTTGCTCTTTTTCGATGTATCCATATTTAGGCACATTGGTATGCAGCCCGATGATCGTTGCCAATGGGGCCTGCATCGTCCAGTATACATTAGGCTGTACCTGGCTTTTGCGTTTACTTGCCATTCCGAAGTAGATGGTCTTGGGGCAGACATTGCAAAATGCAGCATAAAAAGCCTCCAGGCTACTGTATTCCTCTTCGCACTCAGGGTTTACGTCACTGTCGTGATTCCCTGCAATGGCATAGATTGGTCCTGGATAATTATCGTAAGGTTTTAAAAACTGGGATTCATATTGGTCAGCCTCTCCATAGTGATATACAATGTCGCCCAGGTGGTATAAAAATGAGGGGCGCTGCTGCTCGGTTCCGCAGTTGAGGAATTGCTGGGACATCTGACTTACGACTCGCTGCTGAGATTCTGGATGTTTCAATCCGCCGGTATCACCAACCATATGGAAAACCATCGACTGCACTGGTGTTGCGACAGGCTGTTGCCCTACATCTAAACGGTAAGGGTAACTTCCGGATGGAGCCGGCAAAGGCTGAAACTTATACTGGTCATCAATCTGATCTTTTTTAAAAACTGCTTTGTAAAGAATTTTTGTGCTGATCATAGTCGTATGAATTTGTGTACTACTTGGCTTACTATGTTCGTAAGTTACCATCAGTATGTTAATTCCGGGTTAAGTGTCTAATTCTTAATGTAAGTTTAAAGGCCAGCTAACATTGATAGGTGATTTGCCGGAATTGTGAAAATTTTCAGCTTATCTTTATCGAAATTATGCTGATGTATGAGCAGTTCAGAGATCTCACGGTTGTCCAGGCTTACCGCCATTTTACTACAACTCCAGTCCAGGAGAATGTCTACTTCTACAGCGCTTGCCGAAAGGTTTAACGTAAGTGTGAGGACCATCTACCGTGACATCAGGGCGTTGGAAGATGCCGGGGTGCCGGTGATCGCTGTTGAAGGAAAGGGCTATAAGCTCATGGAAGGGTACACCCTGCCCCCGGTCAGCTTTACTGAACGACAGGCAAATGCACTGATCACTGCGGAGCAACTGGTGATGAGAAACCGCGATGCTTCCTTTGTACAGGATTATGCAGAAGCAATTGTCAAAATAAAAGCAGTCCTGCAACATGGCATCCAGCATAAAACGGAATTGCTCTCAGACCGGCTGGTGGTCGGCTATCAGCCTGAAGGGTACAGTTGCACCAGCAATAACCTGTCTGTCATCCAGCTGGCGCTTACGAACTTTAACCTCCTCCGGATTGACTACCAGGCCGCAGATCCGACAGCCAGAACTTCGAGGATAATTGAGCCCTTTGCTTTATACAGCTCGCAGGATAACTGGGTGCTAATTGCATTTTGTCGCTTGCGTGCCGAATTCCGCTCCTTCCGTCTCGACAGGGTCAAACACCTGGTGGTACTCGATGAAAAATTCCAGCCTCATCAGCTTACCCTTGCTGAATACTTTGAAGAATGGATAAAAAAATCGGGGACACCCTGACAATAGGCTGTCAGCAGCTAGGTTAACTTTGCCTTTATGATGATCAAAATGGACAAAGAACAATTAGATACCTTTTATGTATTGGGTATCGCCGTAAGAACAGCGAATACACCAGGACGGGCGACAAAGGATATTCCGGCCCTCTGGGGACGTTTTCTGTGTGAAAATGTGGCTGCAGCAATTGAAGGCAGACTGGCTGATGATGTTTACTGCGTGTATACGGAATACGAAGGCGATTATACGATGCCTTATACGACGCTGATTGGTTGCCGGGTAGAAGCCGGGACCGAGGTTCCTGCCGGGATGCAACTGCTGGAAGTTGAAGGTGGCCAGTTTCTAAAACATACGGCGTCCGGCGACCTGATGAAAGGCCTTATTTTTGAAGCATGGACCAACATCTGGAATGCAACGCTGCCCAGGGCTTACCGCTCCGATTTCGAAGTGTATGATGCTGCTCCATCAGCCGGGGGACTGGCTACAGTCTCTATTTATCTTTCCGCAAAGCTGTGATTGGCATACTTTGCTTCAAATTGTTTTGTTAAATTTGAGCATACCTAAATAGTTAGTATGATAAAATTTAATAAATCAATTGGAATACCCATGGTAGCGGGTTCCATCATGCTGCTTGCAGCATGCCAGTCAGGTAAGAACACAGAGTTGTCTTCCGGTGTCATCCTCAAAAATATGGATACTACTGTAGTCCCTGGAAACAACTTTACGCAATATGTAAACGGTATATGGATCAGGAACACCAAGATCCCTTCCGACAAGCCTTCCTATGGCGTTGGTGCAATTATCAACGATAAGGCCCAGGAGGATGTGAAGGAGATCATCGAGAATGCGGCGAAGACTAAGGCTGCGGATGGTTCTGAAGAACAAAAAATCGGTGATCTTTATGAGTCGTACATGAACATGAAAGTTCGTGATTCTATTGGCCTGGCTCCTTTGACGGAGGAGTTTAAGAAGATCGATGCCATCGCTGCTGTTAAAGACCTTTCTGCTTACTTCGCCTATGCCAATAAGTTTGGTAACATGATGCCTTTCAGTATTGGTGTGACCGAGGACTTTAAAAATCCTAAGCAATATGTCCTTCAAACCTGGCAGGGCGGACTTGGATTGCCTGAACGTGAATACTATTCACTGCAGGATGCAAAATCCAAAGACATCAGGGCCAAATATCTGTTGCACATTGAACGTATGCTCCAGCTCGCACAAATCCCTGATGCCAAAGCAAAGGCGTCGCAGATTATGGCATTGGAAACTGCCATCGCAGCGCAGCACATGAAAAAAGAAGAGACAAGGAATATGGCTGGTCTTTACAACAAATATGCAGTGAAGGACCTCTCAAAACTGACGCCTGATTTCGATTGGAATGTCATGCTTTCTGAAGGTGGCTTTAAGAAACAGGATAGTGTGGTGATTTCGCAGGTCGCTTATACAAAGGCCTTGAATGGCATTATCAAAAATACGCCGGTTGAGGTATGGAAAACTTACCTGAAATGGGGAGTGATCACTGGTGCAGGTTCTGCATTGACAACTGCTATCGACAAAGAGAATTTCGACTTTTACGCGAAGACTCTTTATGGGATACAGGAGCAAAAACCGCTGTGGCGCAGGGCTGTAAATGTGGTGAACGGCAGCCTCGGCGAAATGGTCGGTAAGTTGTATGTGGAGAAACATTTCTCCCCTGAAGCTAAAGAAAGAATGCTGAAACTGGTGCAGAACCTCCTGAAAGCTTATGAGGTGAGCATCAAAGGTCTCGACTGGATGAGCCCGGATACGAAAAAACAGGCCCTGGATAAAATCAGTAAATTCACCCCGAAAATTGGATATCCTGATAAATGGATTGACTATGGTGCTTTAAAAGTAGTAAAGGGAGATCTTTATGGTAACTTACAACGTGCTACTGAGTTTGAATACAACCGCAATCTGGACAAACTGGGCAAACCTGTAGACCGCACGGTATGGGGTATGACTCCGCAAACCGTAAATGCCTATTACAACCCGACCATGAATGAGATCGTTTTTCCTGCTGCCATCCTGCAGCCTCCGTTTTTTGATATGAATGCGGAAGATGCGGTAAACTATGGTGGAATTGGAGCGGTAATTGGCCACGAGATTGGTCATGGTTTCGACGACCAGGGCAGTACCTTTGATGGAGATGGGGTGATGCGCAACTGGTGGACAGAAAAAGACAATACTGAATTTAAGAAACGTACCAGCGCCCTTGTTGCTCAATACAGCGACTTTAAGGTCTTTCCTGACCTGAATGTGAATGGTGATTTTACCCTTGGTGAGAATATCGGTGATCTTGGTGGTTTAACCATCGCACTGAAAGCCTACAAAGCAAGTCTGAATGGAAAAGAAGCACCGGTAATGGACGGCTTCTCGGGAGAGCAAAGGGTATTTATCGGATGGGCACAGGTATGGCTGGAAAAATCAAATGAGCAATCTCTGAGAAACCAGGTGGGTACCGATCCACATTCACCGGCGAAATTCCGTGTTAATGGTGTGGTCAGGAACATTCCTGAATTTTATACTGCTTTTAACGTGAAACCTACAGACTCACTATATCTTGCTCCTGAAAAGAGAGTAAAGATCTGGTAAATACACAGGTATTTGTCTGAAAGCTTAAAAAGCGTCTGAACCCTGGGGGCTCAGACGCTTTTTTTATATCCCCGGGAACTCTCCTGATCGGTGCCTGTCAACCGACATCAGGGTCTGTCAAATTTATGAGCTGATATAGCTCTCCAGTTGTGAAATGGTCAGTTTTTGATCCTCAATGATGAATTTCACGACGTCACCAATAGAGACCATGCCAATCACACCGGTCTCATTTACCACGGGTAAGTGTCTGATGTGTTTGTTGGTCATGATTTCCATGCATACCTCGATATGGTCATCGGGACTAATGGTAATGGGCTGTTCCGTCATTACTTCCGCTAAGGACGTGTCGGCAGATGATTTGCCCTGGAGGATGATCTTGCGGGCATAATCACGCTCTGTGAATATGCCCAGCAGCTCGCCGGTTTCCATAATCAAGAGTGCACTGATGTTCTTCTCCATCATGACGTGCAGGGCATCCAAAACTGAGGTACTCGCCGGAACAGAGAAAATCTGGGATGATTTGGTTTTCAGGAGTTGTTTTATAGTCTTCATAACACGTTAATTATTAGCTAATTAAATGTAATGAAAAATTGTGGAATCCAGATATACTAAATCATACTTTTATCTGCCATCATCGGAAGGATCTCATCCACATAGGTACGTTCGTTGGCAAGACGTGGTACTTTATGCTGACCGCCGAGTTTTCCTTTCGACTTCAGCCAGTTGTAAAATGTGTTGTAAGGGGCATTGTGTACTGTCGGACGTCTCAACGCAAGGTCTTTAAAGCGCTTGGCATCATAGTCTGAATTTACCTCCCGAAGCGTCCTGTCGAGCACATCTACAAAATATTCGAAGTCATTTGGCTGCTGGTCAAATTCAATGATCCATTCATGACCGCCAACTTCTTCTCCTTTGAAATAGATGGGGCAGGCCGTATAATCTTTAAACACCGCGCCGGTTTCAGTGCAGGCTTTGCAGATCGCCTGTTCTGCATTGTCGATGATGACTTCTTCGCCGAAGGCATTGATGAAGTGTTTCGTTCTTCCGGTAATCTTAATGCGGTAAGGGGAGAGGCAGGTAAACTGGACCGTATCGCCAATCATGTAGCGCCACAAACCTCCATTGGTGGAAATGATGATGGCATAATTCTTAAAAAGCTCAACTTCATCCAAAGAAAGGGTGTCCGGATTGTCATCATCCAGCTTTTCGATAGGGAGGAATTCGTAATAAATGCCATAATCCAGCATCAGCAGCAGCTCGTCCGACTTCACCTCATCCTGGATGCCGAAGAAGCCTTCAGATGCGTTGTAGGTCTCCAGATAATACATGTCACAGTTGGGGATCAACTCCTTAAATTGCTCCCGGTAAGGTTTAAAGTTGACGGCTCCATGGATGTAAAGTTCCAGGTTTGGCCATACTTCCAGCAGGTTGCTCTTACCGGTCAGCTCCAGTACTTTCTTGGCGAGTACAATCGTCCATGTAGGTACTCCCGCAATGTTCGTGACATTCTCTTTGATGGTAGCGACAGCCATTTTCTCCATTTTGTCTTCATAGTTGTCCATGAGTGCAATGGAGATGTTTGGTGTGCGGTAGTACTCCGCCCACATGGGCAGATTTTTGATCAGCACGGCAGAGAGGTCTCCATAAAAAGAATCCTCATTTAGCTGGTTGATCTGGTGACTCCCTCCCAGAACCAGGCCCTTGCCCGTCAAAATCTGGTTCTCCGGGCGGTTGTTGCAAAAGATTGACAACATGTCTTTCCCACCCTTAAAATGGCATTCCTGCAGAGACTCTTCCGAAACAGGAATAAATTTACTGCGGTCGCTCGTTGTGCCCGAGGATTTCGCAAACCACTTGATTTCCGTCGGCCATAATATATTCTGTTCTCCACGGAGCATACGCTCAATGAAGGGTTTTAAGGTTTCGTAATTCTGGATCGGCACCCTTTCTTTAAACTGGCGGGGGCTGCTGATCGAATCATAATCATACTTTCTACCCCATTCTGTATCTGCGGCACTGGAGATGAGCTTTTCAAACCATTCTTCCTGTACATCATGCGGATATTTCATGAAAAGCTCAATCTGATGAACACGCTTTTTCATGTACCATGTGAAAATCGAATTTACAATTGCCATGTGTTAGAATGATAAGGGTTATAGATTTTTAGTACGCAGTACAAAGTTTGATCCAAGGTATACACGTCTCACCATCTCATTGGCAGCAAGTACCTCAGGTGTGCCGGACTCCAGGATCTTGCCCTCAAACAACAGGTAAGCCCTGTCTGTGATGGAGAGCGTTTCCTGTACGTTGTGATCTGTAATCAGGATGCCTATATTTTTCTTTTTCAATTTCGCAACGATGGTCTGGATCTCCTCAACAGCGATGGGATCCACTCCCGCAAATGGCTCATCCAGCAGGATGAAGTTAGGGCTTGCTGCGAGTGCTCTGGCGATTTCTGTACGCCGGCGTTCGCCCCCGGAAAGTAGATCTCCTCTGTTTTTACGGACTTTGTTCAGGCTGAACTCATTGATTAGCTCTTCCAGTTTCTCGTGGCGCTCTTCTTTGCTCATATCTGTCATCTCCAGAATGGACATGATGTTGTCTTCTACAGAAAGTTTGCGGAATACAGAGGCTTCCTGTGCGAGATAACCGATGCCCTTCTGCGCCCTGCGGTACATCGCATCAGAGGTGATGTCTTCCTCATCCAGAAAGATTGTGCCCTCATTTGGTTT
>Ga0157373_10003022_pt1 | contig 12701 bp, 10 predicted proteins | sample C65metaG_FD_113460 | JGI IMG/M metagenome (GOLD analysis project Ga0157373, IMG submission 113460) | Corn rhizosphere microbial communities from Kellogg Biological Station, Michigan, USA - C6-5 metaG | ecosystem: Host-associated > Plants > Roots > Rhizosphere > Soil | place: USA: Michigan... | reverse complement strand
GGCCGCCAGCGCGGCGTCCGGCCTGATCGCCTTCGGCTCGGGGCGAGGCCTGCATGTGCGTGACGCCGCCGATCCCGGATTCGCCCGCGCCTTCGAGCACGACAAGTCGGTGGCCGACATCGCCTTCGATCCAAAGGGCCGCCGGATCGCCTGCGCGACCTACGGCGGCGCCGCGCTTTGGTACGCGCGCATCGAGGGCCAGAAACCGCAGATGCTCAAATGGGGCGGCAGCCACACCGCCGTCGCCTGGAGTCCCGACGGCAAGTTCCTGATCACCGCCATGCAGGACAACCAGCTGCACGGCTGGCGGCTGTCCGACGCCAAGGACCTGCGCATGGGCGGTTATCCGGCCAAGGTCAAAAGCCTCGTCTTCGTCGGCAAGGGGCTGATGATGGCGACCAGCGGCGCCAACGGTGTGGTGATCTGGCCGTTCGCCGGCGCCAACGGACCGATGGGCAAGGAAGCCGCCGAGATCGGCTATGAGCAGGATGTTCTGGTGGCCCGGGTCGCCGGCACGCCGGGGCGGGACGTGGTGGCCGCGGGGCTGGAAGACGGCCGCGTCTGGGCCGCCGAGCTCGCCTCCGGCCGTATCGAGAAGCTGCGCGCCGACAAGGGCCCGCCGATCAGCACGCTGGCCATCTCCGATGACGGCTCGCGCCTGGCCTGGGGCGACGAGGAAGGCGGCGCGGGCGTCTTGGAGACGGGGCTCTAGAACCCCCGCATCTCGCACCAGGCCTCGAAGGGTTCGCGGCGGGTGCGAAGCGTGTTGATCGGGTGGCTCTCGTCGCGGTAGCCGAGCGCCATGCCGGAGAAGACCATCAGTTCGTCGGGCAGGCTCAGGAACTCCGCGACCGAGCGGTGGAAGCGGGACCAGAACTCCTGGGGACAGGTGTCGAGGCCGCGCTCGACGGCCAGCAGCATCAGGTTCTCCATATACATGCCCACGTCCGACCACTGCGGCGGACCGAGCTTGCGGTCGAGGCAGAAGAAGAGGCCGACGGGCGCGCCGAAGAGCTCCGCGTTCTTCGCGAACTGGCGAAGGCGGGCGGCCTTGTCCTCGCGCGGGATGCCGATGGTTCCATAGAGGTCCTCGCCCGCCTGAAAGCGGCGGGTGCGAAACGGCTCCCAGAGGTCAGGCGGATAGACATCGTATTCCGGCGCGTCGGGCATGCCGATGCGGGCGGCGACCTGCGCCTTGAATTCGGCCAGCGGCTCGCCGGCCAGCGCATAGACTCGCCACGGCTGCAGGTTGCCGCCGGAGGGCGCCTGGTGGGCCACTTCGAGGATTTCGCGCAGCAGCTCGCCCGGCACCGGATCGGGCCGGAAGGCGCGCACGGAGATGCGGCGTTTGACGGCTTCAGTGACGTTCATCGGCTTCTCCGGCGACAGGGCGCGCCGACCTCGCTAGCATCGCGCCGCTGCGTCAAGGCAAGGGGACGGGTTTGGCGACAAAACGCGTGCGCAAAGGGGGGTTGCTGCGGCGGCTCATCGTCTGGTTTCTGGTCATTGCGGTGTTGTTTCCGGTGGCGCTGACGGCGCTCTATCGGTTCGCGCCGCCGCCCATCACCTTCCTGATGATCGAGCGGCTGTTCGAGGGTCACGGCCTGCATCGCGAATGGCGTCCGTTGTCCGAGATGTCGCCCGCCCTGCCGCGCGCGGTGATCGCGGCCGAGGATCAGCGCTTCTGCGAGCACAACGGCTTCGACTTCGACGCCATCGAAAAGGCCATGGCCCATAACGAGCGCCGTCCCAACCGCATCCGGGGCGGCTCGACCATCAGCCAGCAGACCGCCAAGAACGTCTTCCTGTGGCCGCAGCGGTCGTATGTGCGAAAGGGGTTGGAGGCCTATTTCACCGTCCTGATCGAGACCCTGTGGGGCAAGCGGCGGATCATGGAGGTCTATCTCAACACCGTGGAATGGGGCCCCGGGCTATACGGCGCGGAGGCCGCCGCGCGGCGCAACTTCGGCGTGGGCGCCGACCGGCTGAGTCCGGCGCAGGCCGCGCGGCTGGCGGCCATCCTGCCGAGCCCGTTGAAGTGGCGAGCGGCCGCGCCGGGGCCCTACGTGCAGCGCCGCTCGCGCAAGATCGGGGCGGCGTCGGGCGCGGTCAGGCGCGACGGGTTGTCCGACTGCCTGGCCCAATAGCGCGCGGCCGCTTGACGCACCGATAAGGTCGCGCTCCGATGCGTCCACAGTCCGGCGCACCCCCCCAAATCTCGCGCCGCCCAAGAGGTGCATATGAACAAGAAGCTGCTGGCGGCCGTGGCCGCCGCCGCGGTCGCGTCCGGCATGGGCGCGGCCACTCCGCTCGCTATCGCCCAAGCTCCGGCCGCCGCAACCGTCCCCAGTCCCGCCGAGGCCAAGGCCTTTGTCGACAAGGCCGAAGCCGATCTCGCCACGATCAGCGTCTATTCGAACAAGGCCGCCTGGACGCATGCGACCTACATCACGCCCGATACCGAGTGGCTGGATGCGAAGGCGAGCGCCGAGAGCAACGACATGGCCACCCGCTATGCCATCGAAGCCTCGCGGTTCGACCGGACGCCCGTCGACCCGGTCACCCGCCGCAAGCTGGAGCTGCTCAAGCGCAACGTGACCTTGCCCGCGCCCCAGCGGCCGGGCGCGGCCGACGAGCTGGCGACCATCGAGACCAGGCTGGATTCCACCTACTCGACCGGCAAGTTCCAGTACGGCGGCAAGACGCTGACCCTGAACGACGCCGAGGACATCATGGCCTCAAGCCGCGACCCCGCCGAACTGAAGGCGGTCTGGGAAGGCTGGCATTCCATATCGCCGGTGATGAAGCCCGACTACGCGCGGCTGGTGGACCTGGCCAACGAGGGCTCGCGTCAGCTCGGCTACAAGGACACCGGCGCGCTCTGGCGCTCGGGCTACGACATGGATCCCGACGCGTTCGCCGCCGACACCGACCGGCTGTGGAAGCAGGTCGAGCCCTTCTACAAGAACCTGCACTGCTATGTGCGGGCCCGCCTCAACGAGAAGTACGGCGATGCGGTCCAGCCGCGCACGGGCCCGATCCGCGCCGACCTGCTGGGCAACATGTGGGCACAGGCCTGGGGCAACATCTATCCAGTCGTCGCGCCCCGGGACGAGAAGAGCGGCTACAGCCTCGACCAGCTGCTGACCGGCCACGGCTATGACGCCGTGAAGATGACGAAGACCGGCGAGAACTTCTACTCGTCGCTCGGCTTCGATCCGCTGCCGCAGACCTTCTGGGAACGCTCGATGCTTACCCGGCCGCGCGACCGCGAGGTCGTCTGCCATGCCTCGGCCTGGGACATCGACGACCGCGACGACATCCGCGTGAAGGCCTGCCTGAAGGTGAACGCCGACGACTTCTACACCGTCCACCACGAGCTTGGGCACAACTACTACCAGCGCGCCTACAAGGATCAGCCCTACCTGTTCAAGGGCGGCGCCAACGACGGCTTCCACGAGGCCATCGGCGACTTCGCGGGCCTCTCGGCGCTGACGCCGACCTACCTGCACCAGATCGGGCTCTTGGATAAGACTCCCGGCGACGAAGGCGACATCCCCTTCCTGCTGAAGATGGCGCTCGACAAGATCGCCTTCCTGCCGTTCGGCTACATGATCGACAAATGGCGCTGGCAGGTCTTCGACGGCGAGCTGACGCCGGCGACCTACAACGAAGGCTGGTGGAAGCTGCGGACCCAGTACCAGGGCATCGTCCCGCCGGGGCCGCGCCCGGCCGACGCCTTCGATCCTGGCGCGAAGTACCACATCCCCGGCAACACGCCGTACATGCGCTACTTCCTGGCCTACATCTACGAGTTCCAGTTCCACCGCGCCGCCTGCCGCCAGATGGGCTGGAAGGGGCCGCTGCACCGCTGCTCGGTCTATGGGGAGAAGCAAGTCGGCGAGAAGTTCAACCGCATGCTGGAAATGGGGCAGTCGAAGCCCTGGCCCGACGCGATGCAGGCCTTCACCGGCGAACGTCAGGCCGACGCCAGCGCGGTCACCGAATACTTCGCGCCGCTGAACGTCTGGCTGACGAAGCAGAACAAGGGCGAAAAGTGCGGCTGGTGACCTAGCCGGTCCGGGCGAGGTCGGCGGCCGGCGCCGCCGTTCCGCAGGCCTCGTTCATCACCTTGAAGAGCGCCGGGGCGGAGATCGGTTTGGCGAGGTGGCCGTTGGCGCCCGCGGCGATCGAGGCCTCGACGTGCTCGGGCAGGGCGTTTGCCGACAGCGTCCAGATGTGGACGCGCGGCAGGCGCTTCCTGCGCTCGTGAGCGCGGATGGCGCGGATGGCGCTCAGGCCGTCCATCTCGGGCATCTGCATGTCCATCAGGATCAGGTCGAAGCCGCCGCGCCGGGCGGCCTCAACCGCCTCGCGCCCGTTCTCGACGCAGGTCAGGTCCACGCCGGCCGCCCCGAAGATCAGCTCGACGACGCGGCGGTTCACCGCGTGGTCTTCGGCCAGCAGCACGCGCGGCGTGCGGTCGAGCGAAGGCGCCGTGGCGCTCGCCGGAGCGGCCTGCTTCAGCTCCGCGGCGCGGCGCAGCGGAAGCGACAGCGTGAAGGTCGAGCCACGATCCGGCTGCGATACCGCATCGAGTTCGCCGCCCATCGCGCGTGCCAGCGAGCGCGAGATGGCGAGGCCAAGGCCGGAGCCGCCGAACCGGCGGGTGATCGAGTTGTCGGCCTGCTCGAAACGCTCGAACAGCCGCGCCTTGACCTCCGCATCGAAGCCGACGCCGGTGTCGCTTACGCTGATGGCGACTCCGACAGTATCGCCGGAGTCTTCCAGTACATGCGCGCGCACGATGACGGCGCCCTGCGTGGTGAACTTCACGGCGTTGGACAGCAGGTTGAAGACGATCTGGCGGATCCGGCCTTGGTCGCCCTCGAATACCCCGGCGGCTTCAGGGGCCACCTCGACCCGCAGTTCCAGCCCCTTGTCCAGCGCCACGTGTTCGAACAGCGCGGCGGCCGAACGCAGGCAGCTTTCCAGCTCGAACCGCTCTGGGCGTAGCCGCAGGTGGCCCGCCTCGATGCGCGAAAAGTCGAGGACATCCGAGAGGATCGTCTCCAGCGTCCCGGCGGAGGTCTCGATCAGCCGCACCATCTCCAGCTGCTGCTGTGTCAGGTCGGTGTGCGAGAGCGCGGTCGCCACGCCCAGGATGCCGTTCAGCGGCGTGCGGATTTCGTGGCTCATGTTGGCCAGGAAGTCGCTCTTGGCCTGGTTGGCGGCCTGGGCGGCGTCGCGGGCGGCGAGGACCGCCTTCTCGGCGGTGCGCCGCGCGGTGATGTCCTTCAAGACCCCGATGAGGCGTTGGGGCTCGCCGCGTTCGTTGCGGATCATCTCGGCGGCGGCGAAGGCCCAGACTTCTTTCCCGTCCGTGCGATTCATCCGGTATTCGGTGCGGAACGGTTCGCCCGTCTCCAGGCGGCTTCGCCAGAGCGTCCTGGCCGCCTCCCGATCGTCGGGATGGATGGTCTCCCAGGGATCTCTGGCGATCTCCTCGAACGAGGCGGGGCGCTCCATGAAGATGTGGTGGGCGCCGGCGACCTCGAAGGAGCCGGTGCGGTAGTCGGCCTCGTAGACCATGAGGCCGGCGATCTCCATGGCCAGCCGCAAGCGCTGTTCCGAGCTTTCGGCGCGCTCCAGCGAGGTCACCATGTCGGTGATGTCGCTGGTCATGACGACGATCCCGCCGACCTCTCCGCGGGCGTTGCGCCAGGGACCAAGCTCGGCGCGGTTCCAGCGTTTGACGCCGTCGGGCCGGGTGAGCAGCAGCTTGTCGGCGCTCAGGGATTCGCCGGCCAGCACCTTGCGGAACCACGGCATCATCCCCGGGAACATCTGTGGGAAGAGCTCGGGAACGGAGCGGCCGATCACATCGCCCTGCACGCCTGCTTCGAGCCGCCAGCGCGGACTGACCTCGATCAGCCGCAACTCGCGGTCGGTCATGGCCAGCGCCACGGGCGAGCCCAGAACAAAAGCCTGAATCTGGCGCTGCAAGGCCTGGGCTTCCGACTCGGCTTCGACGAGGTGGCGGTGTGTGCGCAGGTTGTCGATCTCGTCGGCCACCAGCGCGGCGAAATCCTCCACCAGCCCGATCAGCGCCGGATCAGGTTCGCGCGGCTCGGTCGAGGAAACGCAGAAGGCGCCAATGGCCACGCCGTTTCGCAACCGGATCGGCGCGCCGCAGAAGAACCGCACATACGGCGGTCCCGCGACCCATGGATGATGTTTGGCGAAGTAGCGGGCGTCGGGCGTGTACACCGTCTGCCCGGCCGTGATGATGAAGGAGACTATGGCCTCTTCGCGCGGCACGACGCCGGCGGGTTTGCCCTCGAACGCCGACTGCCAGGCGTGGTCGGCTTCCACAACCGCGACATAGGCGTGGGGAACGTCGGCGATGGTTTTCGCCAGCCGCGTGAGCCGGTCGATCTTGGGCTGCAGCGCAGCCATGTCCAGGAGCCGTATCTCGGAGAGCCGGGCTTCTTCCTGGTCGCGATTCTCCGACGGGTTCATTGTAAGCAGTCCCCAAACTGAGCCATCAATATCGCCCGTCTGGGTTAAGAATATATGCCTACCCGCTAAACAATTCAGAGTAGGCGGATCTCACGAAGTCTCTCGCGCAGGAAGGCGTCGGCGGTGATCGGATATGGATAACGGTCAAGGTTACCGGCGGATACACAATTGGGCAGCGTCTCGATCAGGTAATCGGGCGCGAAGTGCAGGAAGAACGGCGTCGAGTAGCGCGCCGTCCCGCGCCGCTCGGGGGCAGGATTGACCACGCGGTGGGTCGTCGAAGGCAGCACGTGGTTGGTCGCCCGCTGCAGCATGTCGCCGATGTTGCAGACCACCGAGCCGGGCGGCGGGTTGATCGGCAGCCAGCGGCCGTCGCGGTCCAGCACCTCCAGCCCCGCTTCCTCGGCCCCGAGCAGCAGGGTTATGGCGTTGATGTCCTCATGCGCCCCGGCGCGGATGTGCGGGCCGTCGAACGAGGCGGGCGGATAGTGCAGCAGGCGAAGGATGCTGTTGCCGTCGCGCCCCGCCTCGTCGAACGCATGGCGGTCCAGGCCAAGGTAGGTCGCTATCGCCTGCATCACCTGCACGCCCAGCCGGTCGAGGGCGCCGTAGAGCCAGGTCAGGTTTTCGCGAAAGCCTTCGATCTCCGACGGCCACACATTGTCCGGCATGGTCGCGCGATAGGGATGGCCTTCCGGCAGTTCGCGGCCGACGTGCCAGAATTCCTTCAGGTCGAAGTGCTCGGCGCCCTTGGCCGTCTCGATCCCGAACGGGGTGTAGCCGCGCTGGCCCGCGCCGCCTTCCACCCGATAGGCGCGCTTGGTTTCGTCCGGCAGGGCAAAGAAGGCCTTGGCGTCGGCCAGCGCCACGTCGATGCGCGGCTGGTCCAGGTCGTGGTCCGAAATCACCGCAAAGCCGTAGCGCGCAAACGAGGCGCCGAGGTCGCCGGCAAATCCAGCGAAGTCATGCCCGTAGAGATTGAAGCTGACCGGCTGGATTTCTGAAAGGAACATCAAGCAGCTCCAGGAACCAAGAGGGCGGCGTGCGCGCTTAGGGTGGGTTGAATACCCGGACTGAGCGCGCGAGCGCCGGTCCGTTCATCCTGCAGTCAAGTGCGATAGCGGAACTTTGCTGTAGCGCGCCGCGTTTGTAGCGCGACTGTCACTCCTGGAGACCTCAGAATGCACAAGACCTCTGTCATCGCCTGCCTTATGGCCGCGACGGCGCTAACCGCCTGCACCACCGTCGATCCCTATACCGGCCAGACCGTCCGCAGCAACACCCGCACGGGCGCCATTGTCGGCGCCCTGGGCGGCGCTGCCCTTGGCTACCTGTCCAACGACAAGTCCGAACAGGGCCGCAAGAACGCGCTGCTCGGCGCGGGTGTCGGCGCGCTCGCCGGCGCGGGCGTCGGCGCCTACATGGACAAGCAGCAGGCGCAGCTCCGCGCCCAGCTGGCCAACACCGGCGTTTCCGTCACCCGTCAGGGCGACAACATCGTCCTGAACATGCCCAGCGACGTGACCTTCGCCTTCGATCGCTCCGACATCCAGCCGCAGTTCGACAAGGTGCTGGACGAGGTGGCGGGCACGCTGAACCAGTATCCCTCGACGCTGGTCGACGTGGTCGGCCACGCCGACTCGGTGGGCACCGACGCCTACAACCAGGCCCTGTCGGAACGCCGCGCCAGCGCGGTGGCCGCCTACCTGACCAGCCGCAACGTCCTGCCGGCCCGTCTGTACGTAGCCGGGATGGGCGAGCGTCAGCCGATCGCTTCCAATGACACAGAAGCCGGCCGCGCCCAGAACCGCCGGGTCGAGATCATCCTGCGGCCCTACACGGGCTGAGGAACCTCTTCGGTTTCGGACTCCTGCGCCCCGTCGGCCCCGCCGTCGGGGCGCATCCGTTTCAGGTCTTCCTGCAACAGCCGCTCGGTCGTCCGCGCGGCCTCGCGTGAGGCCAGGATGTAGGCCTCGTCCTCACCGCCCCAGAGCGGGCGCAGCTTGTCGAAGGTCTTGCGGTCGTAGTGGCGGAAGAGGTCGACGGCCTTCTTCGCCTTGGCCGCCGAATAGCCCAACCGCTCCAGCGCCTTGCGCGACAGCGCCAGCGCGCCTTCGAAGGTCTCGCGCTCCACCTCGTGCGCGCCGCTGTTGAGCAGCTCATAGGCGTGCGGGCGATCCCAGGCGCGGGCGACGACGGTCAGGTTGGGGAAGGCCTGGCGGGCCGTCTCGACCATCTCGGTGGCCTTTTCCTTGTCGTCGATGGCCACGATCAGCATCTTCGCCCGCTCGGCGCCGGCCGCGCGCAGAAGGTCCAGCCGCGTGGCGTCGCCGTAGTGAACGCGACGGCCGAAACGGCGCAGCACCTCGATCTGTTCGATGTCGGAGTCCAGCGTGGTGGCCCGCAGGCCGTGGCCGGCCAGCAGGCGCTGGACGATCTGGCCGAACCGCCCGAACCCGGCGACGATGATGTCCGGCTCGCCGTCGTCGAAGGTCGGGTCGGGATGCTTCACGGCCGGAATGGCGGCGTCGGCGGCGATGGCGATCTGCTCGTAGGCGATCATGGCCAGCGGCGTCAGGGCCATCGAAACCGCCACCGCCGCGGTCAGCAAGGCCGCCAGCTGGGGCGCGATCACACCCGCGCCGACGGTGAAGGTCAGCAGCACGAAGGCGAACTCGCCGCCCTGCGACAGAGCCGTCGCCACCGCCGCGGCGCTCCTGGTTTGCGCGCCCGCCAGCCGGGCAAGGCTGAACATGACCACGAACTTCAGCGCCATCAGCCCGAACACGATGCCGAGCAGCAGCAGCGGGTCGCGGGCGACCAGGCCGAGGTCGAGGCTGGCGCCCACGGTGATGAAGAAGAGGCCCAGCAACAGTCCCCGGAACGGTTCGATGTCCGCCTCCAGCTCGCGCCGGAACTCGCTCTCGGCCAGCACCACGCCTGCCAGAAAAGCGCCCAGCGCGGGCGACAGGCCGACCATTTGCATCAGGGCCGCCACGCCGATGACAATCAGCAAGGCCGAGGCTGTGAAGATCTCCCGCAGCTGCGCCCTCGCGATGAACCGGAACACCGGCCGCACGAGATAGCGGCCAATCCCCACCACCACCGCCACGGCCGCGAACACCGCCAGCGCCTGCGCCCAGCCGGGCAGCTCGGAAACGAGGTTGCCGTCGTGTTGGGCGATCAGCTGGACCGGCTCCCGCGCCAGCAGCGGCAGCAGGGCGAAGAGCGGGATGACGGCGAGGTCCTGCAGCAGCAGCACCCCGAACGCCGCGCGACCCACCGGCCCTTGCCGCAGGCCCTTCTCGTCCAGCGTCTGCAGCACGATGGCCGTCGAGCTCATCGCCAGCACCAGCCCGACCGCCAGCGCGGTGCGCCAGTCCAGGCCCAGCAACATCGCCACACCGCCGATGGCCAGCGCCGTGGCCGTCACCTGCGCGCCGCCCAGCCCGAAGATGGTCTTGCGCATCGACCACAGCAGCGCCGGCCGAACCTCCAGCCCGATCAGGAACAGCAGGATGACGACGCCGAACTCGGCGAAGCGCATCACGTCCGCCTGCTGGCCGACCAGCGACAGGGCGAACGGCCCGATCACCGCGCCGGCGATCAGGTAGCCCAGCACCGATCCCAGCCCCAACCGCTTGGCGATCGGCACCGAGACGACCCCCGCGGCCAGATAGACCAGCGCCTGGATGAGCAGCCCCTGCCCGTGCATGCTAGCCTGCCCTCGCCATCGAAATGTTATTCACCAAAGCTTGAATTTCACCCCGTTTCGGGCGAGACGAAAAGCCCCCCACCGCTGGAGGTCGCATGGCCGACAAGGTCCGCTCCACCGCCGTCGACGCGCTCGCAGGGCTGCTCAAGGACGGCATGACCATCATGGCCGGAGGCTTTGGCCTGTGCGGCATCCCCGAGAACCTGATCGCGGCCATCCGCGAGGCGGGGGTGAAGGACCTCACGGTGATCTCCAACAACTGCGGGGTCGACGATTTCGGCCTCGGCATCCTGCTGGCGGGCGGCCAGATCAGGAAGATGATCAGCTCCTATGTGGGCGAGAACAAGCTGTTCGAGAAGCTCTACCTTTCCGGGGAGCTGGAGCTGGAGTTTAATCCGCAGGGGACGCTGGCCGAACGCATCCGCGCCGGCGGGGCGGGCATCCCGGCCTTCTTCACCAAGACCGGCGTCGGCACCCTGGTCGCCGAGGGCAAGGAAGTCCGCGAGTTCGACGGCCACCAATACGTGATGGAGCGCGGCCTGACCGCCGACCTTTCCATCGTGAAGGCCTGGAAGGGCGATGCGGAGGGCAACCTCGTCTATCGAAAGACGGCGCGGAACTTCAATCCGATGATGGCGACGGCCGGCAAGGTCACGGTCGCCGAGGTCGAGCACCTCGTCCCCATCGGCGAGTTCGACAAGGACAACATCCACACGCCCGGCATCTTCGTCGATCGCATCGTCCAGGGCGCGACTTACGAGAAACGCATCGAGCGCGAGACCACGCGTCCGAGGGAGGTCGCCTGATGGCCTGGACCCGCGACGACCTCGCCGCCCGCGCCGCGAAGGAGCTGCGCGACGGCTTCTACGTGAACCTCGGCATCGGCATCCCGACGCTGGTGGCCAACTTCATCCCGCCGGGCGTTTCGGTGACCCTCCAGAGCGAGAACGGCATGCTCGGCATGGGGCCCTTCCCCTATGAGGGCGAGGCCGACCCGGACCTGATCAACGCCGGCAAGCAGACGATCACCGAACTGCCGAGCTCATCCTATTTCTCATCGGCCGACAGCTTCGCGATGATCCGGGGCGGCCACATCGACCTGTCCATCCTCGGCGCCATGCAAGTGGCCGAGAACGGCGACCTCGCCAACTGGATGGTGCCCGGCAAGATGGTCAAGGGCATGGGCGGCGCCATGGACCTGGTCGCGGGCGTGCGCCGCGTGGTGGTGGTCATGGAACACACCGAGAAGTCCGGCGCGCCGAAGCTGGTCAAGCGCTGCTCGCTCCCGCTGACCGGCGCGGGCGTCGTCGACCTGCTGATCACCGACCTCGGCGTCTTCGAGGTGAACCGGGGCGCGGGTGTGGCGCTGATCGAGATCGCGCCGGGCGTTTCGGTGGACGAGATCAAGGCGAAGACCGAAGCGGAGTTTTCGGTCAGGCTCTGACGGGCGTAGGATGGCTTCATGAAGCACATCCTCCTCACTATCGCGGCCGCCCTCGTTGTCGCCTGTTCGCCCAAGGGCGCTGCCAACGCCGCCGCCGCGCATACGGAAGTCAGCTACTTCGCCGGCGGGTGTTTCTGGTGCGTCGAGCACGACATGGCGAAGATCCCGGGCGTGGTGGACGTGGTGTCCGGCTACGCGGGGGGCGTGACCCCGAACCCCGACTACCAGAACCATGAAGGCTACCGCGAGGCGGTGAAGGTCGTCTTCGACCCCGCGAAGATCAGCTACCGGCAGCTCGTCGATCGCTTCTGGCCGACGATCGACCCGACCGATGACGGCGGCCAGTTCTGCGACCGGGGCAACGCCTACCGGACGGCCCTATGGGTGACGACGCAGGCGCAGCTCGATGCGGCCAAGGCGTCGGAAGCGGCGGCGGGGACGAAGCTGAAGCAGGGCAAGATGCTGACGCCCATCTACCGCTTCACGACCTTCTATCCGGCCGAGGGCTACCACCAGGACTTCGCCGAGAAGAACCCGCTGCGCTACAGCCTCTACCGCCAGGGCTGCGGCCGTGATGCGCGGCTCAAGCAGGTCTGGGGCCGCTAGCGGGGCTTCGGCGCGAACCCTTCGCCCATCAGCAATTCCGTGCGCCGGTAGTGCTTCGGGTCGAGCCGGACGCGGGCGATCTCGACGACCTTGGCGGCTTCGAAGTCGGCGATCATGCGGTCGCGATAGACGCCTTCGTAGCTCGCGCCCAGCACGCGAGCCCCCAGTGCGGGCGTGAGCGGCGCCTCGGCCTCGGCCTGGTTGCGGGCGACAGGGCCGCTCACCCACATCGTCAACGGCGGCGCGCCAGCCTGTCCGAAGAAGTCGCGGCCGTAGTAGGCGGCCTCGTTGAACAGGAAGCGGTTGTCGACGGCGACGGCGGTGAGCGTCGGGTCGGCCTCAGCGAGCGAGGTGATGCTTTCCACCGTCTGCTCCCAGCCCCGCGCGCGCTTGAAGCTGTTGGCCGCCCCTATG
>Ga0157373_10003021_pt1 | contig 12704 bp, 14 predicted proteins | sample C65metaG_FD_113460 | JGI IMG/M metagenome (GOLD analysis project Ga0157373, IMG submission 113460) | Corn rhizosphere microbial communities from Kellogg Biological Station, Michigan, USA - C6-5 metaG | ecosystem: Host-associated > Plants > Roots > Rhizosphere > Soil | place: USA: Michigan... | reverse complement strand
CGGTGCTGCCACCAGTTACTTCACTGGCGGAGGCGGCGGTAACGGGCTGGCGGCTGGATCTGCTGGTGCAACGTCTTCGAATCTCGGCGCGTCCTCGGCTGGTTATTCCAGCAACTACTTCCCGCAGGCGCTCGGCGGTGCCTGGTCGTCGGGCGTGCAAATGTTCGCCAACGGCGGCGCCTTCACCAACAGCGTCGTCAGCACGCCGACCGCCTTCGGGATGGCCGGCGGCCGAGCGGGTGTAATGGGTGAGGCGGGGCCGGAGGCGATTATGCCGCTGACCCGGACTTCCAGCGGCAAGCTGGGTGTTCTCGCCGCCGGCGGCGGCTCCGGAACTGCGATCAGCATCAGCGCACCGGTCACGGTGGTGACGCAGGATCGAGGCTCCGAAGGGATGCAGATCGACCAGCAGGCACTGTCGAGAAACCTGCAATCGCAAATGCAAGCCGTGGCCGAGAAAGCCGTCGCTGATTCTTGGCGCGCGGGCGGTACCAGCTTCCGAAATGCAAATGGGAGGGCATGATGGCCATCGAGAAATTCACCTGGCCAACCGAGCGCGGGGAAACACCCGATATCACCTATCGGGTGCGCACCTCGAAATTCGGCAACGGCTACGCGCAGAACGTCGGCGACGGCCCGAACAACAAAGAGGACTCCTACTCGGTTACCTGCGTCGGCCAAAAGGCCACGGTGCTGGAGATCATGAAGTTCCTCGACCGGCACGCCGGCGCGAAAGCGTTTCTCTGGACAACGCCGCTCGGCGAACTCGGCCTGTTCACCTGCAAAAATCCCGCTCCCACGCCAATGGGCGGCGGGGTCTTCAAACTCACCGCCACGTTCGAGCGGGCATTCCAACCATAAGGGGCAATCATGCCGCTGATCAGTGACATCCAAGTGCTTGAGCCTGGCAGCGAAGTGCTGCTCTTTGAATTGGACGGCACGGACTATGGCGCGGATGTTCTGCGCTTCCACGGGCACGCGATTCCGCACACGGCGGCCGAGCTGATTGCCGCCGGCGACAATGCCGACCAACTGCCGGCGAAGGCCATATACTGGCAGGGTAACGAGTACAGCGCCTGGCCGATGCAGATCGACGGCATCGAGGCGAACGGCGACGGAACTGCCGTCCGGCCCACGTTATCGGTGGGCAACGTCAATGGGCGCATCACCGCGCTCTGTCTGGCATTCGAGGATCTGCTCGAGTTCAAGCTGACCATGCGTCACACGCTGGGCACCTACCTGGACGCCGCAAACTTCCCGGCCGGCAATCCAACGGCAGATCCTACCCAAGAGACGATCGAGGTCTGGTACATCGACCAGAAGATGAACGAGGACGGGGAAACCGTTAGTTGGGAGCTGGCCAGTCCGGGCGACGTTGGCAGCGAGTCGATCGGCCGGCAGGCGACGACACTGTGCCACTGGTGCCTCACCGGCGGTTACCGAGGGCCGAACTGTGGCTACACCGGCCCGTACGTCACGAAAGATGGCGTTGTCACCGACAATCCAGAACTGGACGAATGTGACGCCACGTTGGGCAAGGGGTGCATCCCACGTTTCGGCGAGGGCAATCCGCTGCCTTTCGGCGGCTTCCCGGCCGTTTCGCTGATCGCACGGAGCTGATATGCGCAAACACATTTTGAACGCGATCCAGGTGCACGCGGCGGCGGAATATCCGAAAGAATGCTGCGGTCTTTTGCTGGCGGTGGGTCGAAAGCAGCAGTACTACCCGTGCCGCAACGTCTCTACCGAGCCGAACGAAGAGTTTCGAATCGACCCGGAGGAGTACGCAGCGGCCGAGGACGTCGGCGAGGTGATTGGTGTAGTTCATTCGCATCCGGACGCCACCAGCAGGCCTTCGCCGCGCGACATGGCAATGTGTGAAGCGACGGCTTTGCCCTGGCACATCCTGAGCTGGCCCGAGGGCGATCTGCGAACCATCACACCGGCCGGCGAGGTGCCGCTGCTGAAGCGGCCTTTCGTCCATGGCGCCTGGGACTGCTGGCAGGTCTGCGCAGACTGGTACAAGCGCGAATGGGGGTTGGAGTTCGAAGCCTTCAAGCGCGCCGAAGGCTGGTGGGAGAGCAAGGACAACGCCAGCCTGTACGAGGCGAACTACGAGGCCGCCGGGTTCTACCGGGTCGATCAGCCGCAGCGAGGTGACATGATCGTGATGGAAGTGGGACGGACGGTTTGCCCGAACCACGCCGGCATTTTTCTCGGCGCTGACCCGGCGCTGCCAGGGGAGGATGCGGCGACGTTCGGCTCCGGGCCGTTCCTGCTGCACCACCTGTACGGCAGGCCGTCAGAGGTCATTGTTTTCGGTGGCCCTTGGCTCGATCGCACGCGCCTGATCTTGAGACACAAAGAAGCAAGACTAGCTAAATGATGCGACGAGGGGCCGCGTAAGCGAGTGATGCTAGAATGCTGGCTCCACTCGAGCGAAGGAATGTCCCGATGTTGAAATACAGCGATATCACCCAACGATTCATCGAGTTCCGGCGCGAGCAGGACGAGTATTGGGAGCACTTGCGGAAGGCAGCGTACCAGCTGCTGAAAGATCTTGAGGTATCGTTAGAGTTGCCGTCTCAATCCTGGACGGACGAGACTGGCAAGCTCTTCCACTATGTCGACATCGGATCGATCGAAAGTGGTGAGTTCAAGCGTGTTCATCCGATGGAGTTCCAAGGAGAGGATCTTCGTTATAACTTCGCGATACGAATTGCTTTGGAAGAAAGCTCGAAGGATGTGTCGAAGGCTTTTTATTTCCAGCGCGTGACTTTGTTCGCTAACAATGAAGTCATTGTTGTCACGCTTGCTGGCGCAGATCACGAAACCGTCTTCAACACATCGAAAGACGTTGTGGACGGCCAATTCTCAACTGTCGTTGAGGCGATCAAGGAAAATTTAATGGGTGTGCTGACGCTGAAAGTGTCAGGCTGACTCCCAGTAGCCCGGTCCAGCACCGGGCTTTTTCATTTCCGTCCGCCCCAGTGATATCGTTCACCCTTTCCCACAGGAGTGACCTGCATGAAATTGATCGTAGGAGCTTTAGCGGTAGCGCTGTTGGCGGGGTGTGCGACTTCGCCGACGCCTTCCAATGAAGCCAAGCAGGCGCCGGCTAGTCAGTTGTCGGCCTACCAGTCCAAGCCATCAGGGGCTTATGGGACACTGCAAGTGATCCGCGACTCTGGGCAGACCGGAAGCCTTTGTTCAATGGCCGTTTTTATCGATGGCAAACAAGCTGCCAAGCTCGACCCGGGGCAGAAGGCATCTTTCTATCTGCCGCCTGATTCAGTTTCAGTTGGCGCCGCTTACACGGGCTCTGGCATCTGCTCTATGGGTGCAGCCCGAGTAGAGCGGGAAGCGATCGTGAAAGACGGCGCGGTCAAGAAATACCGAGTTTTCACCGGGGGCGATGGGCAGATCGACATACTGCCCACGACTCTCTGAACATACCGCCTCCGGGCGGTTTTTTATTGCCTGGAGAATGGCATGTACTCAGCAATCACCTACACGCCAATGACGAAAGTCATGTTGTCCGGCTCACTTGCGAAGAAGTTTTTTCGAAGCAAGCCATTCCTTCTCGATGGCGGATCGGCCGTGGAGGTGTTCCGTGCGCTCAATGCGACCATCGATGGTTTCTCCGAAGAAATTAAACGACTGGAGCGCCTTGGGCTGAAGTTCGCGATCTTCCGAAATCGCGAAAACATCGGGATGGATGGATTCGATCTCGGCGGTACGCGCGAAATTCGCATTGTTCCGGTGATTGCCGGGAGTAAGCGTGCGGGCGGGCTGCAGACCATCATCGGCACAGTGATGATCGCCGCAGCCTATGTACTGTCATTCACTCCATTTGCAGCCGCATCTCCGTTTTTGTATGCGGCCGGCGCGTCGATGGCGATCGGCGGCGTGATTCAAATGCTCAGCCCTCAAGCCTCAGGCCTGAAGCAAAGCGCATCACCCGAGAACTCTCCGTCCTACGCCTTCGGCAGCGCCAAAAACACCACGGCCAGCGGCAACCCGGTACCGATCTGCATCGGCGAACGCCGGTGGGGCGGGATGATCATCTCGGCCTCGATCCTGGCTGAAGACAAAGTGTAAGCAGGACAGCAACACAACAACCGCCCGCGAGGCGGTTTTTTATGCCTGGAGGAAAGCATGGGCGCAGCGCAACAGATCGAGATCCACGGCGAGAAGGGCGGCAGCAGCAAGCCGAAGTCGCCGGTCGAAGCCAGCGACAACCTGCGCTCGACCAACCTTGCGAAATTGCTGATCGCCGTGGGCGAGGGGGAGTTCGACAGCGTTCCAACCGATTACGACATCTACTTGGACAACACGCCGATCCGCGATGCCAGCGGTAACTACAACTTCCCGAACGTGAAGTGGGACTGGCGCCCGGGCTCGGTGGATCAGACCTATATCCCCGGCATCCCGTCCGTAGAGAACGAGACTTCGCTGAACATTGAGCTGCGCAGCGATTCGCCGTGGGTGCGCTCGATCACCAATACCCAGCTTTCCGCCGTGCGCATGCGTTTGGCGTGGCCGGCGCTGCAACGCTCCGATGACCAGGGCAATGTCGGCGGTTATCGGATCGAGTACGCAATTGACGTGGCCACCGACGGCGGCGCCTATCAGCAGGTGCTGGTGGACGCTGTTGACGGCAAAACCACCACGCGTTATGAGCGTTCGCGCCGTATCGACCTGCCGACCGCCACCACGGGCTGGCAGATCCGCGTACGCCGCCTGACGCCGAACCAGAACAGCAACAAGGTCGCCGACACCATGCTGGTGGCCGGGTATACCGAAGTGATCGACGCCAAGCTGCGCTATCCGAATACCGCGCTGCTCTACATCGAGTTCGACGCCGAGCAGTTCACCAACATCCCGGCGGTGACCGTGAAGTGCAAGGCACGACGCTGGATGGTGCCGAGCAACTACGACCCGATTCTGCGCACCTACACCGGGACGTGGGACGGCTCGATGAAGTCGGCCTGGACCAACAACCCGGCGTGGATCACCTACGGCATTTGCACCGAAGACCGTTTCGGCCTGGGCAAGCGCATCAAGCCGTTCATGGTCGACAAGTGGGAGCTGTACCGGATCGCCCAGTATTGCGACCAACTGGTGCCGAATGGCCTGGGCGGCCAAGAACCGCGCTTCCTCTGCGACATGAACCTGCAGGGCAAGGCTGACGCGTGGTCGTTGCTGCGCGATATCTCGGCGATTTATCGAGGCATGACGTACTGGGCGCAGGGCCAGTTGGTGATGCAGGCCGACATGCCGCGCGCGCAGGACTTCGACTACGTATTCACTCGGGCCAACGTCATTGACGGGAAATTCTCGTACGGCAGTGCCTCGGCGAAGACCCGTTACACCCGTGCGCTGGTCAGCTACGACAACCCAGCCAACAACTACGACACTGACGTTATACCGTTCGCCGATCTGGATCTGCAGCGCCGCTATGGCGACCGGCCGACCGAGCTGAGCGCCATTGGCTGCACCCGCGCCTCCGAGGCCCAGCGCCGCGGCAAGTGGGCGATCTTGAGCAACAACCAAGACCGCACCGTATCGTTCAAGACAGGCATGGAGGGCGTGATTCCGCTGCCTGGTCACATCATTCCGGTGGCTGACTCGCTGCTGGCCGGGCGGGAGGTCGGCGGGCGGATCTCGTCAGCTGCTGGCCGCGTGGTGACGCTCGATCGCGATACCCAGGCCAAGGCCGGCGACCGGTTGATCATCAACCTGCCGGGCGGCCGCGCCGAGGGCCGCACCGTGCAGAGCGTCAACGGCCGCGCCGTTACCGTGACTGTTGCTTACAGCGAACCTCCGGTCGCGCAGCTGCAATGGGCGCTCGACGCCGATGATTTGGCGATACCGCTATACCGCGTGCTGCGCACCAAGCGCACCACCGAGGGCGACTTCGAGATCAGTGCGCTGCAGTTCGAGCCAAGCAAATTCGCCTACATCGATACCGGCGCGCGCCTGGAAGAACGGCCGATCAGCGTGATTCCGATCACCGTGGTTCCGGCGCCGGCGAGTGTGTCCCTCACATCGACGTCGTCGGTAGTGCAGGGGTTGGCCGTGGCCACCATGACCATCAGCTGGCCTGCCGTGGATGGCGCGGTCGGCTATGACGTGGAGTGGCGCAAGGACAGCGGCAACTGGATCAAGCTCCAGCGTACCGGCATGACCAACTTGGACGTGATCGGTATCTACGCTGGCGCCTACGTGGCCCGGGTCCGTGCGGTAAGTGCGTTCGATATCTCGTCGCAATGGCGCAATTCGATCCTGACCAACTTGAAGGGTAAGCAGGGGCTGCCGCCGGCGCTCAGCTATCTGACGGCAACGCCACTGTTGTTCGGTATCTACCTGAAGTGGGGTTTCCCTGCTGGCGCGGAGGATAGCCAGCGGACTGAAATCTGGTATGGACCCGCGACGCAGCTTGATGCGGCCACGAAGCTGACAGACCTGGCCTATCCGCAGAGTGACTTCTCCATGCTCGGCCTTCGCGCTGGCGTGACGTTCTACTTCTGGGGACGGATCGTCGACAAGATCGGCAATATCGGGCCGTGGTATCCGATCGGCATGGGTGTGCAGGGGCAGTCGAGCGCGGACGCGGCGGCGATTCTGGAGATGATCGCCGGCGAGATCGGCCGCACGGAACTGGGCCAGGATCTACTCGACGAAATCGACAAGATTCCCGGGCTGCAGGCTCAGATCGATGCGCTCGACGGATTGAAGGGTTACGACCCAGAAGCCACCTACGAAGAGTACGACCTGGTGGTGCAGGGCAAGCGGATCTATCAGGCTACCGGTCCGGTGCCGGTCAATATGCCGCCGCCGAATCCGCTCTACTGGCACGACGTGGGTCAAACCGTGGAAACCGCCAGCGTACTTGCCCAGCAGGTCGCGACCAATACTGCCGAAATCACCGAGCTCGACGGCGTGGTTACGGCCCAGGCAACGGCCTTCGAAGCCCTGCGCGCCTCCTATCGAGACGATGATGGCGCTGGTGATCTTGCGGACGCGATCAAAAGCTATACCAGCACCGCAGCTATTGCATCCGAATCGAAGGTTCGCGCCTCCGAAAACGAAGCAATGGCACGGCGCGTAACAAACTTCGACGCAAAAATCGGAGAGAACGCGGCCAACATCACTGAGCTTGAGGAGGTGGTGGCCACGAACGAGTCTGCGACAGCGACGAAGATCGACCAGTTGAATGTTTCCGTCGGGCAAAACTCGGCGGCCATTCAGCAGACCTCGACAGCCTATGCCGATACCGCCGGCAAGCTGTCGACGATGTGGTCGGTGAAGATGCAAGTCACGGCGAATGGGCAGTACGTCGCGGCTGGCATCGGTCTTGGCATCGAAAATACAGGTGCCGGTCTCCAAAGCCAGTTCCTGGTCAGCGCTGACCGGTTTGCCATCGTCAACACGATTGCCGGCGGCGCCATCTCGGTGCCGTTTGCAGTGCAGGGTGGCCAGGTGTTCATGAACTCGGCGTTCATCCAGGACGGCAGCATCACCATGCTGAAAATCGGCCAGTACTTGCAATCCGACAACTATGTTGCCGGTGCGCTGGGTTGGCGCTTGGATAAAGCAGGAAACCTCGAGTTCAACGGACCAGCGCCCGGTGGCGGGCGACTGACAATGACCAACAGAGCGATAAAGGTGTTCGATCAAAACGGCGTGAAACGGGTGCAGCTTGGAGATCTGGACGCATGACCTATGGAGCAAGAGTCTGGGACGAGAATGGCAATCTCGGGATGGACACCAACAGCTTTACCTATCAGGTGCTGTGGCAGGGCGTGATCGACTTCAGCGGTAGCACGCCCAGCTACACACTCAATATCCCAGGCTTCAACCCTGCCAACTGCGTGTTCATGATCATTCCGACGCGTGCACAGGATGTGCAGTCTTCAGAAACAGACGGTAGCGGCAATGCCAAGTCCTATCCCTATGTCACGACTGCCGTCGGCCAAGTGATTGTCAGGCCTAAGAATCCGTCAGCCAGCGCCTCGACAATTCAGACAAGGATCGTCGCCAAGGGCTACGCCATCAGGTATTCGACATGAATTACGGCTTTCAGAGCATCAATGACAACTCGTTTGTTCAAATTGATTCGGAGGCACCCAGGCTCTGTCTTCTCACCAAAGGTACCTATTCCGGCGTTGCAACTGCATCAGGTACGTTTGCCCGGGCGGTGACCAGCCAAGACCCGCCAATGGTGTTCATTCGTCCTGATCAGGGCGGCGCGATTCAGGTTCCCATTTCAGTGTGGTTTACGGGAGGGCCGGGTAACTGGACTGGCTTTGCAATGAACGCGTCACGGGTGAATGAAACCCTCAGCGGGCAGTATTTCGTGGCGGCATGGGCTTCGATGGGTACCGCTGCTTATGGGATGCGGCTGTGGGATGGCGCTGGCGCGCTTGTTTACGACAGCGGCGCCCCGGCGGTGGTCGTTACGTTCGCTGCTGGCAACTGGACGTATCTCGGAACCGAGCAGCTCAGTGTTGGGCGCCGATACTTATGGGGTATCAACAAGAGTCTCGGGGTAGGTGAGTACGTGTCCCTCAATCCTTTCACGATGAACTGCCACAACGACGGTACCGGTGGCGGCTGCGCTCTGGGAGTCGATTACGCTGGCGGCCGCATCATGATGTACAGCCTTGCCTTCACAGCCTGGACCGATCAGGGCCACCGGCCTTTCCTCTGCGCCAAATTGCTGGCCTGAACCCTTCTTTTTTTGGAGATACACAATGCCCTGGTACAAGACGGGAACGGTCTCTGTCACCCAAAATTCCAACGCGGTGATAGGAGCGGGCACCGCATTCATTGCCAACAGCCGGGTAGGCGATGGCTTTCGCGGGCCGGATGGTCGTTGGTACGAGGTGACCAACATCGCCAGCAACACTGCGCTGTCGATCTCTCCGAATTACGAAGGGCCGACGGTTACTGGCGGCCTTTATTCGATAATGCCTGTGCAGGGATATCAGAAGGACCTGGCCGATCAGGTGCGCGCCATCCTCAATGAGTACGGCGAAAAGTTGGCCGCGCTCGGGACCACTGGCAATTACGAAACACTGCCGGTCAGCAAGGGTGGTACTGGCGCCACGACTGCCTCCGATGCACTGACGCAACTGGGTTTTTCGGACTTCACAAAAACGCTGGTTGACGATGCTAATGCTGGTGCTGCGCGAACCACTCTAGTCGCCGCCAAATCAGGACCGAACTCGGATATCACCGAGCTAAACGCACTGACCAAGCCAGTCACACCAGCGCAGGGTGGCACGTCTCCCGGCTACATCGACGGCTTGCTGCCGACCTGGCTGACAACCACGTCCATCACCATCAGCTCCGGCTCGGCCTACGTCCCGTCGCTGGGCAAGGTGTTGACGGTTTCCAGCCCGATCACACTTACAGGTCAATCCGGGCTTACCCCTGATGCCTTCTACTACTTCTACCTTTACGACAACGCTGGCACACCTACGATTGAGCGGGTTATCACCTATCCAAGTGACCCCTATTTTGGCAAGGCTCGGTCGAAATTGGGTGACTCATCACGCCGGCTGCTTTTTGCGCTCAGAACCAATTCGACCGGATTGTTCTATCCCTTCAAGATACTTAACACTGGAATGCTTCTTTTTGCAGCAGCCACCAATACAGCACCATTCAGGGTTCTGGCTGGTGGCACGTCTACGACTTACGCCACCATTTCTCTGGCATCGGTTGTCCCGGTTTCGAGTCAGACCGTGAGCCTGAGGGGGTCCGCAAACGGAACCGCGGGGTTGCTTGCCATCCCTGGCATTGATTCTCCAGGCATGACTGCGTTCGACGTCGGGGCCCGGTATCAGGTCGACTTTGCAACAGACTCTCAACAGCGAATCCAGTATGCCAACGCCGCCGCGGGCGGGACTCTTTTTATCGACGTTACCGGCTATGGGATGGATAGATGATGCCTTACGCAATTACAGATTCAGGATGGCGCGCTATTGAGAAGGACTGGATATTAATTGAAGGTGAGACATACAGCCGCACTTTGCCGCCAAATCTACTAATTAAAGATGAGCACGATGAGCGCGCGCGATTGGCGATGAGTACCATGCGGGAGTTGCAGAGTCTCGCAAGTTACGCGATTACACCATTGCAGGCAGTCTTAGATGTAGGCGAAATAAGCGAGGAAGACTATGCAAGCTGGAGGAAGTGGAAGCATTATGTAATTCTTTTAAGCCAAACGCCAGCCCGTGAGGGCTGGCCTGACAATCCCGACTGGCCGACTACTCCAGCGTTGTAGTCGTGGTGGGAGATAAGGCTCTTCGTTTTAATTTTTTAGAAAAGGCCGAGCCTTTAGAGCGTAAAGGAGTCTCTATATATCTATAGCTGAATTCAGATAAAGCAAGTGTCATTGTTAAGAATGATAGGATATATAATGTTGTGTGTAGTGCATCGAAGTTGGTGGGTGTCGGGTCATTGAAGTCGTTGAAAAATATTTGACGGGTTGATGATAGACAGATCATGTGCGTCAAATATATAGCATAGGATCTTGATCCGATGTAGTTTGTAATCTTGGTTAGATAATGATTCTTAGTGAAGTAATTCGCATTATAGCTAGCAATCCACACTAGAAATGCCGAGCCTAGAGCAGTTAACCCCATAGCAAATGGAAGCGGGGGGATAGGTCGTGTCAACGATGCCAGAAGCGCAGTCACACACACTAGCATCGCAATGGTAATAAATCCATTCCTGAAAAAATATGGCTCAATTTTTTTATGCGAATCAGAACCGTGCCACAGCGCAAGTAGTACGCCAAAAGAAATTGCATCGGTGCGAAGCGCCCAAAGTTCTGGCGTGGGTTTTATTAGTTGTCGAGTTATGAAAAACTGAGAAATTATTAGTGCAGCGAAAAATAACGGCATCCAACGCTTTCCAAAAAGCAAAGCGATTATAGGTAGTGCAAGGTAAAATTGATTCTCTAGAGATAGGCTCCAGTAAATTCCTGTGTCCCCTAAAGTTCCTGCGTCTCTCGCAGAAGCGTAGATGATGTTGAAATATTGAAACGCTGCAGCGGTAGCGGATGGTAAAATCTGCTCAAAGCCTAGGAAAACTCCTTTTCTGCTGAAGAAATAGGACAGAGTCAAACATACTCCTATCCAGAATATCGCTGAAGGCATAAGCCGCCAAAACCTCCTCACCCAAAAAGGTATAGCGAAACCAAGTGCCGAAGTTAATGATAGCGATTTTGGTATTTCGTTTTTTATTGAGTTTGTGATTATAAAGCCCGATACGCAAAAAAATATATCTACGCCGAAACCAAAACGAAAATTCTCAAGAACTTTCCAGTATAACGATGTTGGTGATAGTATAATTGCTATGTGTGCGAATATAACAAGTATTATCGCAAGCGCTCGAAGTGCTTCGATGTCGCTATTTTTTGTCGTTTTCAAATGATTAATTGTTTGCATTGTGCCAGCTTTTAATCCTTGGCGAAGTTCTACTTTAAATTTTGGTCGTAGTTTGTTTTTGAGCATTCTACAGTAGATCTTTGTTAATGCGTCGTGCCCGCCATCGAGCGGGTATTTTTTTGCCTGGAGAAAAGTGATGCCTGTAACCGAAAAAGACCGCGACATCCTCGCCCGCACCTTGTGGGGGGAGGCTCGCGGCGAAGGCACGGCCGGCCAGATCGCCGTGGCCTGGACGATCCGCAACCGTGTGTTCGATGGTAAGGAAAAGTCGTGGTGGGGTGAGGGGTACGCTGGCGTGTGCCAGAAGCCGTATCAGTTCAGCTGCTGGAACAAGACCGACCCCAACTATCAATTCCTGATCGGCGTGAAGCAGATCCCGTTCCGCGAGCTGGCGCAATGCCGAAGCGCTGCAGACCAGGTGATCGATGGCAAGGTGGCTGATCCTACCGGCGGCGCCACGCATTACTACTCCACCAGCATCAAGGCGCCGGCCTGGGCGGCGAAGGCCAAGCAGACGCTCAAGTTGGGCGGCCACGTTTTCTTCAAGGATGTGCCGTGATGGTCGTTCCGTGGAAAGCGGTGGGCGTGCTGACGCTGGTGCTGACCGGCGCCGGCAGCGCCTGGCAGTTTCAGGACTGGCGCTACGGCCGCCAACTGGCCGAGCAAGCGCGGCTGCACGCTGAAATCCTCAATCAACTGACCCAGGCCGCTGCCACCGCGCAGCAGGCCGAGCAGGACAAGCGTCTGGCGCTTGAGCAGCGGCTGGCGGCCAGTGAGCAAACCCACTTCAGGAAAATGACCGATGCCCAACGTGACCAAGATCGCCTGCGCGATCGCCTTGCCACTTCTGATTTGCGGTTGTCAGTCCTCCTCGACGCAACCGACGCTGCCAAAGGCTGTGAGGTGCCAGCCACCGCCGGTGCCGGCCGCGTGGATCATGCAGCCGTACGAGCCCGACTTGACCCGGCGCATGCTCAAAGAATTATCGCCATCACTGACACCGGAGACCGGGGGCTGATCGCGCTGCAGGCATGTCAGGCCTACGTCCGTGCGCTGAGTGATGGCTCAGAGCTATTGTTGCGAGGTGAGCACCGGTGAACCATCATTTATATTCGATCTGGATGATGCGGGCACATGGACAAGCAACTGGCTGGTTACTCAATTGTGATGACGATTATCTGGGTTTCAGTCGTTCTTTCTGTCATTTATTGGATGTCGTAGTGAAGGTAATAGGTGGCTGAT
>Ga0157373_10003018_pt1 | contig 12714 bp, 8 predicted proteins | sample C65metaG_FD_113460 | JGI IMG/M metagenome (GOLD analysis project Ga0157373, IMG submission 113460) | Corn rhizosphere microbial communities from Kellogg Biological Station, Michigan, USA - C6-5 metaG | ecosystem: Host-associated > Plants > Roots > Rhizosphere > Soil | place: USA: Michigan... | reverse complement strand
GGCCGATTACGTCGGTCGGCGTGCGCACCTGATAGTCGTCCATCTCATAGGTGGCCGGGACCAGGTTGGTTTGCTGGTATTGCACGCAATCGAAAGTGTTCATGCGCATCACCAGCGGCTCTGGTGGACGTTGCTTGGTGATCACCGGCCAGGCGTCTTCCCACAGCGCGAGAATGCGCGCCTGCGGAAAGTGATAACCGACTTTGTTGTACACCGCGTCGAACTGAATGTTGGCGGCTTTGTAGATCCGTGGCCGGTCGGCGGTGAAGCTCGAGGCGCCGACAAAGGACATACCGTCGATGCGCTCACCGCTGGCGAACTCGCCGCTGCCGGCGTTGCTGGTCAGGCGTTTTTGCCGATCGTCCATGCACGGCTCGTAGTACGGCGCGCCGGCCATCGGCAAGGCACCGTTGGTGCGGAACGCCTTGGCCACCACTTGATTACCGGGCAGCAAGGCATAGCTTGGGTGATCTTTCTTCGCGTGGAAGGCCATCGCCGCTTGTTCGACTTCGGTGCCTTCTTCAGGCAGGTAAATCGGCTTGGCACGGCTGACTTCCTTGGAGAAGTCCAGCGAAGTGGTCACGGTGTGCGCTTCGCCACCGGCCGCGACGCCATCCAGTGCGTGACGCTGCAAGCCGCCATTCCAACCGCCGGACTGCGCCGGGTCGAGATTGGCCCACAGTGCCTTGCCGCTGGCCTTCAAAGACTGCGCGGTGGCCGCGTCGAGCATGTCCAGCGGCGGCGTTGGCGGACGTTGGCCGACCGAGCTTTCCATGCCGCCGATCCAGAACGGATAGCCAGGGTTTTTCAGGCTGCCGTCGGCATTGCGATTGGCTTCGCTGCGATCGACCAGCGCCAGCGAACCGATGGCTTGACCAGCGGCATTGCCGCCATGGTGCTCACCGTCGTCATCGCCCTCTTCTTCGTCATCGTCGTCATCATTGCCGGCGACCAGGGTTTCGCCGATCTTCGGCACGACCACGACTTTGCCCGGCATTGGCGCCATGGCTTTGCCTGGAAGCGGCACGATGGCCGGAATCGGCGTACCGGCGACGATTTCGCCATCGGGCAAGGCCCGTGCACCCGCCGCCGGTTTGCCACTGCGCAAGGCAAACGGTTCGCTGTGATAGCCGTCGGCGCCCTGCTGCGAAACATCGAGTCGCGTGCCTTCTTCGAACACATCGTGCACCCGCCACATGGCCCACATGCCTTGGGCAAAGTGCGGATAGAAATGGCAGTGATAGATCGCATCGCCGGCCACGCGGTTGCGGTTGCCCGAACCGCCATTGGCGATTTCATAGGTGTAACCGGCGCCCGGGCCGATACCCTGGGCGTCGACGTAATCGGAGTTGTCGTCGTTGGGATTGAACAGCCACTGATGGCCGTGCAGGTGGAAGATGTGCTGCTCGTGGCCATTGTGGGTGTTGCGGAATTTGACGAAGTCACCGATGTAGCTGTGGTTGACGTTCGACGGCTCCGACGGATACAGGGCCATGGTGGCTTTCACGCCGATCTGATCGGCGCGCGGTGTCTGGCCGGGGGCGATGTTCTCAAGCCCGGTGTTGGCCGGCACATCCACCAGCATCGCTACATCGCCGACGGTGTGCGAGCTGAGGAAGAACTCTTCGTAAGCGCACGACAGGCAGTCGTGCATCGGCCCCACGCCCAAGCGGTTGGCGACCACTTCGGCGCCCATGCCGCCGGAGCCGTAGTTGATCATGAACGAGTCGCGGGTCGGCTCCAGCACATGGGCCATTACCGGGTCAGCCCAATAGGCCGGGAATGCTTGAGTAGCGGCGGTTTCGTCCTGGAATTGCGAGGCGAAATCGCGGAACGCTTCGAGGCGATTGGGAATCGCCGGGTTGCGTTTGCCCATCGACTCCAGCGGGTAGGTGCTGGATGGGAAACTGCCGTCGGCGTTGCTGCCCATGACAATCGCATCGCTTTCGCTGGAGATGATTTCATTGCCGTCGACCATGCCGATGATCGGCGTACCGGCCTTGCCTTCGCGCAACCACGGTTCGCGCTGCGGGTAGCGCGCCTGGTAATCGACGATCGGTTGGCCGGTGGGTGCGCGGCCGGTGGTGGCCAGGCGCATTTCTTCTTCGGTGAGGGTATTGCGATAGGTGCGACCGCCCTTGGGCAGCACGACGACCTGGCCGAACAGACCATTGGCAACGTTGCCGGCCGCGCCCTCGCCACCAAACGTCGCGCCTCGGCTGCTGACGGCAAACGCGCCCTCACGTTCGGCGAACAAGGTGTAGGAACGGCTGGAGCCCGGAGGCACCAGGCTGTTGGCGTTACGCCCGGTGAACGAAGAGATGTCATCAATGCTGTTCACCGCTTGCAGGCCGTTGACCTGGAAACCGACGTGACGATCCGCCACTTGTTCATCGACTTTGAAGGCTTCGGCGCCGTTGGCGTTTTCCGCGCCCTCTTCTTCGCCCAGGTTTTCAAAGTGCTTGTTCGGGTTGGCCTGATAGTCGAGCAGGTTCTGCAGATTGATCGTCAGGCAATCGCCGGCGGCCACACGCAATACCAATGGCCGAGGGCGCTTGTCCGGACGCAGCGAGACTTTGCCCGGCACTGCGGCGCCGCCGTAAGCCAGCGACTGCTCATGTTCATCGACCACGTCGCGGCGCAGGGCGAACATCATGCCGTTGATGTTCTGCGCACCGAGGCGGTTGAACATCAGTGGTTGATCGAAGGCGACGACGTTGGCCACCAGGTTGCGCTCGCAACGCACGGCTGCACCGGCCAGCTCGACGCTGAGCATCGAGGCCAGAATCACCAGCCAATTCAACAGAGACGGAGCGTGATGAATGCCAACCATGATCAGTAACCTCGTAGTGGGTGCTCTTGGGAACACTTCTCGACAAATGCCTCGGAGCAATCCGCGTGCCACAAAAAATCTCATTACCGTTCAATCAGTTACCGCAACCATTTGAGGATCCGGGGGATATTCCCCACCGGTTTTCCCCACTTTTCGGGCCTCTGCGGTTTGCCCCCGAATGTGGGGAAAACCGGGTTGGGTCACAACGGCGCATCCATGGCCAGGCCCTGCAGACGCCGGTACTGACGCAATACGTTCGGTACATAACGCTGGGTTTCGGCGAACGGCGGAATCACCCGGCCACGGCTGAGCACCGCGTCGGGCCCGGCGTTGTAGGCCGCCACGGCGAGAGCAATGTCGTTGTCGAACAAGGTCATCAGGCGTTTGAGATATTTCGCCCCGCCCTGGATGTTGGCCTTGGGGTCGTAGACGTCGGTCACACCGAGTTCGCGCGCGGTGTCGGGCATCAACTGCATGAGTCCGCCTGCGCCTTTGGCTGAGGTCGCACCGGGGTTGTAGTGGGATTCGGCGTTGATCACCGCGTGCAGCAGCGCTTCGGGTAATTGATTGACTTTGGCGGCTGCCGAGACCAGTTCCGCGTAGGGCTGGTTGGCGATCATTTGTGGCTGTTGATCGAGGCTGGCCACAGGCATTTCAGCCTCGTGGATCACCCGTTCGTAGGTGCGTCCGGGCCGGTGAACGTTGGACAGGACATAGCTGCCCTTGGCGTCCACGGAGATGAATACGTCGGCTTGCGCGGCGCCGCTGAGCAGCACACATCCGAGCAATCCGCTGGCGAGAAATTTCATGTCGGGCCTCCCCGGATCGACCCCGATAAATTGGGGGAAATGCCCCAATGGCCGATCACGTTTGAGCCATACGCAAGCACTGTGCCGACTCTTGAAAGGCCCGATTTACAAGGGCTTCAGCCAATCAGCCGGTTTTCAGTGAGGCTGAGCATGGCAATTGCATAGGCCCTTCAGGCGACACGGCTGCCACTTACGGGAGGTCATCATGAAGCTGCAATTTCGTCCGCGTGGCCAACGCGGTTTTACCCTGCTCGAATTGCTCGTGGTGCTGGTGGTGCTCGGCCTGTTGGCCGGGATCGTCGCGCCGAAATACTTCGCCCAACTCGGTCGCTCGGAAGTGAAAGTGGCCAAGGCGCAGATCGAAGGGCTGAGCAAAGCGCTGGATATCTATCGACTGGAAGTCGGCCACTACCCGTCCACCGAACAGGGCTTGCAGGCCTTGGTCACTGCACCGAGTGACGAAGCGAAATGGACCGGCCCGTACTTGCAGAAAAAGCTCCCGCAGGATCCGTGGGGACGTAACTACACCTACCGCTATCCCGGCGAAAACAGCGAGTACGACTTGCTCTCGATGGGCAAGGACGGCCAGCCCGGCGGTGAAGGTGAAAACGCTGAAGTGACCAACTGGCAGTAAACGGAGCGCGGCCCATGCGATTTCATTTGAAAGCGGTCGGCAAGGCGGGCGTGGTGTCCTTGAGCGTCGAAGCGGCGGGTGACAGCGACGCACGGCGGATCGCCGAGGATCAGGGCTTGCGTGTGCTCAGCTCGCACGCCGACAAGCATTGGCGCTCACTGAAACTGCGCCAGCGCGAGACCTTCAACCTGGTGTTATTCAGCCAGGAATTGACCACCCTGCTCAACGCCGGCCTACCGTTGATCGATGCGCTGGAAAGCCTCGCCGAAAAAGAAACCGCCCCCGCTGCCCGGAAAACCTTGAGTGAGCTGGTGCGCCTGCTTTATGAGGGCAAATCCTTCTCGCAGGCGTTGGGCCAGTTGTCGGCGGTGTTCCCGCCGTTGTACGTGGCGCTGGTACAGTCCAGCGAGAAGACCGGCGCGGTCGGCGATGCATTGGGCCGTTACGTCAGTTACCGGCAGCGCATGGACGAGGTGCGGCAGAAGATCATCAGTGCCTCGATCTACCCAATGCTGTTGCTGATCGTCGGTGGTGGCGTGGTGTTGTTCTTGATGGGTTACGTGGTGCCACGCTTCAGCCTGGTGTTTGAAGGCTTGGGCAATAACCTGCCGTGGCTGTCGCAGGTGCTGATGAGCAGCGGCATGTTTTTGCATGCGCATCAGGCTGAGTTTTTTGGCGGGCTGGCGGCGCTGGTCATTGCCCTCGCCGTCCTGCAGAAGCAACCGGCGTTTCGCCGTGGGCTGGATCGGCTGGTGGAGAAACTGCCAGCCGTGCATCAACGGATTTTCATGTATGAGCTGGCGCGGTTTTATCGTTCGCTGGGGATTCTGCTGCAAGGCGGAATTCCGCTGGTGACCGCCATGAGCATGGTGCGTGGCTTGCTCACCGTTGCCTCGCGGGTACGCCTGGATCAGGCTTGCGAGCGGGTGCGCGAGGGGCAGTCATTGTCCACCGCGCTGGAGCTCAATCACCTGGTGACACCGGTGTCCCTGCGCCTACTGCGCGCCGGCGAACAGTCCGGCAACCTCGGGCAGATGATGGAACGCAGCGCCGACTTCTACGACGAGGAAATCAGCCGCTGGCTGGAGTGGTTCGTTAAATTGTTCGAGCCGCTGCTGATGACCTTCATCGGCCTGCTGATCGGGGTCATCGTGATCTTGATGTACATCCCGATTTTCGAACTGGCTTCGAGTATTCACTGACCCCCGGGAACGGGTCCGGTCCCTGCAACAATGCACTTTTACGTTCCCAACAAAACCACAAAGACGGAGAACGATATGCACATTCAAAAGCTCGTGCTCGCAATGGCCATCGGCGCAGTTCTGTCAGCGTCTACGGTGCTGATTCCGGACAATTTGTCCGGAGTATCCAGTGCTCATGCCAAGGATGGTGGGAGTGGTGGTGGAGGCAGTGGTGGCGGAGGGGGCGGCGGCGGAAATGGTGGAAGCGGAGGTGGAGGAAGTGGCGGGGCCGGTGGCGGTCACGGTGGCAACGGTGGTGGCAGCGGTGGAGGTGGCAGCGGTGGAAATGGTGGGGGCGGAAGTGGCGGCGGAGGCAGTCACGGCGGTGGCGGCAACAGTGGCAGTGGTGGTGGCGGTGGCGGTGGCAACAGTGGCCACAGCGGCAGCGACCACGGCTCGGGACACTCGGGCGACAGCGCCTCATCCGGCCGCAACGGCGCCCATGCTGAAGCGGGAGATGACCATGGCGTCCACCGCGCTGGAGAAGTCGGCGATGACCACGGGGTCCACCGCGCTGGTGAAGTCGGTGATGATCGTGGCGTCCACGATGCGGCTGAAGCCGGCGATGATCGCGGCGTACATGTCGGCGGCGAGCCGGGCGATGACAAGCGCGCCAACTGATCATTAGACACACCGCAAAACCTGTGGGAGCGAGCCTGCTCGCGAATGCTGTGGGTCAGCCAATGATGTTTTGCCTGACACACCGTTTTCGCGAGCAAGCTCGCTCCCACAGGGTTTTGTGGCATACGCAGATTACGCAGACAACCACCATCAATTGTAGGAGTGAGCCTGCTCGCGATAGCAGTCATTCAAACACTGAAGCTGTGACAGACAGAACGCTATCGCGAGCAGGCTCACTCCTACAGGGTTTTGCGGCGTTTACAGATTACGCAGACGACCTTTATCAACTGTGGGAGCGAGCTTGCTCGCGAATGCTGAGGGTCAGCCAATGATGTTTTAACTGACACACCGCTTTCGCGAGCAAGCTCGCTCCCACAGGGTTTTGTGGCGTGCGCAGATTTCACAGACAACCACCATCAATTGTAGGAGTGAGCCTGCTCGCGATAGCGGTCATTCAGACACTGAAGCTGTGACAGACGAAACGCTTTCGCGAGCAGGCTCGCTCCCACAGGGTTTTGTGGCGTGCGCAGATTTCACAGACAAACACCATCAATTGTAGGAATGAGCCTGCTCGGATAGCGGTTGTTCAGACACTGAAACTGTGACAGACAGAACGCTATCGCGAGCAGGCTCACTTCTACAGGGTTTTGTGGCGTGCGCAGATTTCACAGACGACCTTTATCAAATGTGGGAGCGAGCTTGCTCGCGAATGCTGAGGGTCAGCCAATGATGTTTTAACTGACACACCGCCATCGCGAGCAGGCTCACTCCTACAGTTTGATCTGCGTATAAATCAGAGGGCGACGTGGCTCTCGTTCAAGCGTTCACGCAAAAACTCGACCAGCGCCTGCACCGGCCTTGAGGCCTGACGATGCTGCGGATACACCGCCGATAACGTCAGCGGCTCGGGGCGCAAGTCATCCAGCACCGGCACCAACCGGCCATCCTTCAGCGCCGCGCCGACAATGAACGTCGGCAAATAGGTAATGCCCATCCCCTGCACTGCGGCATCCCTGAGCAACTCGCCGTTGTTAACGCGCATGCGCCCGGTGACATTCACCAACAACGGCTTACCCTGCCCCGCGTTAAAGCGCCATTGCACCGAACGCCCATGGCCATAAGGCAGGCAGTCATGGCTGTGCAGGTCTTCAGGCTTGAGCGGCGTGCCGCGCTCGGCGAGGTACGCCGGGCTGGCGCAGTACACGCGTTCGATCGACGCGATGCGCCGGGCAATCAGCGTCGAGTCTTCGAGCACGCCAATGCGCAGCGCCAGATCGTAGCCCTCACCGAGCAAATCCACCGGCCGATCACTCAGATCGACCTCTACCGTAACCTCACGATAGCGCTGCAAGAACAGCGGCAGCAGACAGCCCAGATGTGCCACGGCAAACGACAGCGGCGCGCTCAAGCGAATCGTCCCGCGTGGTTCGGCGGTTTGCCCGGCGATGCCCTGCTCCACTTGCTCGACTTCACCCAACAGGCGCAACGCCGACTCGTAATAACTCTGCCCCAGCGGCGTCACGTCGAGTCGCCGGGTCGAGCGGTTCAATAAGCGCACGCCGAGACGCTCTTCCAACTGCATCAAGCGTCGGCTGACGAACTGCTTGGACAGGCCCAGTTGATCGGCCGCAGAGGTGAAGCTGCCGGAGTCCATGACCTGGCAAAAAATACGCATGTCTTCGAACGGGTTCATTGTCACTCTCTGGTAGACAGTTAAACGCTTTATAGCCGCTTTTTCACTTTTGAGCAGCCCATTAATCTGTGCTCACGGTGTTGCTGAGGCCCTGAAGCCCAGCGCCACAGCAGCCCGCAACCCAGGCATAAAAAATCAAAAACATTCAAAAGGATTTCCACCATGAACATCGTCAAGAAAACCCTCACCGCTTCCCTCCTCGCCCTGTCCATCGGCAACGCTTTCGCCGCCGAAACCAGCGGTGTCGAACACAACACCCAAGCCTTCCTCAACGCCCTCGCCGCCGGTGGTGGCAAACCGCTGGAGCAACTGAGCCCGAAAGACGCCCGTGCGGTGCTGACCGGCGCGCAGGCTTCGGTGAAGGTGGACTTGTCCGGTGTTGAAGTCAGTGACAAAGCGATCAAGGTCGATGGCCAGACCCTCAACCTGAAAGTGGTGCGGCCGGCCAAAGTCAAAGGCGAGTTGCCGGTGTTCATGTTCTTCCACGGTGGCGGCTGGGTGCTCGGCGATTTCCCGACCCACCAACGCTTGATTCGTGACTTGGTGGTGGGTTCTGGCGCGGTTGCGGTGTACGTCGACTACACGCCGTCGCCGGAAGCCCAGTACCCGACCGCGATCAACCAGGCCTACGCCGCGACGAAATGGGTGGCTGAGCACGGCAAGGAGATCGGTGTCGACGGTAAGCGCCTGGCCGTGGCCGGCAACAGCGTCGGCGGCAACATGGCGGCGGTCGTGGCGTTGATGGCCAAGGAGCAGAAAGCCCCGGCGCTGCGCTTCCAACTGCTGATGTGGCCGGTGACCAACGCGCAGTTCGACGACGGTTCGTACCAGCAATTTGCTGAGGGCCACTTCCTCACCAAAGGCATGATGCAGTGGTTCTGGGACAACTACACCACCAACCCGGCCGAGCGTGCGCAGATCCATGCCTCGCCGCTGAATGCCAGCGCCGAACAGCTCAAGGGCTTGCCTGCGGCACTGGTGCAGACTGCCGAGTTCGATGTGCTGCGTGACGAAGGCGAAGGCTATGCGCGGCACCTGGATGCGGCGGGTGTAGCGGTGACCTCGGTGCGCTACAACGGGATGATTCATGACTTTGGTTTGCTCAATCCGCTGAGTCAGATTCCGGAAGTGAAAGCGGCGGTGCGTCAGGCGGCGGCTGAGCTGAAGACTCATCTGAATCCTTAACAGCAAAAGATTGCAGCCTGCGGCAGCGCCTACATTGGAATACGTTCTTCTGTAGGCGCTGCCGCAGGCTGCGATCTTTTTATTGGCAGACACTGCGGAGCACCGGACATGACCTTTTTCTACACTCACCTGCTGTCCTGGAGCGCTGCCCTGCTGCTGCTCGACGCGGTGCTCTGGCACTTCTCGCCCTTCACCCATCGCGCCCCGAGAGTCGGTGTACGGCTGGTGCTGTTTCTGGCGTTCACGGCTCTGGTGATCAATGCCGGTGTCAGTCCGCTGCAAGCACCACAATTCACCGATGACCGCGTGGCGCAATTGGGTGCGACGGCGCTGGGGATTCTCTGGTGGCTGTACGCTGCGCGGGTGCTGACCGAGGTGATCGGCCTGGCGCTGATGCGCCGCATCGGCCACAGCGGTCGTTTGCTGCAGGACGTGATCGGCGCCCTGGTGTTTCTGGTCGCCACCGTCGCCGCAGCCGGTTACGTGTTGGAATTGCCGGTAAAAGGACTGCTGGCAACCTCGGGCGTGGTGGCCATCGTTGTCGGTCTGGCGCTGCAAAGCACCTTGGCCGATGTGTTTTCCGGGATCGTGCTCAACACCACCAAGCCGTATCAGGTGGATGATTTCGTGGTGATCGACGGCGTCGAAGGCAAAGTCTTCGACATCGACTGGCGCGCCACGCACTTGCTGACCAGCGCCGGGACCATGGCGGTGGTGCCGAACTCGGTCGCGGCCAAGGCGAAGATCGTCAACCTCAGTCGCCCGAACAACATGCACGGCGTGTCGATCAGCATTCAGGTGCCGAATCACATCCGCCCGCGGCGGGTACTCGATGCGCTTGATCGCACTTTGCAGGGCAGCAGTTCGCTGTTGCTGACGCCAGCGCCGAAAGCCGTGCTGAAAGAGGCCGGCGAAACCATGTCGGAGTACGTCGCCAGCGGGTTCATCGCCGAGCTCGGCAAAAAAAGCGAAGTACGCAATCAACTGTTCGACCTCGCCCACCGGCATCTGGAAGCGGCGGGGATTTCGCGGCATCCGGATGGCGTGATCGAACCCTCGACCCGGGCTCGTGCGTTGCTCGATGAAGTGAAAATCTTCCGCTCGCTGAGCAGTGATGAGCGCGATCGTCTGGCGGAATCGATGGTTGCCCAGCAGTACACGGCGGGCCAGGTGGTGCTGGATCTGGACGAGGTTCCGGACAGTCTGTTCGTGATTGCCACCGGGGGGGTCAGTGCGACGGTGCCGGACGGCGACAGCCAGGTCGAGGCCGGGCGGATGGGGCCGAGTGAGGTCATGGGTGAACAGAGCATTCTGGCGGATACGCCGTCGCAGGCGACGTTCACGGCGTTGACGTCGAGCATCATTTATCGACTCGACAAGAGCCTCACCCGTCAGTGCATGGAGCACCGCACGGAGGTGGGTCAGGCGTTGAATAAATTGCAGGCGGTGCGTCAGCAGAACAGTCGCCTCGCGTTGATGGCTAAACCGGTGGCGGTGAGGAAAGGTGGTTTTCTCGGTTGGTTGCAGAAGCGTTGAAGCGGCAAGATCAAGATCAAGAGCCTACCCCCTCACCCCAGCCCTCTCCCCCAGGGGGGCGAGGGGGAAAGGGAGCCGATCTCCATGTATTTCAAGATTGAAGTTCGACTCGGTATTGCAGGTCGACGTACCACGAAAGGAGTCGATCTCCGGGCATTTCAAGACCTGAGTTCGGCTCGGTTTCGCAGGTCGGTGTACCTCGCAAGAACCCCTCGGTCAGTCCCCTCTCCCTCCGGGAGAGGGTTAGGCGGGCGGCGTTCCGATGAGGGGTTCTTCAAGATCAGCCGATTACTTGGCCGTGAACTTGGTATAGCTATTGATCAGGTTGCGGTAGTTCGGCAGACGCTCCGACAGCAAATGCGCCAAACCTTCCATGTCGTTGCGCCAGTCACCCTGCAGCTCGCACGCCACCGAGAACCAGTTCAGCAGGTGGGCACCCGCTGCCGACATCCGCGCCCACGCCGCCTGCTGCACGGTGGTGTTGAAGGTGCCGGAAGAGTCAGTCACCACAAACACTTCATAGCCTTCAGCAATCGCTGACAAGGTCGGGAACGCCACGCAAACGTCCGTCACCACACCGGCGATGATCAGTTGCTTGCGACCGGTGGCCTTGATCGCTTTGACGAAATCTTCGTTGTCCCACGCATTGATCTGGCCCGGGCGCTGAATGAATGGCGCATCCGGGAACTGCTCGCGCAACTCAGGCACGATCGGGCCGTTCGGGCCTGCGTCGAAACTGGTGGTGAGGATGGTCGGCAGCTTGAAGAACTTGGCGATGTCGCCCAGCGCCAGCACGTTGTTTTTGAATTCGTTCGGAGTGAAATCCTGGACCAGCGAGATCAGACCGGTCTGGTGATCGACCAGCAATACAACCGCATCATCTTTGTTCAGACGTGTGTAAGGAACGCTCATGGGAAAACTCCTGATGGACGGATGGATGGATGAAGCATAAAGCGCCGACCGGATGGCCGGCGCTTCAGGGGAAATCAGAAAGCGAAGCAGGAACAGCCGAACGCGCCCCAGAAACCGGCGAAATCGCTGACCGGTGCGTTCGACATCCGCGCCTTTTCATGGCTGTGGGTGTGCACTGCACACGGCCCGCTGCACTGGTGAACCTGCGCCTGCAATGGCGAATTTGGCCGCCAGTGGCCTGGGACTTTGACCACCGGCGACCAGTCCGGCAGCACTGGAATCGAGCGTGGGCCGAGGTCTTCGAAGTCGCCGGCCGCGTAGACAATCTTGCCGCCGACCACGGTCATGACCGATTCGATCCACTTGATCGCTTCTTCTTCAACATGGAAGAAGTCCGCGCTCAGCGCCGCAAGATCCGCCAGTTGGCCGACCTTGATCTGGCCCTTCTTGCCCTGCTCCGAGGAGAACCAGGCGCTGCCGTGGGTGAACAGTTCCAGCGCGGTGGCGCGCGGCAGACCTTCTTCGTACAAGGCCAGCCCGCCGACGGTGCGACCGCTGACCATCCAGTACAGCGACGTCCACGGGTTGTAACTGGAAACGCGCGTGGCATCGGTGCCGGCGCCGACCGGTACGCCTTCGGCGAGCATGCGCTTGATCGGTGGCGTCGCTTCGGCGGCTTGCTTGCCGTAGCGGTCGACAAAGTATTCGCCCTGGAACGCCATGCGATCCTGAATCGCAATGCCGCCGCCCAGTGCTTTCACCCGTTCGATGTTTTGCGGGGTGATGGTTTCAGCGTGGTCGAAGAACCACGGCAGACCGTTGAACGGAATGTCGCGATTGACCTTCTCGAACACGTCGAGCATGCGGCTGATCGACTCGTTGTAGGTCGCGTGCAAACGGAACGGCCAGCGCTGTTCGACCAAGTGGCGCACCACCGGCTCCAACTCCTCCTCCATTGTCTGCGGCAGGTCCGGGCGCGGTTCGAGGAAGTCTTCGAAATCGGCTGCCGAGAACACCAGCATTTCCCCGGCGCCGTTGTGGCGCAGGAAGTCGTCGCCCTGATGCAGGGTCACGCTGCTGGTCCAGTTCTTGAAGTCGGTCAGCTCTTCCTTGGGCTTCTGAGTGAACAGGTTGTAGGCGATGCGCACGGTCAGTTGCTGATCCTTGGCCAACTGCTCGATCACCTGATAATCGTCGGGGTAATTCTGGAAGCCGCCGCCGGCGTCGATGGCGCTGGTCAGGCCCAGGCG
>Ga0157373_10003017_pt1 | contig 12714 bp, 12 predicted proteins | sample C65metaG_FD_113460 | JGI IMG/M metagenome (GOLD analysis project Ga0157373, IMG submission 113460) | Corn rhizosphere microbial communities from Kellogg Biological Station, Michigan, USA - C6-5 metaG | ecosystem: Host-associated > Plants > Roots > Rhizosphere > Soil | place: USA: Michigan... | reverse complement strand
GCGCAGCAGTGGTCCGGCGCCGAACAGTCCGGCGTCAGCAACGCAGCGCCCGAGACCACGTCCTCACTCGCCGAACTAAACCGCGCTTACGAGCAGAAATTCGGCTACATCTTTATCATCTCTGCCACGGGCAAAACCGCCGGCGAGATCGTCACCGCGCTCCGCGAACGACTCGAGCACGACGAGGAGACAGAACTCCCCATCGCAGCCGCTGAGCAAGCGAAAATCACCGAGTTGCGGCTAAAGAAATTACTCACTTCTTAGTGTTGCACAAACACTCGCGACATCGCTCTGCTTGGCGCAAGCTCTGCGTTCTCTGCGTCTCTGCGGTTAACTAATTCAGCAATAACTCACCGCAGAGACGCAGAGAACGCAGAGCTTGCGCAGAGAAAAGCAATGTCACCGACTTTTTGTGCAAAGGAGCTTCACTTCGTCGTAATTCGCCGCCGGTTCTTTGGTAAACTGCATCCCGAACATGAGCACTATCTCCACCCATATTCTCGACACGTCCAGGGGAACACCTGCCAGCGGCGTCGCTGTTTCGCTCGAAATGCAGAACACTGACGAGAGCTGGACCGAGTTGAGCCATGCGTGGACCGACACCGACGGGCGCGTCAAGCCGTTCTTCCTCGTCGATCGGCCGGTGGCGAATGGCACTTACCGGCTGGTTTTTGATACCGAACCTTACTTTTCGTCGCTCAGTGCCGGTTGTTTTTATCCGCAGGTCTCGATCGTTTTCAACGTCGACGACGCTTCCCAGCACTATCACGTCCCGCTGCTGATCAGTCCGTACGGCTACTCCACCTATCGCGGGAGCTAGCCTTAACGCCTATCTATGATCAATCTGAACCCTACGCTAAGTGAATGGCTTAACCTGCTATTTCGCTGGACACACGTGTTTGCGGGCATCATGTGGGTGGGGACAACTTACTACTTCACGTGGCTCGACGCGCGACTCACGGAAGAAGAGAAGGCCGCGCTGAACACCGGCGACGCCGCGTCGGTGTGGATGGTCCATAGCGGCGGCTTTTATGTCGTCGAGAAACGCAAGGTGCCCGACCTCGTGTCGCGCACGCTGCACTGGTTTCGGTGGGAAGCTGCGATGACGTGGCTGAGCGGGTTCGCGCTGCTGGTCCTGCTTTACTATCTCGGCGGTGGTCTGCTCGTCGATCCGGACGTGCGCGATATCAGTGTCGGCGCGGCTGTGGCACTCGGCATTGGTGTGATCATCGCGTGCGGAGTTGTTTACGACGTGATGATGGCGTCGCCGTTGGGCCGTCATGAAAAACTGTTCGCGGCAATCGCTTATGTGCTTATCGTTGTCGTGTCGTTTGGGATGACGCGAGTTTTCAGCGGACGCGCGGCGTACATTCATCTCGGCGCGATCTTCGGGACGATCATGGCAGCGAACGTCTGGATGCACATCCTGCCGTCGCAGAAAAAAATGATCGCGGCGCTGAAAGAAGGACAGAAGCCTGACGAAGCGCTATCAGGACGCGCGAAGTTGCGTTCAAAGCAAAACACGTTCATGGCGGTGCCCGTGGTGTTCATCATGATCAGCAATCATTTTCCGGGCGTGAGTTACGGCGAGCATTACAACTGGCTCATCCTCTCAGTGCTCGTGCTGGTGGGCTGGATCGCTGCGAAGTTCATCCGACGAGCGTAATGTAGAGGTGTTGCACCTGCTTTTTTGATTTCTCTGTGCAGTCTCTGTGTGCTCTGTGTCTCTGTGGTTAACGAGTTCCAAGCATTACTCACCACAGAGACACAGAGCACACAGAGATTGCACAGAGAAACGAACTCAATTAAGAAGAGCGTAACGAATCGTGCCCCGTGACAACACTTCGAGACTTCTGGACCAACTCGATGAGTTAAAGACCGAATTCACGCCAGACGCCGCTGACCGAATCGAACGGCTCATCGTTCAACTCGCCCGCAAAAAATTCAACGATACCGAGACGCTCTTTCGGTATCACGAGCTTCTGCTCTTCCTGCGTGCGTACGCGCATAACGCATCGATCGTGCGCGCTGTGGAACGCGAGCTGCGCGGCTTCGCCAACCGCGTTGCTTTCCTAAAACAGCAGGGCATCGATCTCGCGCCGCTTCAGCATCCTGAGTGGTCCGGGATTTCTGGAACGTCAGTTATCGATACGTTCGGCTTTTACATCGTGCGACGGCTGCTGCAGCTATACCCGTCGCAAGTTGCCATCTACTGGGAATGGTTTGAAGACGAGAACCGCCTCGCCGCCACGTGGCCGCGCTTCATGCCGCTGCTCGCAGAGGACGCGCTCGTCGAAGCGAACGTGCCTTATCGCGAATGGCTGGCTGCCGCACGCGGACGTCGTTCCGAACTCGCGTGGCTCATCGAGCAATTCAACAAATTACCGAAGCCTGATCACGAACGCGCTGAGCTTTACGATTCGCAACAGCTCTATGTGATCTGGACGCCGAGTTTTAACTCGTCGCGCACGGGCATGCGTGCGCCGGCGAGAAAGCTGTTTTATCACCGCGGCCCGTTGATTCAACGCCGCGATATCGATCTGCGGAAAGAACTCGCCGAGCCTGCGCCCAAGCTGGAGAAGCTTTCGCGACAACAAGGCGAGCAGGCGCTCGACATGGCGCGCGATGCGTCGACGATTCGTTATCGCGAGCTTTACGGCTTCACGCACGGCGATCCCAAACAGGTCTATCGGGTAGAGCTCGGCCGAGGCGTCGAGCTCTTCATCATTAGTCTCTTGCCGGAAAGACGGCTGCCGCTGCGCACGTATCACGCCGCGATGATCTACAAGAACGGCGTTCCGATTGGTTACTTCGAAGGACTCTCGCTCTTCGAGCGCATGGAAAGCGGCTTCAACTTGTATTACACGTTTCGCGATGGTGAAACAGCGTGGCTGTATGCGCGCATACTCAACGTGATGCATCACTTCGCGCGTGTGACGTCGTTCTCGCTCGATCCTTATCAAATCGGATTTGAAAACGAGGAAGGGATTGAGTCGGGCGCGTTCTGGTTTTATCGCAAGCTCGGCTTTCGACCAACACAACCCGACGCGTTGCAACTCGCGTTGAAGGAAGAAGAGAAGATTAGGACGCGCAAAGGATATCGCACACCCTCGGCGACGCTCCGCAAGCTCGCGCGTAGTCCGATGATCTTTGAACTCGACGAGCGGCATAAAGGTGACTGGGATCGTTTTCAGATCCGGAACATCGGCTTCAAAGTGCAGCGCGGGTTGAGTGAGGAGGAAAGAAAAGGATTAGAACAAATGGTGCGGAGCGTGATTATCAAGCTTGGGTCTTAACCGCTTTGCCCGAAAAGTCCCTGTCGAACTTCTTCTCTGTGCAACCTCTGTGTTCTCTGTGCCTCTGTGGTTAAGGAATTTGTTCGTAAAAACAACCACAGAGACACAGAGAACACAGAGGTTGCACAGAGAAATCAGACTTTTCGGGCAAAGCCGGTCTTAACCGCGGATTACACGTGATTGGCAGAGCGCGATCTGGTGTTCGAGGATCTTGGATTGAGGGATGTTGGCGCCGGGATCGACAGCGCCTTGGGGAACGAGGCCGACGATTTCGGTGCCTTCAATCTCGATGCCGAGGCGAGCTGCTTCGTGTTCGATCGCGGCGTATACAGCAGTCATTCCTGTTACTTCATAATTAACTAAATTCATCGAGACCTGGACCAGACCACGCGTGTGCAGGCGAAAGCCGAGCGCTTTGACGAACGGCAGTCCGCCGTTGCGTGCGCGGATCGTGCGTGCGATCTGGCGCGCCACCGCGATGTCGTCGGTGCGCAAGATCACGTTGAAGGCAATCAGGAAGTGACGAGCGCCAACCACGATCGCACCGGCGGATTCGTGTCTGTAAGTTGCGCCAACATCGGGCGCATAGTCGGGACTGGTGGCGCCGCGGCGAACGTCTTCGAGGTTCACTCGTTCCGGACGTAACGCCGCGCGCTCGTAGAAGTAAACCGGAATCGAGAGCTCGCGCGCGATGATGGTTCCGGCTTCGTGCGCCAGCCGGACGCAGTCGTCCATCGTTACGCCACGCACCGGAATGAACGGCAACACGTCCGTCGCGCCAATTCGTGGATGCTCGCCCTGGTGCGTGCGCATGTCGATGAGTTCTGACGCGCGTCTGACGGCGTTGACCGCGGCTGTGACAACGGTCTCGGGCGGCGCCACAAAAGTGATGACTGAGCGATTGTGATCGGGATCGATGTGCGTATCGAGCACACACGCGGGCTCTACTGCGCTGATGGCATCGGCGATCAGACGGACCGTTTCGGGTTTGCGGCCTTCGCTGAAGTTCGGGACGCATTCCACGAGAGGGCTTGAATTCATGAGCCGATTTTAGCCACAAAAAGGCACAAAAAGCACAAGAGCAGAAAAGCAGGCAAGCAGACGAGCTGAAGCAGAAAAGCAAATTAAGATTCTGACTCAAAATTGGTTTGTGCTTTTTGTGCCTTTTTGTGGCTGGAAGATGTATCTTGTGGTGGTGCCGCAGGATCGATTCATCAATCAACGCAAAAACGCATGGCAACGGCTCGAGGATCTGCTCAAGCTGCTTGACGGCTCAACGCTGGGCCGGCTGGGGCGTGAAGAGGTGCGCGAGCTGGGCCGCATTTATCGTCGCACCGCTTCTGATCTTGCGATCGCACGCGCTGAGTCGCGGGATCCGCGTTTAGTAAACTACCTGAACAGCCTCGTGATTCGCGCGCACGGCCGCATCTATCGCGCCGACGCGCAGGGCGGCAAACGCATTCGCCTGTTCTTCACGCGCGAGTTGCCGCGAACGTTCCGTCGCACGTGGCGGTACACGTTCCTCTCGTTTTCCGTCTTCATGATCTTCGGGATCGTTGGTTTCGTGGGCACTCGCTACGATCCGGAGTTTTCGGAACTGGTCGGTGTGTCGCCGACGTTCCGCGAAATGTACATCGAAACGCAAACGCATTGGTGGGAACGGCTCAACGAGTCCAACCAAACAGGCGCGAGCTTTATCATGACCAACAACATCATGGTCACGATCTACACGTTCGCGTTCGGCGCGCTGCTCGGCATCGGCACGATTTTTTATCTCGGCTTCAATGGCGCCAACATCGCTTCAGTGCTCGCACTGACTTACCGCGCGGGCTTCGGGAACGATCTCGTGACGTTCATGGTGGGCCATGGCGTGGTCGAGTTGTCGTGTATCTTCATCGCGGGCGGCGCGGGATTGTTGATAGGCAGTGCGATGCTTATGCCCGGTGATTTAACGCGCGCCGATGCTTTGAAGACGCGCGGAATGGAAGCCGTGCGGTTGATGATTGGGGTGGCGATTCTGCTTGTGGTTGCGGGGACGATTGAGGGGTTCATCTCGCCCGCGCCGATTGATCCGAGGATTAAGTTTAGCGTTGGGGCGATCACGGGAATCGCGATGTATTCATATCTGTTGCTTGTTGGAAGACAGAGTAGTTAGCCGCGGATTCACGCGGATGAACGCGGATCTTAAAGCAGGCCTCGTTCTTTGACGCGCAAGTAGGTTTCGAGTAGTGCGGGAGCGAGGGCGGCGGCGGTGACGTCGAGCGCGAGGCCGCCGATTGACTCGACCATGCGCAGCGCTGCTTCTCGATGATGAATAATCTCCTCCGCGACTGATTGCGTAAACACGTCCTTCACCGATGAAGGTATCTGACGCACCACTGCTTTCAAATCACGATCAGCGATCGTCACCACGAGCGGCAAGTGACGCGGGCGCAAAATGTGCAAGGACGTCAGCAACTCCTTCGAACCCTCTTCGTCAACTAAATCAGTCAACAACACAACGAGCGAGCGCCGCTTGCTATTCGCCGCGATGAACTGAAACGCTTGCGGGTACGACGGCTCAATCATCTCGGGTTCGACCGCGTGCAGCGCCTCGAGTGCTGACTCGATGTGATCGCGCCCGCGACCCGGAGGCACGTAGCTCTTGATCCTGCGCCCAAACACGACGAGTCCCGCGTTGTCACCTGCGCGCGCCGCCGCTGAAAACAACGCGAGCGTCGCGTGCACCGCGGAATCGAGTTTTGTCTCCTGCTCGATGCGCGCCGTCATCAGACGACCGGCATCGAGTGCGACCAGAATCGTTTGATCGCGTTCGATTTGATACTGGCGTGTCGTGAGTTTTCCGCGTCGTGCGGTCGCGGTCCATGAAATGTGACGCAACTCGTCGCCGCGCACATAATCGCGCATCGATTCAAACTCGCGTCCCTCGCCGCGCCAGGAAGTTTTGCGATGCGTGGAAACAAGCGACCGCGCGCCGAGCGCTTTCAGCTCCGCTTCACGAGCACGACGGATGTTTGGATAAACCTTCACCGTCACCGGCTCGGCCACTTTCGTTTGACACCAGATCAATTTGAACTTCGATTGAAAGCGCAGCGCCGTCTGTCCAAACTCGAAACGCCCGCGCTTCGGTGGCTTCACTCCGTAAATCAGCGTCGCCGTGCTTTGCGCATCAACGTCAACGCGGCCCTCGCGCACGCCGCTCAGGCTCATCTGCGACGGGTACTCGTCTTTCAACATCAACGACACTGGCTGATTCGACGCGTTTTGGATATGAATGCGGACCTCAGTTTCCGCGCCCATCGCGAAGCGGCTGCCAAACTCGCGCGAGATCATCAAGCCTTTGGGAAGTTGGCAAGACCTCGACTCAGCAAATGCGGCCGCGAAAAGAAGGAGGTTGTAGAGGAGGGCGAGCCAACGCAGCCACGGGCGATCCCACGACAACGCGAGCGGGATCAGAGCGAGTGCGATCAGAAGATAGAAAAATTTTGTGAAGACGAAGCGCACACTTGGCCTCAGCAAAAGTTAGCCACAAAAAGGCACAAAAAGCACACACAAAACGCTCAAACAAATCCTTGAACTTAGACCGCAACCCTTGAAGTTAGACCCACACCGCCAACCCTTGAAGTTAGACCTAACACACGCAAAGACTTAAAAGTTGGCCCACCACACGCCAACCGTTTTCAGTTTTTGTGCCTTTTGTGGCCATCTTTTCCTGTGCCTTTTGTGTACTCATCGCGGGACTTCGGCAGACTTCAAGATGTCCGTGATCACGGAATCAGAAGTGACGCCGTCGAGCTCGGCTTCGGCGCGCAGCGTCAACCGATGACGCAGCACCGGAAGCGCAACGTCGCGCACGTCGTCGGGTGTCACAAACTCGCGTCCACGAATCGCAGCCAACGCTTTCGAACACAGCAACAACGCGACAGACGCGCGCGGGCTCGCGCCGTAATGAATGAACGGATGCGCACGCGTGCGCCGCACGAGATCGACCGCGTAATGCTGAACGCCCGGCTCCATCCGCGCGCGCGCGACCTCCGCGCGACAGTGAAGGATCGCGTTCGGATCAGAAAGCGGCCGTATGTCGACTTGGTCGAGACGTTTCGAATTGAAACCGTCGTTCCAGCGCGCCAACACTTCGCGCTCGTGCTCTTCGCTCGGATAGCTCAACAAGATCTTCAGTTGAAAACGATCGAGCTGCGCCTCGGGCAGTGGATAAGTTCCTTCATACTCGATTGGGTTCTCCGTCGCGAGCACTGTGAAGATCGGCGACAACTTATGACCTTCGCCGTCGATCGTCACCTGCCGTTCTTCCATCGCCTCCAACAGCGCCGCCTGCGTTTTGGGCGGCGTGCGATTGATCTCGTCCGCGAGCAGGATGTCGGTGAAGATTGGTCCACACCGCAAAGTGAACGTCGAGTTCGCGATGTTGAAGACGTTCGTGCCGGTGATGTCCGAAGGCATCAAGTCGGGCGTGAACTGAATACGACTGAAACTCGCGTTGATGATTCGCGACAGAGTTTTCACGGTCAATGTTTTCGCCGTGCCGGGCACGCCTTCGATGAGCGCGTGGCCCTCGGCAAGCAAGGCGATGAGGATGTGTTCAATCGCCTCGTCTTGTCCGACGATTACCTTGTGCAGTTCAGTGCGAATGTGTTCGACAGTGGAGGAGACAGTCTCAGGCATCGGTTGTCAGTTATAACACAAAAGATCAAATGTTTTCCGCAGCTTGTTTTTCTTCGCGCGCACGCATGCGCAACCCGAGATCTCGTTCGACTTCGCGGAGCCGCCGCACGAGGTCGATAGACTCGCGCCAGCTACACGGCTGACCGTTGATGACGTCTTCACATCGTCGCATCAGCGTTTCGAGTTTCTGTGCGTCGATGGTCCCACGCGCGGCAATGCCCGAGGCGATCTCCGTTCGTGAGCTGTTGTAATCGACGCCGGCGTGTCGCGCCAGTACGCGGCGCGTGCGTGTGTAAATGTTTTCGATTGCCAAATCGAAGGCGCGCGCGCGTTGTTGTAACTCGGCCATCGACGCCACATATTCCAGACTCGAACGACGATCAACTTGCGGCAACGGCAACGGACGCCCGAAGCGACGGCCTTTGGTCCAAAGCAGCAACAGCACGACGAGACCAGCTTGCCCCGCCAGCAGCAGCACCGGCGTGCCCGCAAAATAACCAGCGATGCTGTTTTGTGTGAGTCCCTTGCCCTGGTGATACTCATCGAACGCGATCAATCCGTCAGCGGCAGTCAGCAGGTTGACGGCGAGCTGAAGATTGTCTTTCAGATTGATACCTCCATTCGACACCATGTAGGGATCGGTAAGCATCGAAACTCTCCCCATCCCATACTCGAAATCGATCAGCAACGCGCCTTTGTCGTCAAGGAGGTGCACCACGGGCGCCGGAGAGCCTGTCGTTTCCAACCCTGTCAGACTGTTGTTCTCTTCCGTTGTGGAACTTCGTTCACTCGCGCTGGACACCATGTGAATATTGAGCCGTGAAGCAAAACGAGAGGGCTGAACTGATTGAACGTTGCGCGTCAAGACAGTAGGCTGCACCGGCTTGAATGCAAGTACTCGCTCGGTCATCTGATTGACGTCCGCCGGATTAACATCGAACGATGGAAACTCGGTCCTTTTTGTCGTGATGATCCAACTTCCCGGCCCAGCGGTGTCGTGGTCCTGTTCGGGATTGCGGTCGATAAGAACCAGGTGACCTCCTCCCGCGACCCATCGCGAGAGTGCCTTGTGTTCTGCGTCCGTGAAGCGCACCTGGACCTGGCCCACGATGACAAACGTTTTGACGAGTTTGCCGGAATCAGTCAGAAGTTTTTGCGGCGTTTCCTTCCAGCGAATGACCCTGTAGCCCGACTCGTTCAGGAAATCGTGCAACGCGCGGACGCCGGTTGGTCCTGAGTGATACGTAGAACGGTTCGGCGCTATCTCGTAGTCAGGCAGTTTCTCTTTTTTGACGTAAGCGAGGCTGCTGATAAGCGCGAGCACGCCGATGATAACGACGATGGTCAGAATGATTGTGAGTCGCTGGCGCATCGTTATTTTGTTTCAGTTTGCAAGGCTGCGACATAACCGGCGCGAAAGTCCTGCCAGTCGTTTGGAGTGGCACTCGCGAAACCGTACCAGTGACGTTCGAAGCTGTCCGTAAGTCCGCGCATGCGTGAATGAAGTTGCGGCACAGTGCGCAGCGAGTTGAGATAGTCGCGATTAGTTTTGTGATGCGCGAGGCTGATCAACTTGCGATCGCCTAACTCGACGAGGAGGGCGATGTAAGCTTTGCGAATGGCGGCGCGCAAGTCGCCCTGGCGCGCGAGTGCTTCAGCCTCGGACAGCAGATCAGTAGCGGTCGCGTCGGGCTCGAGTCGTTCACCTAACACGATGCGGGCTTCGCGTGTTTTGCGCTCTCGCGGGCTTCGAGAACGTCCCAGATACCAGCCGATCACGGTCTTGAGAACGTAAAGTATTACCAGGAGAGCGAGACCGATAACGATGATTTGCGCAATGCGAGTGATCAAATCGATCCGGCCCGGGTCGACGTTACGCGGCTTCGGCAGCCATTTCGCCAACCATTTCGCAAACTCCTGAAGCAATCGGATAATCTCATTTGGGCGCTGTTGGTTATCCGCATATTCCGGTCGCGCGAGAATGCTTTCCAACCGCGTCTTGGCCCATTGCTTGTTTTCCGCGGTGCGCTCGCCTGGGTTCTGACGTTCAGCAACGCGCGCTTCGAGGGCACGAAGTCGCCAGATTATTAATGCCAGTTGTTCATAAACATCATCTGCTTTCTCGACTTCCCCGAGTTCCTCGTGTAGCCACGTGTTGTCGACTTCGTAAGTGTCGCCTTCAAACTCGACCGTCTGCCTTTTTGGCAAAGTTGTGCGCACACTCGCGATTGACTCTTTGACGCGGTCTTCGGAGTTGTGTTCAGAGTCGATCAACTCCTGGAGAGTCGCACTCGCATTTTGAAGGTTCTGTCGATACTCGCTTAGGGGAATAGCAGCGACGTTCGTCGGAAGCAGAAAAACCAACAGCACACCGAACAACGCAGTGAGACAGTAACCATGATGTGTTGTCGAAAACTGAGACATTAACCGGGTTAACCGATATTCAGTACGTTACCTGTTGATCTCGGCATCGGTGGTGGCTGCTTTGGTTTGATCGAGTGGAGCGCCGTTCCCAGAGGAGAGGTGACGTTCACTTCCGGAAACTCATCGAGCTGCCGCGATGCCATGAGCTCGATGTCGTAACCTTCATGCCTCACTCGCTCGTCGACGTACAACAGCGAGAGCCCCAGCATCCAAACCGGTGTTAGTAGTAACGAGCTCAGTGGACCAAGAATGCTGTAAAGAATCGCATACCACGCGGGCCACTCAGTGGAGTCTCGCATATTGATTCCGGCCGCCGCGCCAACGAAACCAATGACGACCAGTAGCAACAACATCGCCGACATGATGCCAAAGGTAGTAAACAGCGTCATCGCCATCAGGCGCCGAACGTTGCCGCTGCCGAGTGAAAAACTGCGGCCTACTGCTTCTAACACGCCCTTTCCTTCGACGAGCATGATCTGTGGAACATAAACGATTCGTCCAATCATCAGGAAAAACAGCCAGAGTCCTGCGCCGCTCACCAACAAAATGGCGAGCCCGCCAAGAATACCTGCCAACCACCCGGGCGCGACCAGCGAGAGCAGCGTCGCACCAATAAAGATGAAGGCAGAGATGAGTTGGGTACCGTAACCAGCCACCATGAAAGCCGCGCAGATCCAAAACAGCATGATCAGCGAAGCACCGACGAGGCCCCAGAATCGAGCTTTGACTGCGCTGTAAGTTGCGCGCGCCGTGACCGGATCGTTGCGAAGCAGGTGTGCAACCAGAGTGCGCGTGGCGCCTCCCATCACAACCATAGTGAAAAGATAGCCAGTTACGATGACGAAGCCTGACACGGCTAAGAGAAAAAGGTTCCAGACGACATCGACAGTGAAGGACGTGAGGACAAGTTGTCGGAATGTGATCGAAAAAATTATCCAGCCGGCAGCGACGATGATGACTGGGGGCGCAGCCGTCCTGATCAGGACAAAGAGATGGCGACGGTACAGTCTGACCGCGCGATCGATTAGATCGCCGGCGCCGAGCGGCGCGAGGGGCAGTTGAGTCGCGAATGACGATGCCGACATCTCGTGAAGATTAACATGATGAGGAGCTTCGTCGTTTACTAATTCGTCTCTCTTAACTGACGGATCTTCTCTCTTAGTTTCTCAGCGTCCGGAACATTTGGCGCCAATTTGAGATAGGTTTCTAACTGATCGGCGGCCTTTGCCTTGTCTCCACGAGAGCTGTAGATGATCGCCAGTATTCGATGGGCCTCTTTCATCTCCTCTTTGCCAAGCGTCAATGAAGTCAGAAGCTCTTTTTCGGCATCGTCAAACAGACCAAGATTTGCCAGAGACTGGCCAAGAAAATAATGACCGACCGCGGACTCGTTATTCTTCTTTAAAGCCTTGCGGAGAATCGGTACCGCCTCGCCATATCTTTCCATCATGACGTTCGCAATACCACGGTTTATCAATACACCAAAGGCGTCAGGGCTGAGCTTGAGTGCCGCTTGAAATGACTCGTCGGCATCTTGCGGTTGATTCATTTTGAGATACTGCACTCCAAGTTCATTGAATGCCAGCATGAACGAGGGATACTCTTTGATCGCAAGTTTCAATTCCTGGATTGCCGCCAGATGATCATTCTTCTTAGCCTGTTCGGCGGCAGTATTGTAATGAGCCAGGGCACGCTCCGGAACATTCGCCAGTTCTGCGTTCAGAATTCCGGGTTTCGATTTGGCTTCGTCTTTCAAAGTCAGTCGAACGTTCAAATTGTAGACTTGTGGAGGCGCGCCGCGGAATTGTGTGATCTCCACCATTTGGCGATAAGGCTCAAACTCCTTTTCCTTATCGATGACCAGTGTGTATTCGCCGTTGACAAGGCCTCGAAATGCAAACTTGCCGTACTCGTCCGTGGTTGTCACGCGATCGCCCTTCGTCATTGTTTGCAGACGAATCGTCACGCGGCGCTGAAGACGCTGACCGTTGGGCAGGAGAATCATTCCTGTGATTGCGTTTCCTCCTCCCAAACCCGTGTCAGTTGCGCCGGGTGGAAGAAAAACCTGGGCCTTGATAGCTGTGACGACGCATACAGAAAATGCAGTGACGCACAGGAATCCGAGTAGTCTTCTTTGCCACATAAAGATCCTCTCTCAACTGCCACATGGTCCAGTTGCTGATTTGCGGTTTAACAATAACACGGGCGTTGCCGTGAGTTCCGACAACGCCCGGAAAAGGATCAAATCGTGAGACAGATCCGTAGTTAACCTCGTCGGACTAGAAGCTTAGCTGCCCGATGAAGTTTATGT
>Ga0157373_10003016_pt1 | contig 12717 bp, 11 predicted proteins | sample C65metaG_FD_113460 | JGI IMG/M metagenome (GOLD analysis project Ga0157373, IMG submission 113460) | Corn rhizosphere microbial communities from Kellogg Biological Station, Michigan, USA - C6-5 metaG | ecosystem: Host-associated > Plants > Roots > Rhizosphere > Soil | place: USA: Michigan... | reverse complement strand
GGCCACGATGTCGGCGGTCTCGATCATCGCCATCCAGAGCGCCGGATGCGTCTGCATCAGCTTCTCTTCGGTGATGTGGAAGCGGTTCATGTGGCCGCCCATCTGCACCAGCGAGATGGACTCGACGCCGCCGCCGACTGCGACCTGGGCGCCGTCGTTGCGGATGTAGTTAGCCGCCACCGCGATGGCCTGCAGGCCCGACGAGCAGAAGCGGTTGATGGTCGTGCCCGACGCCGTCACCGGCAGGCCGGCCCAGAGCGCGGCGTTACGGCCGACGTTGTGGCCGGTGGCGCCTTCCGGGCCGCCGCAGCCCAGGACCACGTCCTCGACTTCGGCGCCTTCCAGGCCCGCGCGCTGCACCGCGTGCTGGATGCAGTGGCCGGCCATCGCCGCGCCGTGGGTGTTGTTGAAACCGCCGCGCCCGGACTTGGCCAGACCCGTGCGGGCGTAAGAAACGATGACGGCTTCACGCATGTGCGCGGCTCTCCCCATTAAATCAAACAGCCGTTTGAATTTCGCGGCGGTCGCCTCCGTATAGGGGTTTGTGCGGCGCAGCGCTAGCTCACGTAAACGTCAATCACCCAGCGGCCGCGCTTGACGCCGGACGGCTGCGGGCGGAGCATTCAAACAAGCGTATAAAGTGGAGGCGTCATGGACCGGGCTTACGATCTCGTCGTCAGGGGCGGGCAGGTGTTCGACGGCTCCGGCGCCGAGGGTTTCGCCGCCGACGTGGGCGTCAAGGATGGCGCCATCGCCGCCGTCGCGACGGGGCTTCCGGCCGGGCGCGAAGAGATCGACGCCACGGGCAAGATCGTCACGCCGGGCTTCGTCGACATCCACACCCACTACGACGGCCAGGCGACCTGGGACGAGCGGCTGCAGCCGTCCTCCTGGCATGGCGTGACCACGGTGGTCGTCGGCAACTGCGGCGTCGGCTTCGCGCCCTGCAAGCCTCAGGACCACGACCGGCTGATCTGCTTGATGGAAGGGGTGGAGGACATCCCTTTCCCGGTGCTGACCGAAGGCCTGCCGTGGAACTGGGAAACATTCCCCGATTACCTCGACGCGCTGCAGGCGAGGCGGTTCGACATCGATATTGCGACCCAGCTGCCGCATGCGGCGCTGCGGGTCTTCGTCATGGGCGAGCGCGGCGCCAACCGCGAGCCGGCCACCGAGGCCGACATTCACGCGATGGCCGCGATCGCAAAGCGTGCGATGGAGGCGGGCGCGCTCGGCTTTTCCACCTCGCGCACGCTCAACCACCGCACCAGCGACGGCCAGCCGACGCCGACGCTGACCGCCGCCGAGGACGAGCTGACCGGGATCGCCATGGGTCTGAAGGCGGCGGGACGCGGCGTCCTGCAGCTGGTCTCCGACTTCGCGCCCGACCCAGCCGCCGAGTTCGCCATGCTGCGCCGGATCGTCGAGAAGTCCGGCCGGCCGCTGTCCTTCACGCTGGCCCAGGCGCACCGGGCGCCGGAGAGCTGGCGGATGCTGCTGGCCGCTCTGGAGGCGGCGACCGCCGACGGCCTGCCGATGAAGGCGCAGGTGTGCGGGCGGCCCGTCGGGGTCCTGTTCGGGCTGGAGCTGACACTCAACCCGTTCAGCTTCCACGAGACTTACAACGAGATCGCCGCCCTGCCGCTCGCCGAGCGGGTGGCGAAGCTTTCAGATCCCGCCTTCCGCGCCTGCCTGCTCACCGAGGAGATTCCCACACGCGGTCCCTTCCAGGGCAGCGCGCTTCGACAGTGGGACGCCATCTACCCGATGGAGGACCAGCCCGATTACGAGCCCACCGCCGACAAGACCGTGGCCGCCATCGCCGCCGCGGGTGGCGTGGACCCAGAAGCCGTCGCGCTGGACCACATGCTGTCGAACGGCGGACGGGGCATGCTCTACCATCCGTTCCTCAATTACGGCTCGGGCTCTCTGGCCCCGAGCTATGCGATGCTCAGCCACAAGGACACGGTGCCGGGGTTGTCGGATGGCGGCGCGCATGTGGGCATGATTTGCGACGGCTCCTTCCCCACCTCCATGCTGACCCATTGGACGCGCGACCGCACGCGCGGGCCGAAGTTGAAGCTGCAGGACGTGGTGCGCATGCAGACAACCGACACCGCCCGCGCCGTCGGCCTTCACGACCGGGGCCTGATCGCGCCGGGCTACCGCGCCGATCTGAACGTCATCGACTACGACCACCTGACCCTGCACGCGCCGCAGGTGGCCTACGATCTGCCGGCGGGCGGGCGGCGGCTGGTGCAGCGGGCGAGCGGCTATGTGGCGACCATCGTGGCGGGCGAGATCACCTACCGCGACGGCGAGCCGACGGACGCCCTGCCCGGACGGCTGGTGAGAGGGGCGCAATCGGCGCCAGCGGCTATGGCGGCGGAATAATTTTTCACCGCTCATCCCGACGAAAGTCGGGACCCAGTCCTGTCCAGTCAGCACTCCGCTGGAAAGCCCTAGGCCCCGGCTTTCGCCGGGGTGAGCGGATTCTTTATCCCCCGAAGCTCTGACCCGGCTTCAGCGGATTCATCCGGATCAGCCGCGAGTCCTCGACGGCGGCCTGACGATGCTTCACGTGCTCGCGGTAGCCGGGGTCGGTGACCATCGCGAGGAAGGCGGCGGCGTTCGGGTATTCGGCGATGAAGGCGAGGTCCCAGCGCTCGTCGACCGGCCCGGTGACGACGCAGTCGGGCCGCCCGGCCCACACCTGCTTGCCGCCCAACGAGCGGAAGACTTCGGCCGAGGCGCGGCCATACTCGCGATAGGCGTCCAGCCCGCTCATCCCCTTGCCGTGGTTGGGGTGGCCTTCCAGATAGTTCGCCGTCTTGTTCAGCCGGATCAGGTTCAGCATCTGGATCGGCTCGTCGCGCGGCAAGGCCTTGAAGGCGTCGAACTGCTCGCGGGTGGGATCGATGCTGCTCATGGTTTCTTCTTTCGCGGGGTCTTGCGGGGCGGCAGGACGGTGAGTTCGTCCGGCGTCTCGTTGGGGTTGTCGCCGGTCGCCGGTACGTGCTCGGCCAAGATTTCGCCGGCCCGCTCGATGGCGGCGACCAGGCCGTCGGCCAGGCGTCCGCGCTTCACGCCGTCCACGACGTTCGCCACGACGCTGTTCCAGACCTCGCGCGGCGCGACGGCATAGATGCCTTCGTCGGCAATGACTTCCGCGCGGTGCTCGGCCAGTGCGACGAACAGCATGACCCCGGTGCGACCCGCCGTGGAGTGCAGGCTCTTCGTCACGAACTGCTGAAGGGCGGCGTCATGCACCCGCTCGGCTTTCACGGCCGTTGGGGTCAGGGCGCGCTTCACGGACGGTATGGAGGCCAGCAGCGACACGGCGATGAAGACGATGGCCTGCAGGACGATGTAGGCGCTGAGCGCCCAGAACACCGTCGTCCCGACCGCCGCCGCGTGTCCGATGGTCCAGCCTCCAGCCAGCCGCGTCAGCTGGTCCGGCCGCACGCCCAGCAATACGGCCGCCGCCGGAAGCACCAGCGCCGCACCCGCCGCCCAGGCGAGCGGCGTCTCGCGATAGTCCGATACGTCCGGCGCGACGACGCAGGAGATCTCACCGGCCGTGGTCAGCTCGGCCTTGGCGATGGCTGCGGCGATGCGGGCGTGGTCCTCGGGTGTGAGCTCCATCACCAACTCCCCGACGATCCGCCGCCACCGAACGAGCCGCCCCCGCCGGAGAAGCCTCCGCCGCCGCCGAACCCGCCTCCGCCGCCCCAGCCGCGTCCACCGCCGCCGCCCATGCCGCTCATGATGATCCAGGGCAGCGCCGAGCCCAGCCCGCCCCGCCGCCTGCCGAACAGGCCGCGCAGCATCATGATGATGAAGAAGACCATGATCAGGATCGCGAACGGCGGCAGCCCCGGCTGCTGTTGAGGTTGGCTGGCGGTGGCCTGCGCCTGCGCCACGTTCGCCTTCGCCTGATCGTCGGGCAGCGAGAGCTGCTGGATCAGGGCGTCGGTCCCGGCCACCACGCCGCCCTCCATGTCGCCGGAGCGGAAGCGCGGCAGTACGGTCTCCTGCAGGATCACCGAAGACAGGGCGTCGGTCAGGATGGGCTCGAGACCATAGCCGACCTCGATGCGCACCTTCCGCTCGTTGGGCGCGACGATGAACAGGACGCCGTTGTTGAGCTTCGCCTGCCCGATGCCCCAGGCGCGGCCGAGCTGATAGCCGTAGTCCTCGATCTCGTAGCCCTGCAGCGAGGGCAGGGTGACGACCACCAGCTGGCGGCCGGTCTGCTGCTCCAGCGTCGCCAGCTTGTCGGTGAGCTGCTGCTCGGTGGCGGGCGAGAGCATGTTGGCGCCGTCCACCACCCGCCCGGTCAGCGCGGGGAAGGTGGGGGCCGCGTGCGCCGCCCCGCTGAAACTCAGCAGGAGGACGGCGCAGAAGGCGAGGAAGGCCCTCAATCTAGTGGACCGCAACCGTGTTGGTCGTGGTGGTCGTCGTGGTGGTCGCCGCAGGCATCGGGGCCGGGCCCGCGCCCGGCATCGCGCCGTTCACGCTCGGCGCCTCGGGGATGTTGAACTGCACCGTCGGCGCGGTCTGGGCCTGGGCCGAGGCCTGGAACATCTGCGCGGGCTTGGAACCGGAGTAGAAGGTCTTCGCCCAGATGCTGGTCGGCAGGGTGCGCAGGGCCACGTTGTAGCTCTGGGCGGCGGCATTGTAGTCGCGCCGCGCGATGGCGATGCGGTTCTCGGTGCCTTCCAGCTGGCTCTGCAACGCGAGGAAGTTGGTGTTCGACTTCAGGTCCGGATAGCGCTCCTGAATCATCATCAGCCGGCCGAGCACGCCCGACAGCTGGTCTTGGGCCTGGGCGTACTTCTGGAACTGGGCGGGGTCGGTGATGGTCGAGGCGTCGACCTTGACCTGCGTGGCGCTGGCCCGGGCCTCGGTGACGGCCACAAGGACGGAGCGCTCCTGCGCGGCATAGCCCTGCACGGTGGCGACCAGGTTCGGGATCAGGTCGGCGCGGCGCTGGTACTGGTTCTGCACGTCGCCCCAGGCGGCCTTCACCTGCTCGTCACGGGTCGGGATGGTGTTGATCCCGCAGCCGGCCAGAACGGCGGCGGCGATGAAGGCGGGCACAAGCCGCAGGACGGATTTCAGGGACGGCATCGGGGGGTTCCTCTCGAACGGCGCTGGCAAGCGCGGCCTCTGACAGGAACGATATAGGCCCTTAGGCCGCCTTGCGAGAGATCAACCGTTGTAGCCGCGAATGGCGGCGATGATCTGATCCTGCATTTGTCGCGTCAGATAGGGGTGCATCGGAAGGGCGAGCACGGTTTGCGCCTTCGCCTCGGTGACGGGCAATCCGCCAGCGCCTTGCGGGAAGTGGGCGTAGGGCGCCTGCTGGTGCATCGGCACGGGGTAGTAGACGGCGGTGGGAATGCCCTGCGTCTTCAGGTGGGCGGCCAGCCCGTCGCGGTCGCGGTGTTCGATGACGTACTGGGCCCAGACCGAAACGCCGCCTTCAATCACCGTCGGGAATTGCAGCACCGATCCGTCGAGGCCTTCGGCGTAGCGGTTGGCCACGTCCTGGCGCAGCGCGATCTCCTCTTCGAAGATGGCGAGCTTCTCGATCAGGATGGCGGCCTGGATGGTGTCGAGCCGCGAGTTCATGCCGACGCGGGCGTTCAGGTACTTGGCCTCGTGCTCGAAGGTGCGTCCGGCCAGGTCCTCGGCCACCGCCTTGCCGTGGATGCGGAAGCTGTCCATCCGGTCCCACAGCGCCTGGTCGTTCAGCAGCACCGCGCCGCCGTCGCCATAGGCGCCGAGCGGCTTGGCGGGGAAGAAGCTGGTGGCCGTTACGTCCGCCCAGTGGATCGGGCGCTGGCCGTTCAGCGTGCAGCCGAAGCCCTGCGCGGAGTCGCTGATCAGCTTGAGGCCGTGGCGGTCGCAGATGGCCTTGATGGCCGGATAGTCGGCGGGCTGGCCGAACAGGTCGACGGCGATGACGGCCTTTGGCGTCAGGCGCCCCTCGGCCTTGATCGCCGCGATGGAGGCTTCGAGGTGGGCCGGGTCTATGTTGTAGGTGTCGGGCAAAATGTCGACGAACACCGGCTCCGCGCCGAACCAGGGCACGATCTCGGGCGTGGCGGTGAAGGTGAAGGACGGGCAGAAGACCGCGTCGCCCGCGCCCACATCCCAAGCCATCAGCGGCAGGGCCAGCGCATCGGTGCCGTTGGCGCAGGATAGCGCGAGCTTCGCTTGCCCGAACGCGGCCAGCTTGGCCTCGAACTCGCGGACCTCCGGGCCCATCACATAGCCGCCGTGGTCCAGCACGCGGGCGATGGCGGCGTCGATCTTGTCGCGGATGCGCCGCTGCTGGGCGGCGAGGTCGATGAAGGCGATGCTCATGGGGCGGCGCTCATAGGCTGTGTCGGACCCTGTGGCGACTAAAACCCCGTTACGGCTTGTTTCGGCTCAGGCCAGCGCCTGGTCCAGATCGGCGATGAGGTCGTCGCAGTCCTCGATGCCGACGGACAGCCGGATCAGGCTGTCGGAGATTCCGAGCGCCGCGCGCTGTTCCGGCGGGATGGAGGCGTGGGTCATGATCGCCGGGTGCTCGATCAGGCTTTCGACGCCGCCGAGGCTTTCGGCCAGCGTGAACAGCTGGGTGCGCTCCAGCACCCGGCGCGTACCCTCGAGGTCGCGGTCGAGAACGGCGGTGATGATGCCGCCAAACCCGCCCGCCATCTGGCGCTTGGCCAGTTCGTGCTGCGGATGGCTTTCGAGGCCGGGGTAGATGACCTTCGTCACGTCACGCCGCGCCTCGAGCCAGCGAGCGATGCGAAGGGCGCTCTCGCAATGGCGCTGCATGCGAAGCGCCAGGGTCTTGAGGCCCCGCAGCGCCAGGAAGCTGTCGAAGGGCGACAGGATGGCGCCCGCCGCATTCTGCAGGAACTTCACCCGCGCGGCGAGGTCGGCGTCGTCGCCCACCACCGCTACGCCGCCGATCATGTCGGAGTGGCCGTTCAGATATTTGGTCGCCGAGTGGGTGACGATGGAGAAACCCAGCTCCAGCGGTCGCTGGATGTAGGGCGACGCGAAGGTGTTGTCGGCGACGGTTAGCAGGCCGTGCCTCTTGCCGATCTCCGCGACAGCCGCGAGATCGACGAGCCGCAGCGTCGGGTTGGTGGGCGTCTCGACCCACAGCATCTTGGTATTCGGCCGGATGGCGGCTTCGAGCGCGCCAAGGTCGCTCATGTCGACGTAGGAGAATTCGAGCCCGGCCGAGCGGCGCCGGACCTTGTCGAACAGCCGGAACGACCCGCCGTAGAGGTCTTGCGTCGCAATTACCTGGTCGCCCGCGTCCAGCAGCTCCAGCACTGTCGCGCCGGCCGCGAGCCCTGAGGCGAACGCGAACCCAGCCGTGCCGCTCTCCAGGTCGGCGATGCAGCGCTCGAAGGCGAAGCGGGTGGGGTTCTGGCTGCGGGCGTACTCGAAGCCCTTGTGAACGCCGGGGCTCTCCTGCGCGTAGGTCGAGGTCGCATAGATCGGGACCATCACCGCGCCGGTGGTCGGATCGTGTTGCTGGCCGCCGTGGATGGTGCGGGTGGAAAACGCGAGGCGGTTCTTTCCCTCTGTCGTCATTGGGCGGTCCGGCGCAGGTGGTTGATGAGGTCGACCGGGGTGATAAGCCCGACAAGCGTCTCGCCGTCCACCACCACCGCCACCTCGTCGCGGTCGAAAACGGACTTCAACCGCTCGACGGGTTCATGGACCTGCAGGGTGTGGACATCGCGCGTCATGGCAGAGGAGACCTTGGCCCCGAACCGCTCGGCGCGGCCCTCCCGTGCGCCGACAGCCGAGAGGATGTCGCTCTCGTCGAGGATGCCGACCAGCTTGCCGTGATCGACCACCGGCAGCTGACTGATGTCGGCGGCGCGCATGCGGTTGTAGGCCGTCAGCAAGCTGTCCTGCGGCCCGATGGCGATCACGCCGCCTTCCGAGAAGTCGCGGGCGATGAGGTCGCGCAGGTCGCCGTAGTGGGGTCGGTCCTCGAAGCCGTGAGCAGCGACCCACATGTCGTTGAACATCTTGGTCAGGTACTTGCCGCCGGTGTCGCAGACGAGGCTGACCACCCGCTTTGGCTCAGTCTGTTCGCGGCAATAGCGCAGCGCCGCGGCCAGCAGGGTGCCGGAGGATGAGCCAGCCAGGATGCCCTCCTTTTCCAGCAACAGGCGCGCGGTCTCGACGCTCTCGCGGTCGGGGATGGAGTAGGCCTTGGCCACCAGATCCATCTGGGCGTTGGCCGGGATGAAGTCCTCGCCGATCCCCTCGACGATCCAGCTGCCCGCCTCGCCGTAAGTCCCCGTGGTCACGTAGTCGTAGAGGATCGAGCCTTTCGGGTCGGCCAGCACCATCTCAGTCTTTGGCGACACCCGCTGCATGAAGCGCCCGACGCCCGTCAGCGTGCCGCCGGAGCCGACGCCGACGACGACCGCATCCACGTCATGGCCCATCTGCTCCCAGATCTCCGGTCCCGTGGTGGTCTCATGGGCTTCCGGATTGGCCGGGTTCTCGAACTGGTTGACGTAGAGCGCGCCGGTCTGCTGGGCGATGGTCTGGGCCATGTCCTGGTAGTACTCGGCGTGACCCTTGCCCACGTCGGAGCGGGTGATGCGCACGTCCACGCCCATGGCCCGCAGGTGCAGGATCTTCTCGCGCGCCATCTTGTCCGGCACGACGAGGATCAGCTTGTAGCCCTTCATCACCGAGACCTGGGCCAGCCCCAGCCCGGTATTACCGGCCGTCGCCTCGATAATGGTCCCGCCGGGCTTGAGCCGCCCCTCCTTCTCGGCCGCCTCGATCATGGAGAGCGCGATGCGGTCCTTGATCGAGCCGCCGGGGTTCTGGTTCTCCAGCTTCAGAAACAGGCGGCAGGGGCCGGTGTCGATATGGGTCACCTCGACCATCGGCGTTCTGCCGATCAGGTCGAGGGAGGATCGGGCGATCGGCGGGAGCAGGCGGTCATTCATGGCTATCTCCGCCACTCAAAGCGAAAGGATCAGCCCCCGATCTACGCTGTTTGAGGCAAGCGGTGAAGGCAGATCGCGGACCTTCTGCAAAACCTGTTCAGGCGGAGAGAGTTGCCAGTTTCTCTGCGATGAAGGCGTCGAGGTCGCCGCCGGTGAACAGGTAGCCGCGCACGCCGGCCCGTCCCGCGGCTTCCATGTCCGTCTCCTTGTCGCCAATCAGGATCACGTCGGCGGGGTCGAGCGCCCATTCCTCCAGCGCCTGCAGGATCATGCCGGGGTTGGGCTTGCGGTGTGGATGGTCGGGATGGCGCAGCGCCTTGTCCTCGGCGTCGGGGTGGTAGGGGCAGTAGTAGATGGCGTCGAGGCGCGCGCCCTCGGCGGCGAGGTCGGCCTGCATCTGTTCGTGCAGGGCGTGCATCGAGGCTTCGTCGTAGTAGCCCCGCCCGATCCCCGACTGGTTGGTGGCGACGATGGCCAGCACGCCGGCGTCATTGCAGCGGCGCACGGCCCGCTTGGCGCCGGCGATCCACTCCAGCTTCTCGACCTCATAGACGTAGCCGTGGTCGACGTTGAGAACGCCGTCGCGGTCGAAGATCACGGCCTTTCGGCTTTTGGCAGGCATGGCCCAACCCTAGACCGGGATAGCGCTGTTCGCCTAGAAGCCGGACGGATGGCCACATCGAAGGACGACGCCCGCGAGGTCCGCGACCGGCTCAAGGCCTGGCTGCTGGACCATGCCTATCCGCTGTGGGCGCGGGTGTGGCGAGACGGCGGCTTCTACGAGAAGATCGGCCTCGACGGCCACCCCGTCGAGGCGCCCCGCCGGTTTCGCGTGGCGGCGCGGCAGACCTACGCCTTCGCGCTGGCGCGCGACCTCGGCTGGGCGGGCGACTGGCGGGGGCCGGTCGAGCACGGGCTGGCCGCGATGGAGGCCTACCGCCGCCCGGACGGATTGTTCGGGATCCTGCTGTCGCCCGACGGCGAGATGCTCGACGACACGCCCGCCCCCTACGAGCAGGCCTTCGGGATGCTGGCGCTTTCGGCGGCGCAGGAGGTTCTGGGCCGGGACTTCGAAACCCCAGCCATCGCGACCCGCAATGCCCTGAAGGCGCGTGTCGGCCGCGCGGACGGCGGCTTCTACGACAGCGTCGAGCGCCGTCCCCCACTCCTCGCCAACCCGCACATGCATCTGTTCGAGGCTGCGCAGGCCTGGGGGGCCGTGGGGAAGGACTCTGGCTGGCGACAGATGGCGGAGGGCATCGGCCAGATCGCGACCAGCCGCATGATCGCCCCGGACACTGGCGGGTTGTGCGAACAGCACGACGACGCCTGGCGACCGCTGCCGGAGGCCGACGTGGAGCCCGGCCATCAGTTCGAATGGGGCTGGCTGCTGCTCAGGTTCGGGGCTCGCAACGCCGGACTGAGGCTGATCGACCTGGCGGAAGCCCACGGCGTCGATCCGGTCCGCGGCGTCGCCTTCCACAGTCTGAGCGCCGAGCTGAAGCCCCGCGACCTCACCGCCCGCCTGTGGCCGCAGACCGAACGCCTCAAGGCGGGTGTCGCGGCGGCTCTGGCCACCGGCGAGGATTGTTACTGGACGTTGGCGGCGAACGCCGGGCGGGGCTTGCAGAAGTATCTGATGCCTGAGGGCCTCTGGCGCGACCGCATGAATCCGGATGGCTCGTTCGTGGATGAGCCGGCGCCCGCCAGCTCCTTCTACCACATCGTCGGGGCCATCCTCGACTTGGACCGGGCCGTGGGTTAGCGCTCCCGCGCCTTCAGCTGCTCGGCGATGGCCTTCACCTCTTCTGCCCGATCGAGCGGGCAGACCAGCACCGCGTCTCCATCGACGATGATGGCCAGCCCCTCCACGCCGATGGCGGCGACAAGCGGGCCGTCGGTGCGGATGAGGCTGTTCTTTACGTCCACGAGCCGCGCTTCGCCGGTGACGACGTTGCCGTTGGCGTCGGGCTCGCCGGCGTCGCGGATGGCGGGCCAGGCGCCGAGGTCTGACCAGGTGAAGTCGGCCATCACCACGGCGGCGCACTTGGTGTGCTCCATGACGGCATAGTCGATGGACTTGGCCGGGGCGCGCGCGAAGGCTTGCGGATCGAGGCGCAGAACGCCGCCATCGCCGCTGGCGGCGCGCACTGCCGCTTCAGCCGCCTCGGCCATCGCCGGCTCGAACGCGGCCATCTCGGCCAGCAGCACGTCGGCGCGGAAGGCGAAATTGCCGCTGTTCCAGAGGCGGCCCTCGGCGACATAGCGCTTCGCGGTTTCCGGATCGGGTTTCTCGACGAAGGTCTGCACGGCGAACACGCCTTCGCTCAACCGTTCGCCCGGCAGGATGTAGCCGTAGCCCGTTGCGGGACGATCCGGTTTCAACCCGAAGGTCACGATGCGCCCCGCCGACGCCGCCTGCGCCGCCAGCCTCGCTGCCTTGCAGAATTTCTCCGGCTCGCCGATGTGGTGGTCGGCGGCCAAAAGCAGGATCACGCCCTCCGGATCGAGCGCTTTCACGTAGGCCGCCGCCGCCGCGGCGGCCGGCCCGGAGTTCCGAGGCTCGGGTTCGATCAGCAACACCGGCTCGACCCCGACGGCTTTTGCCTGCGCCCGCGCCTCGTCGGCCATGGCGGGCCCCGTGACGACGATCGGCCTCTCCGCGCCCAGTCCGGCGAGCCTCAGCAGCGTCTCCTGAAAGCTCGAGTTTGGACCCGTCAGCGGCAGGAACTGCTTGGGTCTTCCGGGCCGCGACGCCGGCCAAAGCCGCGTGCCGAAGCCTCCGCAAAGCACGACCGGATGCAGCGCCAATGATTCCTCCCCCAGAATTACTCCGAGCCTACGCGGTTCCAGTATGCTTGTGCGAGGGGACTATCCCGCATAAGTCGCGGCCAACATGACCGTTATTTCGCCAGTACGGCTCACTCACCTCGAACGTCTCGAGGCCGAGAGCATCCACATCATGCGCGAGGTCGTCGCCGAGTGCGAACGGCCGGTGATGCTCTATTCCATCGGCAAGGACTCGGCGGTGATGCTGCATCTCGCCGCCAAGGCCTTCTATCCGAGCAAGCCGCCTTTCCCGCTGCTCCACGTCGACACGACCTGGAAGTTCAAGGCGATGTACGAAATGCGCGAACGGATGGCGCGCGAACTCGGCTTTGACCTAATCGTCCACAAGAACCCCGACGCCGAGGCGCGCGGCATCAATCCCTTCGACCACGGCTCGGCCTTGCACACCGATCTCTGGAAGACCGAGGGGCTGAAGCAGGCGCTCGACAAATACGGCTTTGACGCGGCCTTCGGCGGCGCCCGCCGTGACGAGGAAAAGAGCCGGGCCAAGGAGCGGGTCTTCTCCTTCCGCTCGGCCCAGCACCGGTGGGATCCGAAGAACCAGCGGGCGGAGCTCTGGCGGCTCTACAATGCCCGCATCGGCCGCGGCGAGAGCATGCGCGTCTTCCCCTTGTCCAACTGGACCGAGCTCGATGTCTGGCAATATATCCACCTTGAGGGGATCGACATCGTGCCGCTCTATTTCGCCGCACCGCGGCCGACGGTGAGGCGCGATGGCCTTCTCCTCATGGTCGACGACGATCGCTTCCGGCTTGAGCCGGGCGAGGAAGCGGTCGACCGCTCGATCCGCTTCCGCACCCTCGGCTGCTATCCGCTGACCGGCGCGATCGAGAGCGATGCCGCGACGCTCCCCGACATCATCCGCGAG
>Ga0157373_10003014_pt1 | contig 12730 bp, 9 predicted proteins | sample C65metaG_FD_113460 | JGI IMG/M metagenome (GOLD analysis project Ga0157373, IMG submission 113460) | Corn rhizosphere microbial communities from Kellogg Biological Station, Michigan, USA - C6-5 metaG | ecosystem: Host-associated > Plants > Roots > Rhizosphere > Soil | place: USA: Michigan... | reverse complement strand
TTGTTGGTGGCGCTGATGCTCAGCGCCCTGGGCTTGCTGTTGTCCAACGCGATCCGGCAACTGGAGAACTTCGCCGGGGTGATGAACTTCGTGATTTTCCCGATGTTCTTCCTGTCCTCGGCGTTGTACCCACTGTGGAAGATGCTCGAGGCCAGTCCCTGGTTGTACTGGCTGTGTGCAGTGAACCCGTTCACCCACGGTGTGGAACTGCTGCGGTATGCCTTGTATGAGCAGTTCAACCTGCTGGCGATGACGGTGTGCACGGGGTTGACCCTGGTGTTCGCCCTGTTGGCGGTGTGGACCTTCAACCCGCAGCATGCGGCGCTGCGCAAGGCCGGTTGATCCCGTCTCGGCATGCCTCTCGAAAGTGAACCCACTGTGGGAGCGAGCCTGCTCGCGATAGCGGTGCTTCAGTCACATGCTTACTGACTGATCCACCGCTATCGCGAGCAGGCTCGCTCCCACGAGATCGGCGGCGTGCACGACTGAATTTACGACTTTAGTACTGCTTTCCCTGTCCATGGTCGCATTCCCAAGACCGCGACCCTGTCATGTAATGGACGCATAACAATAAGGATCAATCCTATGCTCCGTTTACTGGCGGTCGTCTTGCTGGGCCTGTGGTTGAATGTCGCGCGGGCCGACACGGTGTTGTTTTCCCCCCAGGGCTATCGCATCGACCGGTATCGCAGCCCCACTCCCGACTCAGTGGAAGGCGCCCGGACGGTCGATACCCCGGCGTTGCAGCAATTGCTCGAACAGACACCCACCCCGGTGTTGGTCGACGTCTACCGTCGGCCCTGGGTCCAGGGACGCTTCATCGACAACGAGCCCCACGCCAACCTCCACGGCAGCCTCTGGCTGGCCAATACCGGCGACGGCGAGCTCGACCCGATCTGGCAGGATTACTTCGCTTACCACCTGCGCCAGGCCACCGCCGGGCGGCAGAATCAACCGCTGGTCTTTTACTGCCGCTCCGATTGCTGGCTGAGCTGGAACGCGGTAAAACGCGCCGCAGCCATGGGCTATAAGCATTTGTATTGGTACCGCGACGGCGTCGATGCGTGGGAGGCTGCCCACCTGCCCCTGCAAGCGGCGCGACCTGAACCGTTTCCCTGAGCTTGAACGTGCGTGCAACTGCTCCAGCCCCAACACAATAACGAGGTGAATGGCCATGTATAAAATCCTGATAGCCGACGATCACCCACTGTTTCGCGAAGCCATCCATAACGTCATCAGCGACGGTTTTCCTGGCAGCGAGGTCATGGAAACCGCCGACCTGGACAGTGCCCTGGCCCTGACCGCCGAGCATGACGACCTGGACCTGATCCTGCTGGACCTGAACATGCCCGGCATGCATGGCCTCAATGGCCTGATCAACCTGCGCAACGAGGCCCCGACCATTCCCGTGGTGATCGTCTCCGCCGAGCAGGACAAGCAGATTGTCCTGCAGGCCATCACCTACGGCGCGGTGGGGTTCATCACCAAGTCCTCGCCGCGCTCGCAGATGACCGACGCCATCGAGCAGATCCTCAACGGCAACGTGTACCTGCCACCGGACATCATCCGTACCCAGAAGAACCCGGTCGGCCGGCGCCTGAACGAAACCCCGGCCTTCCCGCCCGAACTGCTCCAGGCCCTGACCCGCAAGCAACTGCTGGTGCTCGAACGCATGACCAAGGGCGAATCGAACAAACAGATCGCCTACACCCTCGACATCGCCGAAACCACGGTCAAGGCCCACGTCTCGGCGATTCTGCGCAAACTCAACGTGCACAACCGGGTGCAGGCGATCCTCAGTGCGGGGGATATCGATTTCGGGGCGTATCTACGGCGTTGATGTACTGCGTCTTTGTGGGGAGAAACGTTGTGGGAGCAAGGCTTGCCCGCGATGAAGGCCAAGTGTTCTTTCTGACACTCCAGCGCCTGCATCGCGAGCAAGCTTTGCTCCCACAGTTGCTTTGCCACAAAAAGTGTTCGGCTCAGGGACGGTTGGATTGGGCCAGCAAATGACTCATCGCAATCTTCAACTTCATCGGCCGCACCGGTTTGTGCATCAGGGTGTGCCCGCGCTCGCGGATCTGTTGCTTGAGTTCGTTGCTGTAGTTGGCGGTGATCAGCATGGCCGGGATCGCTGACCTGCGGCGGGCGTTGATCCGCGCCACGGCGTCGACGCCGTTCTGGTCGTTGTCCAGGTGATAGTCGGCGATCAACAGGTCCACCTCGGCGTGGTCGCTGTCCACCTGACGCGCAAGGTCCTGTTCCGACAGTGCGGTAATGACCCGACAACCCCAGCCTTCCAGCAACGTGCGCATGCCTGCGCAGATCGCCGCGTCATTATCCAGCACCCAGATCCGCGCCCCGCGCAAGCGCTCCAGCATCGGCTCGCTCATGTCCACGCACGGCACCGGCTTGGGCGCGGTGGCGCTCAGCGGCACGTCGATGGCGAACATCGAGCCCTTGCCCGGCCACGAGCGTACATGAATCCGGTGGCCGAGGATCCCGGCAATCTTCTCGACAATCGCCAGGCCCAGGCCCAACCCGCGATCCTGGTTGGGACGCTGTACATCGCCGCGCTTGAACTCCTGGAAAATTTCCTCCAGGCGCTCTTCGGCAATGCCGATGCCGGAATCCCAGACCTGGATCGACACCCGCTGACCGTGGCGTCGGCACCCCAGCACCACGCGACCGCTGGGGGTGTAGCGGATGGCATTGCTCAGCAGGTTGCGCAGGATCCGGGCGAGTAGCTGCATGTCACTGCGCACCAGCACCGAACAGGGCACGAAGCGCAGCGCCAGCCCCTCGCTACGAGCGACCTGGGCGTACTCGGCGGCGAGGTTGTCGAGCAGTTCGCTGAGGGCGAACGGCGCGATGTCCGCCTTGATCACCCCGGCATCGAGCTTGGAGATGTCCACCAGGGTACCCAGCAGGTTCTCCACGTCCTGCAAGGAGTTGCTGACGTTGCGCACCAGATGCGCATTCGCCACCGGCTCACGCCATTCGAGCAAGGCGCTGGTAAACAGTCGCGCGGCGTTGAGCGGTTGCAGCAGATCGTGGCTGACCGCCGCCAGGAACTTGGTCTTCGACAGGTTGGCCTGCTCGGCCTCGCGCTTGGCTTCGCGCAGGCGCAGTTCCACGCGGCTGCGCTCGTCGATCTCGCGCAACAACTGTTCGTTGAGCGTCGTCAGTTCAGCCGTGCGCTCCTGGACCCGCTGTTCCAGGTTCTGATAGGCCTGGTGCAGCGCCTCGGCGGTGCGGCGTCGTTCGGTGATGGCGCGGATCAGCACGAAGATCCCCACCACCTCGCCATTGGCCAGGCGGTTCGGCACGTAGGAACGCAACATGTAGCGTTCCTGGTTGTTGATGTTGGTTTCGGCGAACTCGAACGTCACGCTCTCCCCGGCGAGCGCCCGGGCCACGTAGGCTTCCAGGCGCTGGTAATGCTGCTCGCTGTGGGCTTCGCGCAGGCTCTGGCCGAGCATCACGCCACGGGGCCAGCAATACCATTGCTCGTAGACCTTGTTGGTGAATTCATAGACCAGGTCGGCACTGACGTAGGCGATCAGCGCCGGCACATGGTCGGTGATCAGGCGGATCCAGCGCTCGCTTTCGCTCAACGCCTCGGCATGCTGGTAGCGCTCGGTGATGTCGGTGAAGGTGTTGACGTAGCCACCGGTGGGCAGCGGATGGGTGCGGATTTCCAGGACCCGCCCATCGGAGAGGCGCTGCTCGCGTTCATGAATCAATCGACCGTTGCTGTCGCGGCTGGCCGGGGTCAACAGTTGCAGCTCGCTGTCGGCAATCACTTCGCTGAACGGCCGGTGGGCCGCCACCGGGGCCAGACCGCTGAGCTCCAGGAAGCGCCGGTTCCACAACTCCAGCACACCCTGGGCGTTGACCATCGCCACGCCCTGGGAGAGGTTGTCCACCGCACGCTGCAACAGGTGAGACTTCTGCGCGATGGCCTGCTCGCGGCGCACGGTTTCACTGAGTTTCACGTCGGTGATGTCGGTGAACAGGATCACCCGGCCACCCTCCTGGGTCGGCCGCTCGCTGACCTGCAACCAGCGGCCGTTCTGCAGGCGATACAGCACATGCTCATCATCCTGGCCGCGGTTTTCTTCGCTGAACAAGCCGTTGGCGGTCATCAGGCGCTTGACCTCGCCCAGGCGCATCCCGGCCATGATGCGCACCCGGCTGTGGGCCCAGAACGCCTTGAAGCGGCTGTTGAACAGGACGATGCGTTGTTGTGCGTCGAACAGCACGAACGCATCGGAAATACTTTCGATGGCATCGATCAGGTGCCGATGGGCCGTTTCCGCCCGCAACCGCGCCTCACCGAGCAGATGATTGCCGGCCTTGAGCTCGGCCATGGCCTGGTTCAGCGCATCGGTGCGCTCGCGCACCTGCTCGGCCAGCACCACCGAATGCTGGAACGCCGCATACGGGTCGCTGCCCCGGGTTACGCCGGACTCCACCCGTTCGATCAACGCGGCGTTGATGCGCTGCAACTTGTGGTTTTCGTGTTGCAGTCCGGCGATCTGCGCTTGCAGATCAGCGATGACCGGGGACGCGATGGCGGGCAATGGCAACTCCGGTGAAGGTCTGGTTGATGTGCATGCCATTGAACTGTTCTCCGTAGGTGTTGAAACCCATCACCCGTTGTTTGCACAGGAACTGGCCGATCTGCTCCAGGCCGCCGCGATCTTCCAGCTCCAGGCGCCTGAGGAAGCAGTCGCAGCCGATGGTCAGCAACAGATCGCCGAGCCGCGCCTGCAAGCCGTCAAAAAGGTTTTCCAGGTTGGTCAACAAGGGGCCCGGGGTCATGGCCGTGAGGACGATGCCGTTCTCCACCGCGCAGTAGAAACTCAGGCTCAGGTCCGGGTGCACCTGCTGGACGGCCCGCACGTAATACTGGACGTTGATGCGTACCGCCAGCGGATGGGCGGCGAACACCCGGTAGTCGAGGGCGCTCACCGGCACGCCGATATGCCGGGCGTATTCCTCGGCGGCGGGTTCAGCGTTGAGTTCATAGACCCGGCGCGAAGCGCTGTCGGCGCCGGTCACCACCAGTTTCTCTTCCCGGGGCAGGATGTGATGGGTGGTGAAGACCTCGAATTCCAGCCAGGTATTGATCAGCACCACCACGGCCGCGCCGCTGTGGAACTGGCCTTCGAAGTACACGTGGGTGTGGGTCAGGTAATTGTCGTCGCCGGCCGAACCGCCAAAATGCGGGATGTCCCCCAGGGCAGCGCTCAGCGCCGCGAGCACCATCTCTTCGCGGCTGGACAGACCGTCGAGCAGGGTCAGCGCAAAGCTGTGCCCCTTGATCGGTGCCAGGGCATTGCTGCGACAGCCGCTCGCCAGGCGCTCGACCATCTGCTGGGCGTCGATCAGGCTGAAGTGGCCCATTTCACCGATCAACTCGGCGGCAATGGAAAAATGCCGGTGATCGAACCCCACGGCTGTCACGCAGTTGCGACCATAACCCTGGGCGGTGATTTCCCCGGCACTGGTGCAGCCCACCAGGCGAATCCCGCCGAAGCTCCGGGACAATGCCTGGCCGAGGGCCGGCAGGTCGTATTCAGCGGAACAGAAAAACAGCACGAAGCCCAGATACGGATGCAGCAACTGCCGCGCCAGTTCCTGGGCCACTTGCTCGACATCCGTTGCCTGGGACATCGCGCTTACCACGCCTTCGCTCTGGGCCTGCTGCATCTTCGCCTCCGTGACAGGAGCCTTGAGTGTACGAAGCCGCGCCGGGCCCACGAATGCTACTTGGGTAGCGGGTGTGCGCTTCCATGGGATGAGAACGGTGGCGGCCCGGGCCGCGATGCGCACGGCTGGGGCCACCACAAAAAACGCTGACCTAAGCTGGAACACCTTTGTGGCGAGGGGATTTATCCCCGCTGGGCTGCGCAGCAGCCCCAGAAAACAGTTCAGTCGACACAAAGCTGGGTGACTGAAAAAGGGGCTGCTTCGCAGCCCAGCGGGGATAAATCCCCTCGCCACAAGGTATTCACTTTCTACCAGGTCAACACAGCCCCCACCGCAAACGTATCGGTATCTTCGTTTTGGGCGCTGGTGTCGTGGCCGTTGATTTCGAACTGGTTGTACTCGGCCACGAGCTTGAGGTTGTCGTTGACGTCATGGAACAGCGCAATGCCGCGGGTTTCATAATCGGCACCGCTGCCCACCACGCCGTTGCCGTCGTCATCGGTCTTGCCGTAGGACAGCGCCAGGCGGTTCTTGCCCAGCTTGTAGGAGCCTTGCAGCAGATAACCCTTGCTGTCGACGTTGCGCAACGTCGCTTCGCCGGCATTGTTGGTGAAGAACGGGTTGATGCCCTTGGCGGTGAACCCGGAGCCGGTGAGCGACAGGCCGCCCATCTTCGCCTGCACGCCATAACCGAGGCCTTTGGAGGTCACCGATTCGACGGTGGAGTCGGTGTTGTCCGAGGTCTGGTAGCTGCCGTTGAGCCAGCTGTAGATCTTCGCGCCGCCGAGGTCGAACTGGTAAGTGATCTCGCTCTCGGTGCGCGGGTTTTCCTGGTAGGCCTTGCCGGTGGCGCTGTTGTCGTTGGTGTCCACCGGGTCCATGATCCCCACCGCCACCCGCAGCCCGTCCATGACCGGGGTGCGATAGGTGATCTGCGAGGTCGGGAACGGATAGGGATAGCCGCTGCCGATGTTGCCGAACGATACGCCACCGCCGTCCACCAGCCCCAGGGTGTCGCTGACCTGACCGTAGCCGGCGAGCAATTCGTCGAGCAGGATGTTGGAGCGGGCGAACAGGCCGAAGTCCTTGCCGATCAACACCTCGCCCCACTCCGGGTTGGCGACGGTGCCGTAGAACTGGCGCACGTCGATGGCAGTGTCGGTGCCGTTGGTTTCGCTGTCGTTGATGGTCACCCAGAACGACGTGCGGGCGCCCAGCTTGAGGTCATCGACCTGCTTGCTCATGTTGAAGCCCAGGTAGTTGGGCAGGAACCCCATCTTGACCCGCGCCTGGCGCCGGTCGTACTGCTCCCCTGCCCGGTCCACGTCGCTGTTGACGTAGAAGGCGTTGATGTAGCCGTCGGTGGAAAAGGTGGTCTGGTCCTTGTCGTACAGCATGATTTCGGCCTGGGCCCAAGGCGTCAGGCCGAGGGTCGAGAGGCTGGCGATGACCGCAGGCATAAGACGGCGACGGGTATTTTTATTGTTGTGCATGGCGCGCTCCGCAACAGGGGACGGGATGTCGGAGGCGATTATCGAAAGGCTACGGGCGCCGCCATACGCTGCCTTGGAGGCAATTGGCGGGTGCTTTGGAAGCGCCGGTCCGGCGCGGCAGTTTGGGTGTACGACTGCACTGCCGGCGGACGCGGTACTTTGGGTGTGGGCCGATTGATCGGTGTGCGAACACTGAAACCTGTGGGAGCCGAGCTTGCTCGCGATGGCGGTGTGTCAGCTTGCATTTCTGTTGAAGGTAGCGCCGTCATCGCGAGCAAGCTCGGCTCCCACAGAGTTCCCCACGGGTCTGTGGCAGCGAAGCTCCCGCAGACCCGTGGCACCATCCACTCAGAACCTCGGCTTGACGGTCTTCCAATCCGGCCGGTAGCGCTGCATCTGCCGCACATCATCGCGCTGGCGAATGCCGCAACGCAGGAACTGTTCATGCAGCATGCCCAGTTGGTCCCGGTCCAGCTCCAGCCCGAGTCCCGGCGCCCGGGTGATCTTCACGCAGCCATCGACAATCGGCAGCTTGCCCCCCTTGATCACCTCCTCATCCGGTTCCTGCCACGGGTAATGGGTGTCGCAGGCATAGTCCAGGTTCGGTACCGCGGCGGCTACGTGGGCCATGGCCATGAGGCTGATGCCCAGGTGCGAGTTCGAATGCATCGACACACCCAGGCCAAAGGTGTCGCACATTTTCGCCAGCGCCTGGGTGTCCCGCAGGCCACCCCAGTAATGGTGGTCGGCCAACACGATCTGCACGCTGTTCAGCGCTACGCTGCGGCGGAACTCGTCGAAATCGGTGACCACCATGTTGGTCGCCAACGGCAGACCGGTGCGCTTGTGCAGCTCGGACATGCCCTCCAGCCCCGGCGTCGGGTCTTCGTAATACTGCAGGTCATCGCCCAGCAGCTCAGCCATGCGAATGGAGGTTTCCAGCGACCAGTTGGCATTCGGATCGATGCGCAACGGGTAGCCGGGAAACGCCTGTTTCAGCGCCTTGATGCACGCTACTTCATGCTCCGGTTCCAGTGCACCGGCCTTGAGCTTGATGCTCTTGAAACCGTAGTCGGTGATCATGCGCCGGGCCTGGGCGACGATCTGCTGTTCATTGAGCGCCTCGCCCCAGCTGTCCGGGGGATACGGCGAATCGATGTGCTCGGCGTACTTGAAAAACAGGTACGCACTGAACGGTATTTCCTCGCGAATCGCGCCGCCCAGCAGATCCACCAGCGGCACGTTCAGGTAATGGGCCTGCAGGTCCAGGCAGGCCACTTCGAATGCCGAATAGGCATGGCTCACGGCCTTGCTCGCATGGGAGCCCGGCGCCAGTTCGGCACCGGCGACACTGGCGGGCCGCTGCGCGGCGACGGTGGCCTGGACGATGGCCCGCAACTGATTGAGGTTGAACGGGTCCAGGCCGATCAGTTGGTCCTGCAGTTGCTGCTGGATCGCCAGGGCCGGCGCATCGCCGTAGCTCTCGCCCAGACCGATGTAGCCGTTGTCACTCTCGATCTCGATGATCGAGCGCAGCGCAAACGGCTCATGAATGCCGCTGGCGTTGAGCAATGGCGGATCGCGAAAGGCAATGGGGGTGACGGTGACGCGTTTGATCTTCATACAGCGGCTCCCGATGGGCCAGGGTTCAAGGCTTGGGTGTTTTCCGGTGGATTGGCCTGCGCGACGGTTTCACGCTTGCCGGACAATGAGTTGGGCGTGTCACGCCCCGGTGAGGTACGGGCGAAGAAGATCACCACGGCGGCGACCAGCGAGGTAATCGCCAGGCCATACAGGCCGCCCTCGATGGAGCCGGTGGTCTGCTCCAGGAAACCGACCGCCGTCGGTGCGACGAAGCCGCCGAGGTTGCCGATGGAGTTGATCAGGGCAATCACCGCCGCCGCGATGCGGGCGTCCAGGTAGCCCTGGGGAATCGGCCAGAACAGCGCCGACGCGGCCTTGAAACCAATGGCCGCGAAACAGATGGCGACGAAGGCGAAGATAGGCCCGCCGGTGGTGGACATGAACATGCCGAACGCCGCGATCACCAGGGTCGCCGCCACCCACGCTTGCTGGAATTTCCATTTACCGGCCAGGGCCGCGAAGGCGTACATCGCCACGATGGAAATGATCCACGGGATGGAGTTGAGCAAACCGACCTGGAAATCCCCCAGGCTGCCCATTTTCCTGATCATGCTTGGCAGCCAGAACGTGGCGCCGTAGATCGTCAGGGCGATGGAGAAGTAGATGAAACAGAACAGCGCGATCTGCCGGTCGGCGAGCAGTTTGAACATCGATGGCTTGACCACCTGGGCGGCTTCCCGGGCCCGCTGTTCTTCGGCAATCGTCGCGGTCAACACGGCTTTCTCTTCAGCGGTCAGCCATTTGGCCTGGTTGGGGTGCGATTGCAGCCAGAACCAGACAAACCCGCACAGCACAATGGAGGCAAAGCCTTCGATCAGGAACATCCACTGCCAGCCATGCAGGCCCATGCCGCTGACATTCAACAGCGCACCGGACACCGGCCCGGAAATCACCGAAGCGATGGCCGAACCGCTGAGGAAGATCGCCATCGCCTTGCCGCGCTCGTTGGCCGGCAACCATTGGGTGAAGTAGTAGATGATGCCGGGAAAGAACCCCGCCTCCGCCGCACCGAGAATGAAGCGCAGTACATAGAAACTGGTCTCGCCACGCACAAAGGCCATGGCCATCGCCGCCGCGCCCCAGGTGAACATGATCCGCGTCAGCCAGGCCCGGGCGCCGTAGCGTTGCAGGAGCATGTTGGACGGCACTTCGAACAGCGCGTAGCCGACGAAGAACAGTCCGGCGCCAAGCCCGTAGGCGGCGGCACCGATGCCCAGGTCGGTTTCCAGGTGGCTGCGCACGAAGCCGATGTTGACCCGGTCGATGTAGTTGACGATGAACATCACCACCACCAGGGGCAGTACATGACGTTTGACCTTGGCCGCGGCGCGCGCCAGGGTACTGTCATGCGTGGAGTCCGTTACGTTATTCAAGGGAGCCTCCCAATCGTTGTTTTTGTGGGGAACGGCTCGATGATGGACGGGGTGTATTGTTCCCGTCTAATCTAACTTGGCACTTGATTGATACCTGGATTGAATCAATGTTTGAACTGGCCCAACTGCGCTGCTTTACCACCGTCGCGACGGAGCTCAATTTCCGCCGCGCCGCCGAACGGTTGAACATGACCCAACCGCCCTTGAGCCGACAGATCCAATTGCTGGAGCATCACCTGGGCGTCGAGCTGTTCACCCGCAGCACCCGCAGCGTTGCCCTCACCGCCGCCGGCCGGGCTTTTTTCATCGAGGCGCAGAACCTGCTGGAGCAGGCGCAACAAGCCGCCACGGCCGCCCGACGCTTCGCCCAGGGCGACATCGGCTCGGTCACCATCAGCTTCGTCGGCAGCGCGGTCTATGAGTTCCTGCCCAAGGTCATCGCCGAAGCACGGCTGAAACAGCCCCAGGTCAAAATCGTCCTCTCGGAAATGAATACCTACCAGCAGCACGAGGCCCTGCGCGCGCGGCGCATCGACCTGGGCATTGTCCGCTCACCGCTGCTGGAAACCGGCTACGCCACCGAGTGCCTGGTGCGCGAACCCTTTGTCCTGGCGGTGCCTGCCAGTCATCCGCTGGCCCGCACCGAATCCGTCAGTGTCCAGGACCTCGATGGCGAGCCGTTCCTGATGTATTCCCATTCCGCCTACCCGCCCTTCAACGAATTGCTCACCGGCATGCTCCGCTCGGCCCGGGTCGCGCCACAATTCGTGCAATGGCTGGGGTCATCACTGACGATCCTGGCGCTGGTCAACGCCGGCATGGGCCTGGCACTGGTTCCGCGCTGTGCCACCAGCGTGGTGTTCAAGCAGGTGGTGTTCCGGGAGATCGATCTGGGCGAAGGGGTACAGAGCGAGTTGCACCTGGTGTGGCGCGAGGACAATGACAACCCGGCGTTCACCATGTTGCTGGAAGGGATTCGGGGGGCGGTTCGCGAGGGATTTTGATCCGTGGCCTGCCGAAGCAGGCTTGTCGAGTACACATTCGTCCGGTTCCCGACCGATCAGCAACTTAGGTGTTCCCGTCACCACTAAGTAGTTGTACGATGACATATGAGTGCTCTCGACACTCATTCCTCATACCTACAACAACAAGGACACCCCCATGAAAAAAGCGACATTGGTGATGAGCTTCCTGTGCCTGTTCGGCGGCTACGCAGCCACGGCCGCTGCTTCGGCCGAGCAAGACGTGGCCCAGGCCGTCGACCACCTGACCCAGGCCATGCTGCACAAGGACATCCCCCAGCTTCAGGCCCTGGCCGCCGAGAACCTCACCTACGGTCACTCCAGCGGCAACATCCAGGACAAGAAAGCCTTCATCGCCGACATCGAAACCGGCAAGAGCGCGTTCAAGACCCTGGAAATGCAGAACCAGAAAATCACCCTGTCCGGTGACACGGCCCTGGTGCGCAACCATTTCTCGGCTCAGGCGATCAAGGGCACCGACATCGTGCCGACTGAAATCGAGAACTTCCAGATCTGGCAGAAACAGAAGAATGGCAAGTGGCTGCTGATCGGGCGGCAGGCGTTCAAGTTCTAATCACTTCCACAGGGTCTATCAATAGACAGTGGTCTTGCGGTCAACCCTGAACCCAATGTGGGAGCGAGCCTGCTCGCGATGGCGTCAGTCCAGTGACTACCGTTATCGCGAGCAGGCTCGCTCCCACAGGGATTGCCCTTAGCTGCCAGCCCACTGCTCCCGGTGCTGCAACAGGAAATCGACGAAGGCGCGGACCCGTTGGGGCATGTAGCGGCCATGGAGGTAGAGCAAGGTGAAGGGACGTGAGCGGCCACTGAAAGGCTGCAGCACTTCCACCAGGCTTCCGTCCGCCAGTTCCTGTTCGACGATGAAGCGGTAGGTCTGGAACAGTCCCGCGCCATGCCTGGCCAGCGTCACCCCGCCCAGCACATCGTCCGAACAGCAATAGTTGCCCTGGCCGAACACCTCCCGCTCCTTGCCATCGACATTGAACAACCAGGAAATTCGTCGGCCGCTGCTGGGCAACTCGAACTGGATGCATTCGTGAGCGTCCAGGTCTTCGAGGGTGCGCGGTGTGCCGACCCTGTGCAGATAGTCCGGCGCGGCGACCACCACCAGCTTCGCATCCTCCAGTAAACGGGCGATCAGGGAAGAGTCCGGCTGGGCCCGGACCCTAATCGCCAGGTCATAGCCCTCGGCGACGAAGTCGATGTTCCGATTGCTCAGGTGCACGTCCACGCTGACTTGCGGATATAGCGCACGGAAGGCCGGCAGCAAGGGCAGGATCCGGTGATGACCGTAGGTGGTGGGCAGGCTGATGCGCAGTTGTCCGGACGGCATCGATTGCGCGCCCATCATCTCCTGTTGCGCCTCCACCAACTGGGTCAGCGCCTGCCGGCACTGCTCGAAATAGGTCTTCCCGGCCTCGGTCAAGCGAATGCTGCGGGTGGTACGCACGAACAGGCG
>Ga0157373_10003011_pt1 | contig 12739 bp, 13 predicted proteins | sample C65metaG_FD_113460 | JGI IMG/M metagenome (GOLD analysis project Ga0157373, IMG submission 113460) | Corn rhizosphere microbial communities from Kellogg Biological Station, Michigan, USA - C6-5 metaG | ecosystem: Host-associated > Plants > Roots > Rhizosphere > Soil | place: USA: Michigan... | reverse complement strand
GCATAACGTTGAGCAACCAATTTATTTTGCATAATTCCCTTCGTTCTTTATTAAATTAATTTCTTACAGCGCCACCTGTATTGGTAAGATCTTCTGCCAGTTTACGAATATAATCTTCGTGATCTTTTTGATTGACTAATTCTTTGCGGATTACTTTCTCCGTTACTTCTATCACCATTTTACCGATCATATTTTTCACGTCAACAATCGCAGCATTTTTTTGTTGGTCAATGGCACTTTGCGCATCGGCAATTATACGGTCATATGCTGTTTTTGCTTTTTCTTTTGCTTCGGCAATCATTTTGTCACCGGCATCTTTTGCCTCTCTTAACATAGTAGCTCTTTCTTCACGTGCCTTTGCAAGCAATGCTTCATTCTCACTCTTTAAATGAGCCATTTCTGCTTTTACTTTTTCAGCACTTGCAAGTGCATCGGCAATTCCGTGTTCTCTCTCTTTAAGACTTTTTACGATAGGCTTCCAGGCAAATTTGCCAAGTACAAACAGCACAATAAGAAAGCCGATTAAATTCCATATGAGCAGTCCTAAACCTGGTTGTAATAATTCCATACGGGAATTTTTATTTATATTTTTTGATAACGAACTTCAGATACTTTACTCATCGCCTGTTGTGTCACTCACTTCATCGTTTAGAACAAGCCCTATCATCGTGAAACGTGAGACTACAAACGAAAGAGGCTTGAATATTTTTCACGTTTCACGTTTGAGGCTTCACGAAAGAGGCTCTGCGCATTGAAGTACAAGTGTGCGACGCAACGAAGACGCTATGAAAACCCGGTGTCGGGCTTATAAAAATCAATCTCAATATTTTTAAGAACTTGTAAAAATACTGCATTCGCCGCCCTGTGCTTTGAATGCAGTATAATTTTTACGTGCGAACTGCTAACTGAATACAGCGAGCAAACCAGCCACAGCAGCAAGAAGAGCAACCCCTTCTACGAGCGCCGCAGCAAGGATCATGTTGGCACGAATGTCATTGGAAGCTTCGGGCTGACGGGCGATACCTTCTACAGCACCTTTACCGATCTGACCGATACCAATACCTGCACCAATTGCTGCAAGACCGGCACCGATTGCACCAAAACCAGGCTGCACCACATCTGCCAATAAAACTGTCATTAAACTCATGATACTTGATTTTTATAATAAAAAAACTTTTTACACAATGATCGGGTCTTCATGACCGGGAGCATTTATATGCTCATCTCCACCTTCATAAGACATTCCGATAAATACGGCCGTAAGATTAGCAAAAATGAAAGCTTGTATAAAAGCTACTAATATTTCAATCATGTAAATAAATACAACCAACAATACAAAGAAAGGTGAAGTGCCCCAGCCCAATGCTGTGTTCATCACACCAAAAATGAAAATAAGGCAGATAAAACTCAATATAATAATGTGACCGGAAATCATGTTTGCAAAAAGACGTACAATCAAAGCAAAGGGTTTTGTAAAAATTCCCATGATCTCCACAGGAAGCATGATTGGTTTTACTCCCATTGGTACAGGCGGATTAAAAGTATGCCCCCAAAAATGTTTGTTCGTATTGAACATGATAACAATGAAAGAAATAATACCAAGCACACCCGTAAATGCGATGTTGCCTGCAACATTTGCAGTACCCGGAATTAAGCTGAGCAAACTATTTATCAGGATAAAAAAGAATATCGAGAGTAGCAGAGGCATGAATGGCTCATACTTTGTACCGAGATTTGGTTTTGCAACGTCGTCGCGGACAAAGGTGATCACCGGCTCTATAACGTTTTGAAAGCCTTTAGGCGCCGATGTAATTCCCTGTCCTTTTGCATATTTTTTTGCTATCGGAACCATAATTAATATAAGCAGCACTACGGAAACAAGCATTTGCGCGGCATTGCGTGTAAGAGAAAGATCATATACCTTTATAGCAGGATCAGGCTCGCCATTAGCATCGACAGCATATATCACTCCTTCTTTATATAACGGTTTGCTTTTAGCATCTTTTGCATCTTCAAGATGGTGCTCTTTCATATAATCTTCACTCATCAAAACATAACCGTCATAAGTCGCATGACCATGTTCAAACCTCGAAGACATAAAGGTGGAAAATCCCTTTTGAGGAGAATAAAGAATAATGGGAAGAGGAATACTAACCGGTTTATCACCAATGGTTGCGAAATGAAATTCATGCGCATCCAAAACGTGTTCAAGAATAATTTTAGAAGGATTGATTTTTTCAGATTCCTGTTTGTTTTCGGCTGTATTTGTGCCGGAATCCTGCGCAAACAGATTGTTTGAAAAAATCAATAATAAAATGCTGAAACCCGCTACCAGAAAGAATTTCATCGTATTTATCCGCATACCCTGTCCTTAAATTTGCGGCAAAGATATGTGTTGGAAAGAACAAAAAGAAAAAGTAACCGTAAAAGAGATTTCCAGTGAAGATTGTATTAAATCTAAAGTGAGAGCCTCACGGATTTTTTGTTGCTCTAAGCATTTCACGTTTTCTGGGTGGTCCTTGCAATTTCTCCACCGTAAAACCTACTGCTGCCATAGCTCTGCGCACGTCTCCTTTGCTGCAATAAGTTACAAGTACACCTTGATTTGAAAGCAAATAAAACATTTTTTCAAATACCTGCTGTGTCCATAATTCTGGTTGGGCAGTTGGCGCGAATGCATCAAAGAAAATTAAGTTGAAAGATTGGTTTATCGACAAGTTCAATAATGATTGATTTGTTTTATGCAAAGTAAACAAGGAGTGAATTGCAATATCTTTTTCACATTCACTTTCGTGCATAAGCTTGAAATTAGATCGAAGTGAATCGTCGTGTAATTGTGAAGAATAGTTCAGAGACGAATATTCGCTGAACTGTAATGGAAATAGTTCAACGGCATAATAAAATATTTTCTGATCGCGTCGAATTGCTTCTTGTAAACTCAATAATGCATTCAAACCTGTTCCGAAGCCCATTTCAAAAATGTTGATTGTTTCCATTTTGTGAAGCAATGGTTTCAAGCCTGCGTTGATAAAAACATGCATGCTCTCTTGTATGGCTCCATAAATGCTGTGATAAGTTACATGCATGGCAGGTACAGCTACTGTATGTGAACCATCGGAAGTTATTTGCAATATTCTTTCCATGAAATAAAAGAAATTGAAACAAAATTCGGGTTAATGTTTTTTGCTGAATAAAGTTCTGAACCCCGAAGTGTCCAAAGAACTCCTTTGGAAGTATACAACAGAAGCTTCATAGCATTACAGAAGCTCGGCTCCAAAAGCTTATCAGCAATATTTTCCACATCATCAAAACCTGGTTCCTGTACTTTGCCTCCTGACTCTTCATCCACTTATCTTTGTGTTATGCAATTGCCATCTACTTTACTGGAAAATGCGGTGAATGAATTTGCAAAGCTTCCGGGCATTGGCAAGAAAACGGCACTGCGAATGGTACTTCATTTGTTGAAACAAGACCCTGAAACGGTTACGAATTTTAGTGAAACTATTGCACGGATGCGCCGCGATATAAAATTTTGCCAGCGTTGCTTTAACGTAAGCGATGGCGATATCTGTTCCATTTGCTCTAACTCGATGCGCAACGAACGAATGATCTGCGTGGTGGAAAATATTCGTGATGTGATTGCGATTGAAAGCACGCAGCAATTTAACGGAACGTACCATGTTTTGGGTGGAATAATTTCTCCGCTTGATGGCGTTGGCCCAGACCAACTGAACATTGAATCCCTGGTACACCGCATTGAAAAAGAACAAACAGAAGAATTGATTTTTGCCTTAAGCCCCAACATACAGGGTGATACTACTATTTATTATATTCAGAAAAAAATTCAAAAGTTTGCATGCAGGGTCACTACCATTGCAAGAGGAATTGCTTTTGGCGGTGAGCTGGAATATGCTGATGAAATGACGCTTGCCAGAAGCCTTGCCAATCGTTTACCCGTGCAGCAATATGTGAAGTAATTTAGAGATTTTTGATTTTGGGATTTTTATATTTATATGTAAAGCGGTTGACTTTAAATCAAGAAATCATTAAATCTCAAATCAGAAATTCACACAACAGTCGTTTATTTTAAAAGCATTTTTTACCGTTTCAGCAGTTGAATTTACCGCATCGGTTTACAGGTGTTGTCTGTTGGTAAACTATCCTCTTATTTTGAACCTGAACTATTTATGAAACGAAGAAGAAAAATAATTTTGGGCATAATCGCGTTGATCTTCCTTGCGGCGGTTGGCTATGGAGTGTATGTTTGGAACGAACCCCCGAGGGATGTGACAACTGAAAAAGGCATTGAAATAACTGCCCCTGCAATCTTTGATTCGTTTACGCAAAATGAAACAAGAGCAAATGAGCTTTATCTTAATAAAACCATACAGGTTACAGGTGAGATAACGGATCTTAAAAAGAACCAGGCAGGACAAGTAGTGGTGTATCTTAAATCTGATGATCCAATATTTGGTGTTAACTGCACATTTAAAAATGATCCCGGGTCGTTGCAAAAAAACACTACAATAACCTTTAAAGGAGTTTGTACAGGTTTTTTAAATGATGTAATTATTAACCAGGGAATTCTTATAAAAAAATAATAAGTTTTAAATTTTTTTCGCTTCGAATGTGTAGTAATAAAATGAACAAATCAAATACGATGAAAATTACGGGAATTATTTTTTTGGGATGTTGTTTATTCTTTTTGTTAACAGGATGTTCTTATGATAAGGCAGACCAGGTATATCCGCAATCCACTTGCGATACAACCAACATAAGATTGAGTGTGGAGTTGAACGCAATTATGAGCGCAAATTGTTTTCGCTGCCACAGTACTACAAATGCACCGATAAATGGCGGCAATTACAATCTGCAGGATTATACTACTATCAGAAATGCAGCATTAAACGGATTGATTTTATCGGCAATTATGCAAGATAATAAGTTAGCACCGCCAATGCCACAAGACGGTGGCAAGCTTTCTGATTGCGAAATAAATAAATTCGCGGCATGGATAGATTCAGGAGCGCCCAATAATTAGTTAAACAGTTAAAAGACTCATAGATGAAAAATATTTTATTGATAATTGGATTGTTGATCTCGGTTTGCGTAAACGCACAAGATTATATCACAAGGAATGGCAACATCAGTTTTTACTCGCACACGCCTCTTGAAGATATCAATGCTCAAAACAATGAAGTGGCAAGTACATTGAACAGTTCAACAGGCGCATTTGAATTTAAAGCAGCCATCAAAAGTTTTCATTTCAGAAAAACAGCGATGGAGCAACATTTTGGTGATGAAGAATATATGTATGCGGAGAAATATCCTAAGGCAAGTTTTTCAGGTAAGGTCACCAATTTGTCTGCGGTGAATTTTGGTAAAGACGGAAGTTATAATGTAACTGTGGAGGGAAATCTTACAATAAGGGATGTAACAAAACCTATGACAATTCAGGGAGTGATTACAATTAAAAGCGGAGCAGTTACTGCGCAGGCAAAGTTTGATGTAAACAGAAAAGAATATGGCGTGATAGGACAAGCTTTTGTTCAGCAAAAGATTGAAGATGTAATTCATGTTTCGGTAAACTGCCAATACGAAAAGAGATGATCTTTCCATGAAACGTGAAGCAAAAGACGTCAGATTTTCTCACGTTTGTCGTTTGACGTTTCACGATTAAGTTGTAAAATATTAAGCGTATTTATGAATTTTAAGAAGCTAATTATATCATCTCTTAGTTTACTATTTGTGATTGGTAGCATTGCTCAGGATGTTAATCTTGATTCACTGCTTGATACAGAGATGAAGAAAAAAACAAAGAATGAAACCCGTTATACTGAAGCAACATTCCAAACCACCAGGCTTATTAACGGACATACGGTTGAAACAACACAAAAAGGCGTACTTGATCTGAAAGTGCAGCATCGTTTCGGAACGCTTAACAGTGGTTTGTACAATTTGTTTGGACTGGATGAGGCTACAATACGCGTTGGTGTTGATTACGGCATAACTAACAGGTTGACGGTTGGTCTCGGCAGAAGCAGTTTTGAAAAACAATACGATGGATTTTTAAAATACAGGCTGCTTTGGCAATCAACCGGCAAACGCGTAATGCCTGTCTCGCTTACATTACTTTCAACTGCATTTTATAAAACTTTAAAACCAAGTTCTGATTCAATTAAAATAAATAATTCAGACAAATGGTATTTTGGATTGCAGGCATTAGTAGCAAGAAAATTCAACAGTTCTTTTTCAATGCAGTTGATGCCAACAATGATACATTATAATCTTGCTGTTGAAGGTGCGCCAAACAATCTTTATTCTATAGGTGTTGGTGCAAGAATGAAACTAACTAAGCATACCGCTTTAACTGCAGAGTATTATTATCAACTACCCAATTATAAAATTCCCGGCACTTATAATTCTTTTTCTCTTGGTTACGAAATTGAAACAGGTGGTCATGTATTTCAATTGCATTTAAGCAATTCAACCGGAATGGTTGAAAGACCTTTCATTACTGAAACAAATGGAAGATGGAGCAAGGGTGACATACATATCGGCTTCAATATTTCAAGAGTGTTTACTGTGCACAGACCAAAATCAATTTCGCAAAATATCACTCCTGCAGAAAGATGGTCGATACGTGCTGATACAATATCAAATATTAAATCAGACAGCACCACGCAATATGCAATTGCAACATTTAAAACTGATCATCTTATCAACGGTCACAGCGTGGAAACGACGCAGAAAGGTGTACTTGATGTAAAAATTCAGCATCGTTTCGGTACGCTTAATCAAGGCTTTTATAACTGGTTTGGTTTAGACCAGGCAACCGAAAGAATCGGTTTTGATTATGGTCTTACAAATCGGCTGGAGATCGGCGGGGGAAGAAGCAGTTTTGAAAAAGAGTATGATGCATTTTTGAAGTATAGATTATTGTGGCAATCAAACGGAGAAAAAAAGATGCCTGTGTCTGTAACTTTATTAGCTGCAATGAGTGTAAAAACTTTGAAAGAAACTGTTGACAGTATAAAAATTCAAACATCAGACAGATTTTATTACGTTTATCAGGCAATGATAGCGCGCAAGTTTGGCAAAGCATTTTCTTTCCAGGTTTCACCAACCTTAATTCATTACAATATTGTGCCGACTTCAGAAACGCCCAATGATCTTATTTCAATTGGTTTTGGTGCAAGGTTGCAGTTAACGCCGCGTTCAAGTTTGCTCGCCGAATATTTTTACCAACTTCCCAACAGAAGATTGCCCGGCAGTTATAATTCTTTTTCTATCGGGTATGAAATTGAAACAGGAGGTCATGTATTTCATTTTCATTTCACCAACTCAACAGGTATGACGGAAAGAACATTCATCAACGAAACAACCGGGCAGTGGAAAGATGGAGATATACATTTCGGTTTCAATATTGCAAGAGTGTTCACGGTTGCAAAACCTAAAACAGTACAATAATTTGATCGGCTCAATTAATAATCACTCGTACAAGAGTGCGACGCAACGAAGATGACCAATGATATACTGTTGGGCTCATAAAAGTTCCGGTAAATTTTTTTGTAGCCGGCATTTGAATATGCATGTAGCTCTTCTTGCGTCGCACTCTTGAACTGAATAAAACGATGAGCAGTTAATTATTTGCAATTATGATGTTATGCAGTAGCATGAATTATTTATGATGTAATAATTTTTTGTAAACTGCACTCATGTTAAAGAACTCCCCGATGCGTGTTTGCTTGTTGATAACGATATTGTTTGTGCATACAGGTTTCAGCCAAACATCTATCTATCAAACCGTGAATGGCATAATCTCTTTTCAATCTGAAGCCCCGCTTGAATTGATAAAAGCATCATCCGATCAACTAATAGGCGCAATCGATGTTGATAAAAAAAATTTTACTTTTAAAATTCTCATGCGATCATTCCAGGGTTTCAACAGTCCGTTGCAAAAAGAACATTTCAATGAGAATTATGTAGAATCAGATAAATTTCCTGAAGCTTCTTTCAAAGGAAAAATTATAGAAGACCAGGACCTTACAGTTGACGGAACATACGAATTAAGAGCAAAAGGAATTCTTACAATTCATGGAGTATCGCAGGAAAGAATAATTAAAAGTAATGTTACAGTGAATAACAAAACCATAACGCTTAAAAGCAGTTTCAGTGTTTTATTAAGCGATCATAACATACCCATACCTAAAGTCGTTTATCAAAAACTTGCGAACGAAATTAAAGTAGATGTTAACGCAACCCTTGAACCACGCTAATGCTGCAGAAGTTTAAAAATATTGGATTGATCATTTGTTGCTGCATCGCAATTTCTTCTTTTGCGCAAATGCCGGGCACAAAAATTTTTACTTTAGGCGCCGATTACCAGGAGCCACCGCACATCAATACGATTTATCAATTAAAAAACGGGTACATTTTACTTGGTACAACCAAAGGCTTGTACAAGTTTGACGGCGTTACTTTCACCGTTTTTGACCAGGCGCAAAATGTACCTGACACTGTTACGGCAATTTGCGAATTAGCTGATAACATTTTAGTTGGTTACAGCAATGGATTCATCGGCCATGTACAAAATAATTTTATTGCAGCCGACTCTCTTGAAGAAGGTTTTCCTAAAGTGGCGATTACAAAAATTGTTGCCGCAAAAAACAATATTGTTTGGTTTGCAACTGCAGGCGAAGGAATATATTATTTGAAAAACAAAAGATTCTATAACATCGATACAAATGATGGGCTTACAGATGATTTTGTTTATGATTTATCTGTGATAAATTTCAATCATATTATTGCTGCGACTGATAAAGGCATTAATATTTGCGCACCTGATGAGAAAAAGAAAGTAATTGATCATTTCACATCGCGCAATGGTTTGCCTGATAATATTGTTCGTTCGTTGTTTATTTCCGGAGGAGAAAATATATGGCTGGGAATGCAGGATGGCGGTATAGGAAAATTTGATTTGGCAAATCAGGATCCACCTCAAAAAATAAACTGGTCCTATGGACAGGTAAACGCAATAGCAGCCATGAATTCGCGTGTCTTTGTGGCAACTGAAGATAACGGTTTACTCGTTTTTAATACCGGAGATGATTTTTTCAATCTTCAGTATAAGGATGATCAGTTAAAAAAAGTAAGCTCCATGCTGCGTGACCACGAAGGAAATATTTGGGTTGCCGGTAATAATTTACTGATGCGTTCATCTGCCTCCAATGTTCAGCCATTGGCAGTATTAGACAAAAACACAACAGAAAACCTGCACAGTCTTTTGTGGACTAAAGATTCAAGCATTTGGTTTAATACAACAAATGGTATAATGCAATTGAAAGAACAAAACGGAATGTGGCAACAAAAAAATTTTGTAATACCGAATGTGAATGGCGCGAGCATAAGCACGCTCTACCAGGATATTAAAGGTTTTATCTGGATCGGAACTTTGGGGAAGGGGATAATAATTTTGAATCCCGTAACGGGGAAGCAGCAAATATTAAAAGACATTCCGGAACTCATTAACACAAATGTTATTTCAATCACGGGTAAGGACGGCAGTATCTGGATATCCGCATTTGAAGCAACTGTATGTGTGAAGCTGCATGGTGATAATATGAGTTATACAAATTATGCAGGTGTTCAAAATCTTGGAAACAAATACGTGTATAATATTCTCCAGGATAGTCATGATAACGTATGGTTTGCCACGGATGGAAAAGGCGTTATCAAATATCAAAACGGAAGTTTTACTGATTTGCAACAATTTTCAAAACTTTACGGAAATGTTGTTTATAAAATGGCGGAAGACAGAGAAGGTAATATTTGGTTCTCCACTTATAATAAAGGACTTGTAAAATATGATGGCAAAACTTACACAAACTTTACCAAATCACAGGGTTTAAGTGATATGAATATTACCGGTCTTACAATTTCAGGCGATAATGTTTTCCTTGTTCACAAAAATGATATTGATCTTGTCAATACAAAAACAGGTAACATCAGTTATCTTGATGCAGACCAGGGCGTAAATAATCTTAATACCGATTTAAATGCTTTGACAAGTGATCCTGAAGGCAATATTTATTTTGTTGCCGATAGTATTTTGTATAAATACAATTCTGCGAAAGAAATTGTACTTAGACCAATAGTAATGATTGACCGCGTGCAACTTTTTCTGAATGATGTGAATGTAAAAAATGGCCATTCCTTTAGATACAATGAAAATAACTTAAGCTTTTATTACAGCGGTTTATATTATTCGCAACCTACCAGAATTCAATATCAATACAGGCTTGAGGGTTATGATAAGAATTGGGTGAATACAAAAGACCGTATAAAAAATTTTCCGCAGCTTCCGCCCGGAACGTATACGTTCAAAGTGCGTGTATCACTCAATCAAAATTTTTCCGCTTCAGATGAAGCCGCTTTTACTTTCACGATTGAGCCACCATTCTGGCGGCAATTATGGTTTATTGTTTTATCAATCATTGCACTTGCTGCAATACTTTATCTGATCATTTATCAACGCGAAAAATCAATAAAAAAATACAACAAGCTTGAAAGTGAAAAGATCCGGTCACAGTTGGAAACATTGCGCAACCAGATCAATCCGCATTTTTTGTTCAATAGCTTTAACACACTTATTTCAGAAATTGAAGAAAACCCGGATAAGGCAGTATTATATGTAGAACATCTTTCTGATTTTTATCGAAGCATAGTTGTTCATCGTGAAAAAGATCTCATTAGTTTGCAGGAAGAAATAAATATTTTGAATGACTATTGTTTCATTCAGCAAAAAAGATATGGTGAAGCTTTGAAGATTAATATTTCAATTTCCCCGGAGCAACAAAAAAATTATTATATCGTTCCTTTAGCATTGCAATTACTTTTTGAAAATGCAGTTAAACACAATGTAATATCAACGGATTATCCTTTATGCATTGAACTTTTTATAGAAGATGAAGATCATTTGGTTGTTCGTAACAATATTAATTTAAAATTTACTCCTGAAAAAGGAAGCAGCATGGGCTTGCAAAATATTCAAAAAAGATATCTGTTGCTTAGGAGAAAAAATGTTACGATTGAAAATGACGGAAAATTTTTTAAAGTAAAAATTCCTCTTATAATACCATGAGTACAATAAAAGTGCTGATAATAGAAGATGAAGTTGCCGCATCAAAGCGTTTGCAAAAAATGATCAACGAACTTATGCCTGATGCAGAAATTGCAAATTCGCTAACAAGTATTAGTTCGGCTGTTGAGTGGTTTAAAAATAATCCCTTGCCTGATCTTGTTTTTGCAGATATTCATCTTGCCGATGGATCAAGCTTTGAAATTTTTAAACAAGTAGATGTAAAATGTCCTATAATTTTTATAACAGCATATGATCAGTATGCATTGGAAGCATTCAAACAAAACAGCATTCATTATCTTCTTAAACCGGTGAAGAAAGATGAATTGAATGAAGCAATTGAACGGTTCAGAAAAATGAAAGCGGTGAAAGAAAATGGTTCAATCGATTTTGAAAAAATGCTTTTGCTGATTAACAAGCAGGCTTCAAATTATAAAGAACGTTTCATTATTCGTTTTGGCGAGCATATCAAAACTATCCAGGTTACTGACATCGCATATTTCTACACGGAAAACAAAGCAAACTTTGCGGTATTGAAAGACAGCAAGCGTTATCCCGTTGATCATAATCTCGATGAGCTTGAGCATCTTGTTGATCCTAAAAATTTCTTTCGCATCAACAGGCAATTTATCATCAGCTATAATTCAATTGCAGAGATGATAACATATTCCAAATCACGTGTGCTTGTTAAATTAAATCCTCCTACAAAATTTGAAACTATTGTAAGTACGGAAAGATCGTCCTCATTTAAAGGATGGCTTGCAGGCGAATAAAAGTATCAGCACGCTTAACACAATTTGCTTTTCTGTTCAATCTGCATTAACTTGCACCACAATTCAGGCGGATTTGTTTATTGTTCGGCCTGATCCTAAGCGTAGTCGAAGGGAAAATCTGAACTAATAAACGCATGAAACTTCACAAATCGTTTCCCCGTTTTATTATTCAGAAAATTTTTTTGGAGTGAACTTTCACAACTTTACCCGGCATCCGTTGTGTCACTCACTTGTACGTTCTGAACTTTATTGAACAATTAAATTGTGCAACATGAAAACAATACAGGAATGTTTGCAGGAACGCATTCTCATTATTGATGGCGCAATGGGTACAATGATCCAGCGTTATAAATTGAGTGAAGCAGATTATCGCGGTGAGCGATTTAAAGCATGGCAAAGCGATGTAAAAGGAAACAATGATCTGCTTTGCATTACACAACCGCAAATTATTGAAGAAATACACAAACAATATCTTGAAGCAGGTGCAGACATTATTGAAACAAACACTTTCAATGCGCAACGTATTTCACTCGCTGATTACAACATGCAGGAACTTGCTTATGAAATAAATTTTGAAGCAGCAAAAATTGCAAAAAAAGTTGCAACGGAATTTAGAAGAGCAAATCCAGGTAAGCCGCGTTTTGTTGCAGGTGCAATAGGACCGATGAACAAAACTTTATCTCTTTCTCCCGATGTAAATAATCCCGGCTTTCGTGCAGTAACATTTGATGAAGTTGCATCAGCATATTATGAGCAAGTGAAAGGACTGGTGGAAGGTGGCGTTGATTTGTTACTGATAGAAACAATTTTTGATACGCTCAATGCG
>Ga0157373_10003008_pt1 | contig 12749 bp, 6 predicted proteins | sample C65metaG_FD_113460 | JGI IMG/M metagenome (GOLD analysis project Ga0157373, IMG submission 113460) | Corn rhizosphere microbial communities from Kellogg Biological Station, Michigan, USA - C6-5 metaG | ecosystem: Host-associated > Plants > Roots > Rhizosphere > Soil | place: USA: Michigan... | reverse complement strand
GCGGGGGAGCTGTTTAAGGAACGTTATCAGCCCTTTGACCAGGCGATACAGGAACTCATCCAGCATAGCGACCTGAATGTGCTGTTTTCGGAGTATAGTAAGTCTACAAAAGAACAGGTCTTGTTTTTTGAGCGCAACATTAAAGAGCTTGCCTTGCGGGCGCTGACCGTCTTTGAGGGCGCGGACATCAGCCTGGATCAGCTCAAGGGGAAGTCGCGCTCCCCGCTTCTGGCCATTCAGAAAGTTGCTGACGGTGATTTCTCTAAAATCGAAAGTTTGGCGAAGTTGATCAATGAGCCTGAAGAGTGGTTCAAGCCGGGAGCAGATCCGGGTCTTTACGGCAACCTCAACCCCCTGCTCGCTAAATTACGCGACACCTACGTGGCAGAGCTTCCTGCCTATATCCTGGCACAGGCTTTCAATAAAAATTTATACTACCTGCGCCTGATGCAGGAAATGGCCGTGCTGCTCAAGACCTACCGCCAGGAGAGCGGCAACCTGCTGATCAGTGATGCACAGAACCTGCTTAAGGGCATCACAGGAAGTGATGATGCCAACCCGGCTTTTATCTGGGAAAAAACGGGCAGCAGATACCGGCATTTCCTGTTTGACGAGTTTCAGGATACCTCCGCCAACCAGTGGGGCAATTTCAGGCCATTGCTGAGGAACGCTATGGCCGAGGCAAATGGCCGCCTGATCGACCACCTCATTGTTGGGGATGTAAAGCAGTCAATCTATCGCTGGCGGAATGGCGACTGGAACATCCTTCATCAGCAGGCTAAAAAGGACATTGGCGAGCTATATGTTACTGCCGCCAGCCTGGAGGAAAATTACAGGAGCACTGAGAACATCATACGGTTCAACAATATGCTTTTTAAGGCATTGCCGCTGCTGATGCAGCGCCGCCTGAATGAGGCCATTGAGGGGCAATCGGCAAATACAGCATTGCAGCAATGGTGGCAGGAGCGTGGTTTTGACAGGATCATCACCGACGTGTATCAGGAGGCGGAGCAACAACTGACGCCGAAAACGGCTGAAGGAGGGTGTATCGACATTAGTGTCGTCAGTACTGATGCCGAGGGGGCCAGCCTGGGCCGCTCCGGATTTAAGGCCGAGGCCATCCGCAGGATGGTGCTTACCCTGAAACGACTGATTGTTGACGAACAGCGCTATCCGGCAGGAGATGCCTGCGTGCTGGTGCGTTCTAATTCGGAAGCCGTTGCCGTGGTAGATGCATTGATGGAAAACCAGATCAATGTGATCTCCGGCGAGGCCTTGCTCATTGAAAATAATACAGCGGTGAAGATCATCATCAACACTTTAATGGTGATGGCCGGACTGCCCAACAATACTGCCCTCTACAAGGCAAACTGCGTCAGCCTTTATGCACAACTGAGGAATATCGCAGTAACACCTGTACATTGGTTTGACCTGAAAGAAAAAGGACTTCAGGACCTGTCCGGCATCCTCCCTGCAGTACTTTGTGAACACTGGAAAAGCTGGATGCAGCAGCCCTTGCCGGAGTTGCTGGAGAAGATGATCGGCGCCTATGGTCTTGACCAGCCTACACAGTCTGCACACTTGCCTTACCTGTTTGCACTGCGCGACCTTGCGGGAAACTTTGCGCGACAGGGCGAAAAGGGGATTACCTCCTTTCTCAGCTACTGGGAGGAGGAGGGAAGAAGGAAGACCTTGCCCTCTTCGGAAAGTACGGATGCGGTACAGGTCATCACCATCCACAAATCCAAGGGCCTCGCCTTTAAGGTGGTGATGGTGCCCTTCTGCAACTGGGACATCAATGGAAAAGCCAACAGCATCTTCTGGGTGCCTGCTGCGAATACGCCATACCACCAGCTGCAGAGCATCCCCCTGAAATATAACAAAGACCTGGCTCAATCGGCAGTCGCCATCCCTTATTATGAGGAGCTGCTCTATAACAATATGGACTCGCTGAACATGTTATATGTGGCGACCACCAGGACAAAGGAATACCTGTACATGACTTGTCCGGGGAAGAAAACAGATACCGTAAGCACCATTGGAGACCTGCTGTCGCTCACACTCGGTGAGCAGCTCAATGAAGATGGTGCATTTCTGATCGATGCGCCTGTGCTGAAAAAGCAGGGGCCGTCCAGTGTGGCGGCCAACCGGCCGGAGTTGCTGAACCTGCATGAATATCCAACTTCAGGCAGGCTCAGTGAGGTGTTTAACAATGACCTCAAAAGGCGTGAGCTGGAGCTGCTTACCGGAAATGAGGCCGGCCGTCATGGCAGCATCCTGCATGAGGTGCTGGCACGTGCTGCGGATCTGGTGGAGGCGGAGGCTGTTCTGAATACCATGCTCAATGAAGGTTATTTCAAGATAGAAGAGCTTGGCGGCCTGAAACAGCAGGTATACCATGTGATGCAACATCTGGAGCTTCAGGAGCTGCTGCGCAGCAGCAAGGAGACTGTTAATGAAAAAAGCATCATCGACATTGACGGAAAGAGCTACCGGCCGGATAAGGTGCTGATTTCGGGCATGGAGGTGACGGTGATCGATTATAAGTTCACCTCAAAGGAAAGCAAGGCACACATCAGGCAGGTGCATGGCTACCGCAACCTGTTGCTGGCCATGGGCTATCAACAGGTAAAGACTTATTTGTTTTATGCCCTGAGTGGCGAATTAAAATTAGTGTAAGCATGAAGCCCTTTTTAAGAGAAGTTGCAGAAGATCTGGTGGCGCGGCTTGGTGCCGAGCTGCATCACGCAGCAATCGTATTTAATAATAAAAGACCTGTGCCTTATCTCCAGAACCACCTGGCTGAGGTCATTGGCAAGCCTTTCTGGAGTCCTTCATTTTTTACCATACAGGAATTCTTCGCCTTATCGACACGTCTGGAGATCGCCGATGGCTTTACACAGTTCTTTACGTTGCTGCAGCAGTATAACCTGCTGCTGGCAGAGGAAGGCAGTAAACCGCTGAATCCGGATGTCTTTTATCCGATTGCCAGGATCATCCTGAGTGACTTTGCCCAGATAGACAATGACCTGGTGAATGCCAATCAGCTGTTTGAAGAGCTGAAGGACATTGCCATCATCGAAAGAGACTTTCAGCACCTTAGTCCCGAGCAGCAAGCCTTTCTAGAGCAGTTCTGGTCGTCCTTTTCGGCAGGTAAGCAACTGAACCATCAGGAGCAGTTCATCCGGATGTGGAGACGCATGCCGAGGTTATATGCCGGATTTCATCTTGCACTGGAAGCAAAGGGCCTGACCACCATGGCGCATGTTTACCGGTTGTTGGCAGAAGGCAAGGCCGACCGGCCTGAGTTTGTGGCCGACTTTGCCCGGGGTAAACTGGTCTTTGCAGGATTCAATGCGCTGAGCAATGCCGAGGCGGAGATTTTTAAGCGCTGGCAGAAGGAGGAGAAAGCGCTCTTTTATTTTGATACAGATGATTATTACATGAAGGACGATACCCAGGAAGCGGGGCTGTTCCTTCGGAAAAACATAGAACGACTGGGTTTGCCGAATGCACTTGTGGAACAAAAAGAGCTGATCCGCAGCATTCAGAAGGAAGTGAAAGTCTACAAAACTCAGGGTCAGACGGCACAGGCGAAGATCCTGCAACAGGAGCTGCTGCAGGATTATCCCATGCTGGATAGTCGCGACAATGCCGGAAAGATTGCGCTGATCCTTGCCGATGAGAGCCTGTTGCTGCCGGTGTTACAAACCATTCCCACATCCTACCAGACGGTGGAGGGATTGAACAGCATCGACCTGAATGTCACCATGGGTTATCCTTTGCTGGCCTCGTCGATCTTTGGACTGGCGGACCTCTGGCTGAGCATTCAGGCCCAACTGACGGAAGGGAAGAAGGATACCGTTTATTACCGGGAGGTGGAGGCTTTTCTGTCGCATCCGCTGACAGGTGTTGCTGCCGAGCAACGGGATGTGCTGCAGCAGGAGATCCTCGCCGGTCAGCTGGTGGAAGTACCATTGTCGCGATTGCAGGAAAACCTCCTGTGGGAGCTGTTCTTCAGTCGTGTGAGCGGCGGACTGACGGCTATTTCCAGCCTGCAGCAGGTGTTTAAGCGCATCCTGGAGCGCCAGTTGGAAGATAAAACACTGAAACAAACAGAGGCCGATCTTTTCGCGGCCACCATTAAGGAGCTGAACAGGCTGCATGATACACTGGAGCTTTACGCCTCACGGCTGCCTTTGCCTTTTGTGTTATCGCTGATTCAAAAGGCCATACAGGGCATTGCGGTGCCACTGAGCGGGGAGCCCTTGCAGGGCATCCAAGTGATGGGGCTGCTGGAAAGCAGGAGTCTTGATTTTGAACATGTATATGTTCTTGGCCTGAATGAAGGCATTGTCCCACAGGTAAATGTCTCACCAAGCTTTATTCCCGATAGCATCAGGCGGGCTTACGGCCTGCCGGTGCTGGAAAACCAGGACGCGATCTCAGCATATATGTTCTACAGGCTTCTGCAGCGTTCCCGGAAGGTCAGCCTGGTCTATAATGGGCAGGCTGACGACACCAATACAGGGGAGCCGAGCCGTTTTCTGCGTCAGTTGGAATTTGAAAGCGGTTATATTTTTAAATATTATGATCAGTCGCAGGCCCTGGCCATTGAAACGGTGTCTGACTTTGACATTCCTAAAACAGGAGCCGTTCTGGAGCGGCTACATGCTTATCTGGAGGGGCAGGCGGCTTACCAGCCACGATTGTCGGCCACAGCGATCACCACCTATCTGAATTGCCCTATACAGTTTTTCTACAAATACATCGCGAAAATTGAAGAACCTAAGGAGCTGGCAGAAAACCTGGAGGCCAATAGCATTGGTTCTACCCTGCACCTGGTGCTGGAGCGTTTTTATGCAGGGCTGAAGGCTGATGATGAGCATATTACGAAAGCGCGCATCTCGGGGGCACGCAAGTCGCTCGGTGAATTGTGCAAGTCTGCATTTGCAAGGGTAATGTTCGACCAGGAGGAGGCCCGTGCGGAGCATAGCGGTATGGAGCAGGTGATGTTGGCCATCGTGGCAGAATATGCAAATGTGATCCTTGATCATGACGAACAGCAAGCGCCCTTTACACTGATCGAGCTGGAGAATGATGAAGACTATAAGATTCCCTTCCCGATTAAGGTGCAGGGAGAAGAACGGCGGGTGACTTTATTTGGCATCATCGACCGTGTAGATCAGCGCAATGGTGTGGTCCGGATTGTGGACTACAAAACCGGCAGGGACGAGATCGGCTACAGCAGCATTGAGGAATTGTTTGAGCGGGATAGTCCGCAGCAGAACAAAGCCCTGGTGCAGACGCTCTTTTACACTTATGTGTATGAGCAGGCGCGCGGGATCCATGGTGTGGAGCCGAACCTGTACATTGTACGTAAGATGAGGGAGGAGGGCACACTTTTCTACAGTCGCGAAAGCCGGAAGAAAGTGCTTTTACAGGCAGAGCACCTGGAAGCACTGAAGGAGAATTTCAGCAGCCTGCTGCGGCTGAAGCTGGAGGAGCTGTTTGACCCCCTGGTGCCGTTCAGCCATACTACAGCGATGGAAAACTGCGTTTATTGTCCATACAGCAACCTTTGTGGGAAATAATATATGGGAAATGACATAAAACAAAGTGTAATTAAAACACTACTTTATAATTAATTTACAATAGTTATATTTGCCCACAGTTAATATTTGAATATACAATGAGAGAGATTCAATTTAGAGAAGCGTTACGTGAAGCCTTGAGCGAAGAAATGCGTAAAAACGAGAACATTTTTTTAATGGGCGAGGAAGTAGCGCAATACAATGGTGCCTATAAGGTTAGTCAGGGTATGTTGGATGAGTTTGGTGACAAGCGCATCATTGACACGCCGATTGCCGAGCTGGGTTTTACAGGTATCGGTATTGGTGCCGCGATGAATGGATTGATTCCAATCGTAGAGTTTATGACTTTCAACTTCTCTTTGGTTGCTATTGATCAGATTATTAACGGTGCTGCAAAGATGTTATCTATGAGTGGCGGCCAGTTTTCTATTCCTATGGTCTTCCGTGGCCCTACAGGAAATGCAGGACAGCTGGGTGCTCAGCACTCTCAGAACTTTGAGAACTGGTATGCAAACTGTCCAGGTCTGAAAGTGGTTGTTCCGGCAACACCTTATGATGCGAAAGGTCTGTTAAAGCAATCGATCCTTGATCCTGATCCAGTGATCTTCATGGAGTCGGAAGTGATGTATGGTGATAAAGGTGAAGTTCCTGAGGGAGAATACTACCTGCCATTAGGTAAAGCAAATGTGGTGAAAGAAGGTACTGACGTAACGATTGTTACTTTCGGTAAAATGCTGAGCCGCGTAGTGAACCCTGCAGTGGAAGAACTGACAAAAGAAGGTGTTAACGTTGAGGTGATTGACTTGCGTACAGTACGTCCTATTGATTATGCAACGATCATCCAGTCGGTAAAGAAAACCAACCGTTTGGTGATTGTTGAAGAAGCATGGCCTTTGGCTTCTATCTCTTCAGAGATTGCTTTCAATGTTCAGAAAAATGCTTTTGATTACCTGGATGCTCCGGTATTGCGCATTACCTGCGCAGATGTGCCGCTTCCATACGCACCGACATTGATCGCTGCAAGTCTTCCAAATGCGGAGAAAGTAGTTAAAGCTGTTAAAGAAGTAATGTACGTTGCTAAATAAGTAGCATCATTCCTGATATATGAAATCCCGTTGGCGAAGGTCAGCGGGATTTTTTTTGCTGCAGGAGTTTTGAAAATTATAGTGATCGTATCATATGATACGATCATGGTGAATACATTTTTGTGTATGGTAATGGCTAACTGGCGACTACATAACAGAAGGCACCGTCGATGGCCTGAACAGACCGGTAATTAAACAAATCATTAACATTTTATTTATTTGAGGATGTCAAATGTTAGGGGTAATTTTGGCGCCAATTGTGCGTTTAGGACATCAAACCAGAGTATAAGATGAGTCATCATTCTAAAATCATCGCTGCAGAATTAAGTGTGGCAGAAAAACAGGTCCTTGCGACCATTGCGTTGTTGGATGAGGGTGCTACAGTACCTTTTATTTCCCGTTATCGTAAAGAAGTTACCGGCAGTCTGGACGAGGTGCAGGTAGCGGGGATCCGCGACAGGTTTCAGCAGCTGCGTGAGCTGGACAAAAGGCGTGAGGCGATCCTGAAAGCACTTGCTGCGCTGGATAAGCTGACGCCAGAGCTGGAGGCGCAACTGAATGCGGCAGCAAACATTGCTACCATCGAAGATATCTACCTGCCATATAAGCCTAAGCGTAAAACTAGGGCTTCAGAAGCACGCAAAAAGGGCCTGGAGCCTTTGGCACTGACCATTCTGGAGCAGGGGAAATCTGATCCTGAAGCTGAGGCTGCAAAATTCCTGAACGAAGAGCTTGGTGTTCATCACGCCGAAGAGGCGCTTGCCGGTGCTCGGGACATCATCGCGGAGATCATCAACGAAAATGCGGAAACACGTACATCAATGCGCCACTACTTCCAGCAAAAAGCGACGTTCAAGTCGACAGTAGTAAAAGGCAAGGAGGAAGAAGGTATTAAATATAAAGACTATTTTGAGTGGGAGGAGCCTTTAAAGGGCGCACCATCACACAGGGTACTGGCCATGCGCCGGGGGGAGAATGAGTCGATCCTGAAGCTGGAAACGATGCCTGAGGAAGATGGGGCAATCGATATACTGGAGCGTCAGTATGTGAAGAGTGCCAATCTTGCAGGGGCACAGGTGAAGATGGCCATTCAGGACTGTTACAAGCGGCTGCTTGGCCCGGCAATGGAAACGGAGGCCCGTTCGTTGTCGAAAGAAAAAGCAGATGAAGAAGCCATTCGGGTGTTCGTCGAAAATGCCAGGCAATTGCTGCTTGCGGCACCAATGGGACAAAAGAATGTGCTGGCCATAGATCCTGGGTTCAGAACAGGTTGCAAGGTCGTTTGCCTGGACAGACAGGGTAAATTATTGGAAAATACCACCATCTATCCGCATACGGGACAGGGCAATATTAAAAATGCCGCTGACAAGCTGAATGAGCTTTGCAAAAAACATGAGGTAGAAGCCATTGCCATCGGGAATGGTACTGCAGGCAGGGAAACGGAAGTTTTTGTCCGCGGCCTTGGTCTGACAGGCATTACCGTGGTGATGGTCAATGAAAATGGTGCTTCTATTTATTCTGCATCAGAGGTTGCGCGCGAGGAATTCCCCACACAGGACATCACTGTTCGCGGTGCGGTTTCTATTGGTCGAAGGCTGATGGACCCCTTGGCAGAGCTGGTGAAAATTGATCCTAAATCTATCGGTGTAGGTCAGTATCAGCACGATGTGGACCAGAATAAATTGCAGCAGTCGCTGGACGATACAGTCATCAGCTGCGTTAATGCGGTGGGTGTGGAGCTGAATACGGCCTCAAAACAGGTGCTGGCCTATGTATCAGGACTTGGCCCTCAGCTGGCACAGAATATTGTCAACTACAGAGATGAAAACGGTGCATTTAAAAACAGGGAAAGCCTGAAGAAAGTACCACGCCTGGGTGATAAAGCGTTTGAGCAGGCCGCGGGTTTCCTTAGGATCAGGAATGCGGAGCATGTGCTGGATGCCAGTGGTGTGCACCCTGAACGTTACACGCTGGTCAATAAGATGGCGCGCGACCTGAACTGCACGGTTGCTCAGTTGGTGAAGGATGCAGAGTTGAGGAAACAGATCAAGCTACAGCAATATGTGAGTGATGAAATCGGCTTACCGACATTGAACGACATCATGGCGGAGCTGGCAAAACCAGGGAGGGATCCGAGGGATCAGTTTGAAGCGTTCAGCTTCACGGATGGTGTGAATGAGATTGCCGACCTTAAAACTGGAATGAAGTTGCCGGGTATTGTCACCAACATCACCAACTTCGGCGCATTTGTTGACATCGGTGTACATCAGGACGGGCTGGTACACACCAGTCAGCTGGCGGACCGTTTTGTGGCTAACCCGAATGACGTCGTTAAAGTACATCAGAAGGTCGAAGTGACCGTGGTAGAGGTAGACGTTGCCCGTAAACGGATTTCGCTCTCCATGAAGACCGGAAAAGCTCCTGAAAAACATCAGCGCAGGGATGCACCGAAACCTGCAGCGGGCGGAGATAAAACAAGAAGTTTTAATAAAGCAGGATCGGGTAAGCCTGTTACTGGTAAACCCACAGGAGAAGCGAAAGCCGGAAAACCTGTACGTAAACCAGAGCAGAAAAAAAAGGCAGAGGCTGATGGTGATCTTCAGCTGAAGCTGGAAGCTTTAAAAAATATGTTCAAGTAAGGGAAAGCCGGTTGTTTGTGATGACAACCGGCCTTTTACGGTAGGCAAATATGAAATCGTCTTTCACAGAAAGACGATTTTTTGTTCTTCATTATTTCGTGTTACGTTTGATAGCGTTCTGCTCTCATTTTTACTAGTATTTTTTCTATTTGCTGTTCGTCCGGCCGTTCTGGCAGACTACAGGTTTCAGCTGCCCGTCCTTTCTATAGACCGAAGCCTGTCTAATATTATCGCTTTCATTGTTTTTCTATTTTACAAATAACTGTTTCAGCTGTTCCATGATCTGGCCGTTGCCGGACAGGCTGATGGTATTGATCTTTTCGGTGATTTTCTCAACGTACTCCATTTCTTTAAGCTTGTAAAGCATGGTGTTGTCCTCCATCAGTTTGGCAGTATTCAACAGGCTTCTGGTAGAGGCTGTTTCTTCTCTTCTGGTGATCAGGTTAGCCTGCGCCCTTTTTTCGGCAACCAGCACCTGGTTCATGATCTCCCTGATGTCACCTGGCAGGATGATGTCTTTCACACCACAATCCACCAACTGCACACCCAGCATTGCTGCAGCATCTTTGGTTGCAGTTAAAACGGAGCCGGAGATGCGTTCCTTATTTTCCATCAGTTCATCAAAGCTTAACCTTCCAATGAGTTCCCTGAGTTCCAGCTGAATGTTTACATACAGTTGTCTTTCGAAATCCTTGTTCTCCAGCAAGGCCTTTTTTACGTTGAATACTTTGTACTGCAGGGTAAAGTTCAATCGAAGTTGTGCTTTATCCCGGGTCAGTATTTCCTGACCGGAAATTTCCATGGTCTGCTGTCTGGTGTCGGCCTTCAGGACCTGTATGTTTGTTGGGTTTTTCCACCAGAAATAAGTTCCCGCAGGAAGTTCCCTTTCAAATTTTCCATCAATCACCATGAGTCCTGTTTCATAGTTTTCCACCTTAAAAGACCTTACATAAGCTGACATCTGTGGTTTTTCAAGGATGTATCGCTCAACAGCGTCTGTGGTTTTGTAATCGCTGATGTCAACAGTCAGGAATGAATAGTTGTTCAGTCCTTTCCAGAAGGCATATTTACCCGGAGCGAGCACCTGTTTAAAGTTACCATTCTGAAAAACAAGGACGATCTCCTTATCCCTGGCATCGATGACATGCACCAGAGCCTCAAAAGTTTTATCCTGCAGCAGTACATTCAGCTCTGTAGCAGCGATAAAGGTTTTCGACTGATCGTAGACTTCTACGGTCTCCCCGAACCAGAACCAGTAATTGCCGGCAGTGATTACTTTCTTGAATGTTCCGTTTTTATAGACCAGTCCTACATGGTCGGTATTGATTTCTATATTTTTCATCTTGTTAATTTTAATGGTTGTGTATTTATGCTGTTGTCTTTTTGACGTGTTGTTCCTGTATAAAGCAAATTGAAAACATCCATCCGATGCCTGCGGAAGAAGATGCGGTCCGGAGTTTCGCTTCCTGCTGTTTTGATGCCGACTACGAGCGTTTGTATAGTAGTCACCAGGCAGCCCGGGAAGCCATTCTCCATCTGTTATCTTCCTGCAGAGCGGACATCCGGGTTGCTTTTGTAGTATTGCCGCTCCTTTTCCGGTTTTTCCTTTGGAGGATCAGCCTGCCTGTGCAGGCTTTGAGCAATCTTACCCAGCCGGATGTTTTCTCCTTGCGTGTTCATCAGGGCATTTGAAAAGTTGCCTTCTTTTGTGGACCGAAGTCCGGTGCATTACCATTTTGCTATTCCATGGACAATGGAAGCAGGATTCGAACCTGCATAGGATTGTTTGATCTACCACTGATCTACTTCTTTTCAGAAGGCGGGAGTCGAACCCGCGACCCAACAATGGACAATAAAGGCTTCCGGTGATCAGGATATGATCGCTCATACTTTGGGGCCTTACAGAAACCCTCAACATGGATCCACCTTTTATTCGTTTATTGTCATTCTCTCCCCAGGAGAGAATATTTTGATGTACTGAAGTACAGTTGATATCAAAGAACTGGTTGCCTTCCGGCGACATTACAAAGATGCCAGGCGGGCGACGCAGCTGACTTGCGCAGTCGGACGATAAAAGCGATTAATTTTTTATATGCCTGTTAGTTAGTGATTTACATTCGTTTTCGGCCTTCTTTAATCTGAAAAAAGTTTTTGTTACGCAGTTACATTGCGTAGTGGCAATGAATTTTTACTTTTATTGTAAATAAATGAAGGTATGTCGATTAACAAATTAGCCCTGATCCGATACAGAACGATTGATGAATGTTTAAAAAACAGGTACCGTAAATGGACGCTGGATGACCTGATTGAAAAGGTTGCCGACATGATCTATGAATATGAGGGCATCGACTCAGGGGTAAGCAAGCGGACCATCCAGGCGGATATTCAATTGATGAGAAGTGATAAGCTAGGTTATAACGCACCGATTGTGGTTACCCACAGGAAGTATTATTCCTATAGTGACCCTGCGTACAGTATCACCAATGCGCCGATCAACAACAACGATATTGAGAAGATGAAAGAGATCGTCGATGTCCTGAAGCAGTTTAACGGTTTCAGTTATTTTGAGGAGATGAGTGATATGGTGGCGAAACTGGAGAACAACCTCAACAAATCTACCAACAAAACCAGGAACTGTATCCAGTTTGAGAGCAACCAGCAACTGAAGGGCCTTCAGTACATCAATCCGCTGTACCAGGCGATACTTCATAAGCGGCCGCTACTCATAGAGTACAAGTCTTTTAAGGCGAGGGAAGCACGTAACCTCATTTATTACCCCTATCTGTTGAAGGAATACCGGAACAGGTGGTTCCTCATTACCAGGGCCCGCAAGGGTTCTACGCTGCTGACGCTGGCACTTGACCGCATCATAGATTTTCAGGAACTAAGCCAGGAGCCCTTTGTTGAGTATAAAGGTGTAGATTTTGAACGTTATTTTGATGACCTGCTGGGGGTGACGAAGTCGGAGAAGGACCGTGCGCAGCGGGTAATCTTAAAAGTAGACCATCAGAACGCTCCGTATATATTAACAAAGCCAATGCATAAATCGCAGCAGGTTTTGAAGGAAGATGAGGACGGCATCCTCTTTAGGATTGACGTCGTCCTCAACTTCGAACTGGAGCGGGAGATTCTGGGCTTCGGGGATTGTATGAAGGTACTGGCCCCGAGGATGCTGGCTAAACGGATAAAAAGGCGACTGGCGAATGCCGCGGGGCAGTACCAGGAAGGAGAAAGTTAATCCTTATTCATGCGCACGATCTTTGGCATAAACCTTCCCTGAACCTCTATGAGGCTTTTCTGTGACGCCATTACCTTGTCGATATCCTTATAGGCATTTGGATTTTCTTCGACACTGCCCCCAATCAGTGTCACCCCTGCATTGCTCAGGATTTTTTTCAGCGCTGAGGCCGTCATATTGTTTTTGGCCTTCT
>Ga0157373_10003004_pt1 | contig 12762 bp, 10 predicted proteins | sample C65metaG_FD_113460 | JGI IMG/M metagenome (GOLD analysis project Ga0157373, IMG submission 113460) | Corn rhizosphere microbial communities from Kellogg Biological Station, Michigan, USA - C6-5 metaG | ecosystem: Host-associated > Plants > Roots > Rhizosphere > Soil | place: USA: Michigan... | reverse complement strand
GCCGATGCTGTTCCAGGCTTGCCCGCAACTGCTTCAGGTCCGGGCCATCGGCCTGCAGGGGGACGGTGATGCAGTCGGCGCCGAACAGCTGGAAAATCTGCAGCGCCGCCAGGTAGGTCGGCGCCTCCAGCATGATCTCGGTGCCAACGTCGATGTGCAGCTTCGCCGCCAGGTCAAGGGTCTGCTGCGAGCCACTGACCACCAGCACCTGACTCGCCTCACAAGCCAGGCCCAGTGCCCGTGCCTGCGCCGCCAAGGCTTCGCGCAGCGCCGGCTCCCCTTCGCTCATGCCGTATTGGCCCATGGCCAGGGGCATGGCGTCCCACTCCACTTTCGGCAGCATGGCTTCGGCGGGCAGGCCGCCGGCGAACGACATCACCTCAGGGCGTTGGGCCGCCGCGAGGATTTCTCGAATCAAAGAACTTTTGAGGCGCGAGACACGTTCGGAAAAAGCCATGAGGACCACCTGTAGCGAGGCATTGGGGAAATGAGTCAAACTGATTGACCGAAATTACTCCGACCTCTCTGGATACGTCAATATGCTTGACCTTAAAAACCCGACTTCCCAGCAAATGGCCATGGAAGCGTTTTTCTTCGGCTACCAGGCGTTCACCGCCAAGGCCGATGAAATGCTCGAGCGTCGCGGGTTGAGCCGGGTGCACCAGCGCATCGTTTTTTTCATCGCCCGATATCCGTCGCTCAGCATGAAAGAGCTGCTGGCCCTGCTGGGCGTCACCAAGCAGGCCCTGAACATGCCGTTGCGGCAATTGATGGAAATGCACCTGGTCAACAGCGTCGCGTCCGAGACCGACAAGCGTAAGCGGCTGCTGGAGTTGACCGAGGAAGGGACACGGTTCGAACAGGCGTTGCGGCGCGAGCAGGTGAAATTGCTGGAGCGGGTGTTTGCCGAGGCCGGGGAAGCGGCGGTGAATGGGTGGTTGGCGGTGAATATGGCGTTGGGCAAGGGTCAGGTATCCGTCGACTGAGATCCAACTCAAGTCATGCATGGCTCGGGCTATCGCCATCGCGGGCAAGCCTTGCTCCCACAAGATGATCCCTATCTGTGGGAGCAAGGCTTGCTCGCGATGGCGCCCCCACAGGCGATATATCCCTATCGCCGGACATTTCGTCCACAAAACAGAAAACATTATTTGCTTTATTTGTATACAAAAGCATAATTCGCTTCGTGCGAGTTCCTGACCATCAGGTCAACTACTTCGCCAGCCTTACCTGCCTCAAGGCGCGCAAGCCTCCCCCCGCAAGGCCTGCGACGCTGGAAATAACAATAAAACTGTTGAGGAGTACTCGCTGTGGAAAGCCGCAAACCCGAAGCCCGGACGCTGGACCTCTCGCCGCCATCAAGCCGTGGCTGGCTGGAGCGCATCCTCAAACTCAGCTTGCATGGCACCACGGTGAAGACCGAGCTGATCGCCGGCCTGACAACCTTCATCACCATGGCCTACATCATTTTCGTCAACCCCAACATCATGGCCGATGCCGGCATCGACCACGGCGCGGCGTTCGTCGCCACCTGCATCGCCGCCGCCCTGGGTTGCCTGTTGATGGGCCTGTACGCCAACTGGCCGGTGGGCCTGGCACCGGGCATGGGCCTGAATGCCTTCTTCACCTACACCGTGGTCGGCACCATGGGCTACAACTGGGAAACCGCGTTGGGCGCAGTGTTCATTTCCGGCGTGTTGTTCATGATCCTGACCCTGTCACGGGTTCGTGAGTGGCTGCTCAACAGCATTCCGGTGAGCCTGCGATTCGCCATGGGTGCGGGGGTCGGGCTGTTCCTCGGACTGATCGGCCTGAAGACCGCCGGGATCATCGTCGACAGCCCCGCCACCCTGATCAAGCTCGGCTCGTTGCGTGAACCCGGCCCGCTGCTCGCCGCCGTGTGCTTCCTGATGATTGCCGTGCTCAGTTATCACCGGGTATTCGGCGCGATCCTGATCAGCATCATCGCCGTGACCCTGGCCGGCTGGGGCCTAGGCCTGGTGCAATACAATGGTGTGATGTCGACGCCACCGAGCCTGGCACCGACCTGGATGGCGATGGATGTAGCCGGCGTGTTCAACGTCAGCATGATCAGCGTGGTGCTGGCCTTCCTGTTCGTGCATATGTTCGACACCGCCGGCACCTTGATGGGCGTGGCCCAGCGTGCCGGGCTGGTGAAGGCCGATGGCCGGATCGAGAACCTCTCCCGCGCCCTGAAGGCCGACAGCGCTTCCAGCGTGTTCGGCGCCATGGTCGGCGTGCCACCGGTGACCAGCTACGTGGAAAGTGCTGCCGGTGTCGCGGCGGGAGGCCGGACGGGGCTTACGGCAGTGACCGTCGGCGTGCTATTTATTGCCGCCATGTTCTTCGCGCCACTGGCCGGGATGATCCCGGCCTACGCCACCGCCGGTGCCTTGATCTACGTCGCCATGCTGATGATGGGCGGCATGGCCCATATCGAATGGGACGAGCCGACCGACAGCATTCCGGCCAGCGTCACGGCGATCATGATGCCCCTGACCTTTTCGGTCGCCGACGGTATCGCACTGGGTTTCATCACCTATGTGGTACTCAAGGCCGGCACCGGTAAACGCAAGGAAATTTCTGTCAGCCTGTGGGTGCTCTGCGCGATCTTCATCGCCAAGTTCATCTTCTTGTAAGGGACACCGTATCCACCCGCCTCACCCATCGGGTGAGGCTTTTGTACATCAGGAGCAAAGCAATGAATCTGGAAACCTGGCTGTTGTTCAGTGGCGCCGCGCTGGTGGTGATTCTCATCCCCGGCCCCCTGTCGTTATTGATGATCGGCAACAGCCTGAACTACGGCCTGCGTCGCTCGTATCCGGCATTCCTGGGTGGGGTGATCGCCTCGATCTGCTTGTTGAGCGCCTCGGCGCTGGGGCTTGGGGCACTGCTGCTGGCCTCGGAGAAACTGTTCAGTGCCCTGAAGATCGTCGGGGCGCTGTACCTGTTTTACCTGGCCTGGCAGAGCTGGCAGCAATCGCGACAGCCCGCCCAAGGCGCCGAAGTGCCCCAGGCCGCCGCCGTCCCACGCTTCCGCGCACTGTTTGGCCGGGCATTCGTGCTGGGCGCCAGCAACCCGAAAGACATCCTGTTCTTCGCCGCTTTCCTGCCGCAGTTCCTGAGCGCCGGGCAACCGTTCCTGCCCCAACTGCTGATCATGATCGCCACCTGGACCGTCCTCGACCTGCTCTGCAAGCTGGCCTATGGCCTCGGCGCCCACGGTGCGGCGCGGTATCTGCGTACGGGTAAAGGCCAGAGCTGGTTCAACCGCATCAGTGCAGGCTTGTTCGGGGGCGCAGGCGCGGCGTCTTTATTGTCCGCCCACTGAGTGGCAAAACGAGGCAACAACCCATCGATATACACCGTTCAGGAAAACATCTTACATAGAGGGCCATTCAATCATCGTTGAACAAGGACGTTCACAATGGCCAAGGTTATTCAGCCCCCCTCCGTTTCTGCCGAACATGGCATCGTCATTACGGATATAGGTTTGCACGCCAATGCGCGCACAACCGAAACGCTCGATTTCGAAGTTGCCGATCAATCGCAGCTCAGTTCAGAACTCAAACAGCGACAGGCGCAACTTGAAGTTGTGGATAAACTTTACGGCCCGTTCCACATCGGCTCCGTGGCCGTCACCCGTTCAGCCCTGAATGCACTCGGCGCAACAACCGATGGACAGCCCCTCAACGGCGAGAACACTTTTTTTCGCATTCCCAATCGCTTTTTCCTGAACTCACTGCAGTTCAATGCCCGTGATGTCGAAACCCGTATAAGACTCACCGCCGACGCAAACGACTATCGGCTGCCCACGTTGCTGTTCGAAATGGCCAGCCAACGGTCACGCTCCGCGCAATCACTGTTGCGGGAACCCTCTGGAACCCAGGCTGAGCCGAGCCGTTATCGGAGCACGCTTGAAAGGCTTTTGAAAGCGGCCCAGCACCTCGACACCCAAGCACTTGTGCAGCGGTCATCCAGTTGGATCAACCTGGCCAAGAGCCAGATGCTCATTCCCACGGGCCTGGGGCTTCAGGCCTTCGGCATCTACAGCGGCTTGCGAGGCCTGCAAGACGCCATCCGGAACAAGGACGCCTACCAGACCCTGTTCAACGGGACCAGCGTGGCCGCCGAGGTGGCGTCCATCGGGGTCGAAGCGCTGGTCACCCGCCAAGCCACCCAGATGATCAAGGCCGGCCAGCGCTCCCTGGAGGACTTTGCCAAAACGACCTTCGCCATCCGGCTGGCCCGGGGAAGCGGCCTGATTGCCAGCGTGCTCACACTGCCTTTCGATATCGTCGCCGCAGTGGACTCGTTCAAGGCCGCCGCCGGCGCCACCGGCCGCGAGGCCACCGATCACTATGTCAACGCCGCCTTGAGCGTGACCAGTGCCGCCATGGCCGTGACCATTGGGGTCGCGGCGCTGGCAGGGTTTACATCAGCGGGGCCTGCGGGCCTGGCCGCAGGGCTTATCCTGGTGGTCGGTGCACAGATCTGGGGCGCGATCCGTCAAGTCGATGAAATCGACGATTACATCCAACTCACCGTCCATGAGCGCCTCCGCACGGGCTGGTTCGCCTTCTGGACGATCAGCCCCGATGACGATATCCAGAACCGCTACACCATCGCCAAGGCGACCGCTGAACAGACGAAGCGACTCCAGGCCAATGCCTTGAACTTGCTCAAGGGACCGTTGAAAGACAGCACCGAAGCGATCGTAAACGGCAAGTTCACCGTAGAACTCCAACGGGTGACCTACAACACCCGGAGTTGGTGGACAGGGGAAAGGTATCAGGCAACTGCCGTGCGTCCCCGGATCAAGGGCAGCGATGACTGGATCGATGCGCGCAGCGGCGTAACGGCTGAGACGCCCGGCGCAGTCATTGGAACGGCGGCCGACCACAAAGGCATCCATTGGTCCATTGGCGGCGGCAACGACACCGTTCTAGGCGTTGAAAACAAGCCAAACGTCTTCCGTTACGGGGCAGGCGTCAAGGCACTGACCGGCGGTGCGAAGGATGATGTGTTCATTTTCGAGGGGGCGCCCGAGATCGTCGCCAGGAACCGGGCGTCCCGACCTAACCGCCTGATGGGGGGCGCAGGCAATGACACGCTGATCCTGGCGGGAGGTGCCAGCGACAGTCAGGCGCCGCGATTGGGTTATCAGGTCGATCTGGCCGCCGGGCAAGTCAGCGTCATCATCCAGGCCCCTCATGGAACAGCGAGCGGCGCCTATCGCCCTACCCTCCTTGAGAGCATTGAACAGGTCGAACTGCTCGACGGCGGGGCCAGCGTCATCAAAGGTACGGCCGGCCCGAACATCATCAAATCCCGTGGCAACGATTCAATCGAGGCCGGCGCGGGAGACGACCAGATCTCCATCCTCGGGGGTCATAACCGCGACGCCGCCGGCGGCCCTGGCGAGGATGTCTATGCCATCGCCCATAAACCGGGTCATGTATCGATTACTGAAGACGGCGTGGATAACAGCGTCATCGCACTGGACTGGCGAGCGGATCTGATTGAAAGCTGGGCCATTGAAGCAGGCAACCTGGTGCTGGTTTCACGCTTCGATTCAAACGATTGGGACGTGCGCAAGGTCACAGTCAACAATGTCTACGGCGATACTGCGTATCCGCGATCCTTACAAAACAACAAACTGACGTTCATCACAAAAGATGGTTTTCATTGGGTACCCGACCTGCCCGACAGTCTCGAGCAGGGTCGCCCGCTCGCCATCGAAGCCGTCATGGTGCAACAAGGAACGCCACGGAACCCGGCCATCCTCAACGATCGAAGCGAACAATCGATCGCCCACGACAAAGATACGAGCTATTACGTTTCCCGTCTGGTTGAACTCACCACGCTCAGCGTCAAACAAAAAAGTGAATACTCCACCACACTCCACCTGGACTACATCCACTCCGAATTGACACGGATCGAGGCCCATTACAACGCCTATGTCATTCAGGGAGATGAATCGGACACGGTGAAATATGGTGAATGTGCCTGACGCTGCACTTTGGCAACTGCCGGGTCATCCTGAACAACCTCGCCAGTTCCGATGAGCGTTATACCGCACGAAAAACCGCCACGGGGCGACGCGCATTTTCCGCCCTCGATCCGAATCATACGGTGATCCTGGTCACGAATGACGGCTCATCCTACCGTCTGGCCCTACCCACCCCCGACTATGGGCTGTTACTGGACAGGACGTTCATCGACAAGGACCCGGTGAAATGGAAAGCGGAAATACCACTGCCACTCACGCCGACAAAAAAGAAAGACGCCTATCTTCAGCCCTTGGATAAAAAGCCTTATTACATGGGCAACCGGGCGACCTGCGCCCTGCTCACTTCAGCCGCCGCCGTACAAACGGGTGTCGAAGTCCTGATTGGCCAAGGCTCCACCTACCTTGTCCACCTGGGCCCGAACATGACGCTACGCCTCTCCACGCCAGGCGCGCTGGCCAGCGCCAACCCCCGATTACCTCGGGCCTCCCTGTGGGAATTCGACGCTACGCACCTCGGCCAGGTCGAGATCAAACTGGCTTCCAACCTGCTGCAAATCGGCGGAACGGTCATCCATCTTCCCGCTTATGAAGTGGATGACCTTGTGGACCAGATACGCGTTATCACCGCACAGGGTGTCGTGTATGCAGTCGACAGCTTGTTCGAGAGCGTTTATGTAGAAGCACTGGATGGCCGATATTTCGCGCCCACGCTCGGCCCCGATGCAGCGTTGCCCGTGGAACTTTCCAGGTTGTCGTCCGAACAATTGAGGGTCTTCAATGTTGCCGTCAAGGATGGCACTCCCGGCACCTTGAGCTATCACCTCAAGGCACGCAAGTGGACCCTGGATACAAATAAATCTCGCGTCATTACAGCGCTGGATCTTAGAAAAACAAACTTGTGCAACCACCATCTCCAGATCTATCAGGAAGTGGCCCGGGAAGGCCTCGGTCAACATCCCCCGTTGGGCGATGAGGCACTGCGTTTATTGCGGGAACAATGCACCAAGTTGGTGGAGGACTTAACGCCGAGCAAGTCGTTGATGCTCGCAAAGGCAATCATTCTGGGCCCGACATTTGCCGCAAGAATGCCTGATATGAATTGGACGCTCTCACCGGACAAAGTCCTTTCCGACCCTGCATAGTCTTATGCAGGGTTCTCCCGATATTTAGTTCAAACGCAATATATATGTAGTGCACCTGCGCGAGCATTTTCCAAGAACATCTTCAAGGCAAAGATCAGCCTTCAGCTTCAAGTCATATTCATTATTGATATCCAAGAGCCAACTACCCAATGAGTCCAAGAAAAAATACCCGCCCCAATATCCCAACTTCCTCCTCCGATACATCCCGCACCAGTCGCGATACAACGCCGGAAGGTTCGCCCAGGAGTCACACCAGGACGGAAGGAACGGGCCAGGCATCCGTCTCGCCGTCGGGAAGACACACCGACGCGTCAGAACCCCAGCCTACGACCTTCCAGGTATCCGAAATCACACAACAGGCGTCCGCCCAAGGTGAGGCCGCCCCGGTGTCGCTGGACAGTTATCACCTTTCACCCGAACTGGTCCCCCTGTTATCGGCGCCAGACGCGACCTCCGGCATCCGGACGTTCAGGACACGCACATACGTCGAGCTGGAAGACGGTGCAACGGTATTGCTGGGTCGCGATGCCGAACAGAACTACCGGGCCCGATCAAGCACCGAACTCATCGCCTCCGGACCACGCCTGGAACAGGTGGAAGGCAGTCTCCTGTGGCGGCGGGTTGCCCAGCCCGTCGAGACAGACACCAGTGACTCCCCGCAGACCATTACCCTCCACAGCCTGTCGGACGATGAGCCGTCCGAAGGGCCCGCGCCCAAGCGCCAGCGCACAACGTCGCCTCCACAAAACGAACCCGCTGTGCAAGGCCCGGCGGTATTCAGGCGGGACTGGGCGTTCAAGCCCACGCTCACACGGCCTCATTTCATCACGGTGAACGATATTCACTACAAGGTGATGAGCCGCATGGAGGATCGTGAATTCCCGATCAGCTACATCCAGCCCCCCAGTCATCCTGCCTATGATTTCGACCTGCTGGAGGCCATCCTCAGGCATACACCTGACGAACAGCCCAGGGCTGTCATTCGCGTCCAACCGGATAATCACTGGGAGATCGACGCCAGGCTGCCCTTCGAAAAACCCCTGACGGCCTACGTCAGGGACGTTTTCCCGGAGGTCACGACCGTGACCCTGGAAAACATCGCCAGAAAGCAGTTCGAGCTGGCCAACAGCTCGACTTACGCCGACGCAGCGGGGCTGACCGCACTCCGGCAGATTTTCCACAGTTGGGAACAAGCCACCCCTTCACTGCACCCGCAATGGAGCGATCCATTGCTGATGCTCTCGATTCTTCCGACCTCTTCAGGCGTTACGAGCACCTCGCGCGCTATCGAGCTGCCCTTCCCGTCCACGACAGGCACATTGGACCAGCTTGATTTCGACCCCATGCGTTTCCGGCGCCAGTGGGATTTCTTCCTCTCGACGTATTCGACAGTGGACTTCAAACGCTTCATGGCCGGCCTCCTGACCCGTAATGGCTATACGGTCATGGAGCCCAACAACTTCAACAGCTTTCCGGCATTGGTCTTTCGGCGAACAGGGCATGACTACCTGTTTTTCATGAGCCTGCATCGCACCCGGATCCCGAAGCTGTCCCTGCCCACCCACACCAACCCCAACACCACCGGCATGAACCTGGAAACCCAGGTCGGCGACGCCGCCGCGCAAGCTGTCAGGGACGCCCATGCCGCCAACAAGATCATCTGGCTCAAGGGCGGTTCCCAGATCCTGCCAGGCTACGCCGACACCGTCTTCATCATCCGGGATGACAATGCCCGGCTGTAAATGGGCAAGCAAAAAAAAGCCCGCAGTGTGAGCGGGCAAAAACCAGAGAAGCGTCATGCGCAGGCACTTCCAGGAGCAGGCGGCTGCTTGGGGTCAGCTGCCGCGATAGGTTGAATAGGCGTAGGGCGAAATCAGCAGGGGCACGTGATAGTGCTCCTGCTCGGCCGAGATTCCGAAGCGCAGCACCACCACATCGAGGAAGGCCGGATCGGGCAATTGCACACCCCGGGCACGGTAGTAATCGCCGGCGTGGAACTGCAACTGATAGACCCCCGAACGGTAGTCCTCCCCTTGCAGCAGTGGTGCGTCGCAACGGCCATCGCTGTTGGTCGACGCGCTGGCGACGAGGTGCAGTTGCGGGCCTTCCACACGGTACAGCTCGACCTTGATCGAACTGCCCGGGCAGCCATGTGCAGCATCCAAAACGTGAGTAGTCAAACGTCCCATTGATTGTGCGCGCCTCGCTGCAGGGCAGTCCGGCCCGACGCCTCCTGAATCAGTTGAAAGACAAGCCGCACCGTTTCAGAGCATGAAACGCCGCGGCGATGTGCAAATTAAGACATTTTAAATAGAAATTGTACACAATAAAAAACACACATCTGCCTCGCCCTTTGCCCGCACGCTCTTAAGCTCGGGGTTCGGGCCAAACCAAAGGATACACGGCTCCTCCAATGATTAATTGACCAACCCGGCAGATTTCTTGCAGTGTAGGGCAGCCAGGGGTACGGTGAAAAATGCAAAAAATCAGGCTTACAAATCGCCCATAAAGTTGTATACAATCAACCCATCGTCGTGACGCCAGCTTTTGCTTCATCGCCCGGGCGCCACCTACATGGTACGAACAAGAAGGAAGACTGCAGTGAGCGCTGACTACCCACGCGACCTGATCGGTTACGGCAGTAACCCTCCCCATCCCCACTGGCCGGGCAACGCCCGCATCGCCCTGTCCTTCGTGCTCAACTACGAAGAAGGTGGCGAGCGCAACATCCTGCACGGCGACAAGGAGTCCGAAGCGTTCCTTTCGGAAATGGTCGCGGCGCAACCGCTGCAGGGCGAGCGCAACATGAGCATGGAATCGCTGTACGAGTATGGCAGCCGCGCGGGGGTATGGCGGATTCTCAAGCTGTTCAAGGAATTCGATATTCCGCTGACCATCTTCGCCGTGGCCATGGCCGCACAGCGTCATCCGGACGTGATCCGTGCCATGGTCGCCGCCGGTCATGAAATCTGCAGCCACGGCTATCGCTGGATCGACTACCAGTACATGGATGAAGCCCAGGAACGCGAGCACATGCTCGAAGCGATCCGCATCCTCACCGAAATCACCGGCGAACGCCCACTGGGCTGGTACACCGGCCGCACCGGCCCCAACACCCGGCGGCTGGTGATGGAAGAAGGCGGTTTCCTCTACGACAGCGACACCTACGACGACGATCTGCCCTACTGGGAACCGAACACCCCCAACGGCAAGCCGCACCTGGTGATCCCGTACACCCTCGATACCAACGACATGCGCTTCACCCAGGTGCAGGGGTTCAACAACGGCGACGACTTCTTCCAATACCTCAAGGATGCCTTCGATGTGTTGTATGCCGAAGGCGCCGAGGCCCCGAAGATGCTTTCCATCGGCCTGCACTGCCGCCTGATCGGCCGTCCGGCCCGCCTCGCCTCCCTCAAGCGTTTCCTCGAGTACGCCAAGGGTCATGAGCAGGTCTGGTTCAGCCGTCGCGTCGACATCGCCCGCCACTGGCAGCAGACCCATCCGCATCCTGGAGCCTTGAAATGACCGCGTTCCAGACCCTCAAGCCGTCGACCTTGAGCCGCGAGGCGTTCGTCGACGCCTTCGCCGATATCTACGAACACTCGCCATGGGTCGCCGAGAAAGCCTTCGACCTCGGCCAGGACCCGTCGATCGACGAGATCGAAACCCTGCACCAGCGCATGAGCGACATCCTGTTGAGTGCCGATCACGCGAGCCAACTGGCCCTGATCAACGCTCACCCGGACCTGGCCGGCAAAGCCGCCGTCCAGGGCCAACTGACCGAAGCCAGCACGAACGAACAGGCCGGCGCCGGTATTCACCAATGCACGGCCGAAGAGTTCCAGCGCTTCACCGAGCTGAACGACGCCTACAAGGCCAAGTTCGAGTTTCCCTTCATCATGGCGGTAAAAGGCAGCAACCGGCATCAGATCCTCGCGGCATTCGAAACCCGCATCCATAACCCGGTGGACACCGAGTTCAAGTGCGCACTGGCGGAGATCAACAAGATCGCGTTGTTCCGACTACTGACCCTTTAGCGAGCAGCCTGAGTCCAGGCCAGCAAGCATCCCCAGCCAACTTATTTAAAGGCAGACAAGAAGAATGAAAGCTTACGCCGTACCTTTCGAGAAGTTCGTCAACCTGGCCGACGCCCGTCTCGGCACAAAGATCATCTCCGTCACCGATGACTGGTTCGCCGACGCCAACCGCCTGTTCCAACCCACACCGGCCGTGTGGAAGGAAGGCGTGTTCGATGACAACGGCAAATGGATGGACGGCTGGGAGTCGCGTCGCAAGCGCTTCGAAGGCTACGACAGCGCAGTGATCCGCCTGGGTGTACCGGGTTCGATCAAAGGCGTGGACATCGACACTTCATTCTTCACCGGCAACTACCCACCGTCGGCGTCCCTGGAAGCCTGCTTCCTGGCCGAAGGCGAGCCGGACGACAACACCCAGTGGACCGAAGTGCTGTCCGCCGTCGAACTGCAAGGCAACAGCCACCACTATCATGAAATCAGCAACGACCAGGCCTTCAGCCACCTGCGCTTCAACATCTACCCTGATGGCGGCGTGGCCCGGTTGCGGGTCTACGGCATTCCGTATCGCGACTGGTCGGCCGTCGGCGACAACGAACAGATCGACCTGGCCGCCGCCCTCAACGGCGGGCGCGCCCTGGCTTGCTCCGACGAGCACTTCGGGCGCATGAGCAACATCCTCAACCCGGGTCGTGGCGTCAACATGGGCGACGGCTGTGAAACCGCCCGTCGCCGCACGCCAGGCAACGACTGGGTCATCGTCGCCCTGGGCCATGCCGGCGAGGTCGAGAAAGTCATCGTCGACACCCTGCACTTCAAGGGCAACTACCCCGACAGCTGCTCGATCCAGGGCGCCTTCGTCAAGGGCGGCACCGACAGCCAGATCGAAACCCAATCGCTGTTCTGGCGCGAACTGCTGCCAAGCCAGAAACTGGAAATGCACGCCGAACACACGTTCGCCGAGCAGATCAAGGCCCTGGGGCCAATTACCCACATCCGCCTGAATGTGTTCCCGGATGGGGGTGTGAGTCGCCTGCGGGTATTGGGTAAGGTCGCGAAGTGACACGATGATCGTTCCCACGCTTTGCGTGGGAATGCATACCGTGACGCTCTGCGTCACAAAGCGGACGCAGAGCGTCCGGTGAGGCGTTCCCACGCAGAGCGTGGGAACGATCAAATCAAGAGATTAAGAAGACCAGCATGCGCACACTCAAGATCGAACCCTTGACCAAAGAAGCCTTCGCCCCCTTCGGTGACGTGATCGAAACCGACGGCAGCGATCACTTCATGATCAATAACGGTTCGACCATGCGCTTCCATCGCCTGGCGACGGTTGAAACCGCCGCGCCGGACGATAAGGCAATCATCAGCATCTTCCGCGCCGACGCGCTGGACATGCCGTTGACCGTGCGCATGCTGGAGCGCCATCCGCTGGGCAGCCAGGCGTTCATTCCGCTGCTCGGCAACCCCTTTCTGATCGTGGTCGCGCGCATTGGCGATGCCCCTGTATCAGCCTTGGTCCGCGCCTTCGTCACAAACGGCAGGCCGG
>Ga0157373_10003003_pt1 | contig 12762 bp, 12 predicted proteins | sample C65metaG_FD_113460 | JGI IMG/M metagenome (GOLD analysis project Ga0157373, IMG submission 113460) | Corn rhizosphere microbial communities from Kellogg Biological Station, Michigan, USA - C6-5 metaG | ecosystem: Host-associated > Plants > Roots > Rhizosphere > Soil | place: USA: Michigan... | reverse complement strand
CCGAAAGTGATCGAAAGAATGCAATTTGTAAACCGGGATAATTTGAAACAGATAAGCGGGAGCGATGAAAATCAATGACAGATTCGCTCTGAATTATTATGAAAACCGGCGCTTCATCATTTAAAAAGCATGTTGGGTATTTGCGTCTTTTCTTCAGTGATGTTTCATCTGCTGAACGTTGGGTAAATTGTATTCCTTCCGGATATAAAATTAGAAACCACTCAGCCCCGCCCAGGGTGTGCCATTGGCACTTTTTTCAAAAAAGGAAAAGATTCAGAATCCCCTTGCGCGTGCGAGAGACCTCCTGCTGAGATCAAGGTAGGAAGCAATGTATTCCAGCTTTACACGGTTTAGTAACTGAGGAAAATGTTTTTCAAAATACCGGTAGCGATCTTTGGCGGCGAGCATACCGGTAGCTCGTATTTTCAGATCTTTCAGCCTGCTGTAATATTCTGTAAACGTCTGGTGCAGCTGTCTGGCTTCCGGGTATCTTCTTAACATGGCCTCTATGTCGTGGTAATGGATGGCATATAGCTCGCAGTCTTCAATCGCCTGCAAATTGAACAGGCTTTTCTTTTGATGGAAGAGGCTTTCAGACAGCACGATCATATGGTCTTCCTCCAAAAACCACATCGTTACTTCACGTTCATCCCGGGTATAATAGCATCTTACCAGTCCCTTTTGAAGATACCAGGCATAGCGGCATACCTCTCCCTCATAAAGCAGGAACTCATTTTTCTTCTTTTTGGTAAAGCGAAACCTGTCCCGTAGTTCAGCTTCTAATGAACCGGAAACAGGATGCATACTGTTTAAAAAAGAAATTAGTTCTTCCATCACATGAGGCTTTTAAACCGCCAATAAATACGATCTGTTTAATATTGGGTGAGGATGCTTTTGCGTATTCGCAAAGTAGGAGTATATTGTTATGCAATCGGACATATTTGTTTTGAAATCAGACGAATTTGTTTTGCAATCGGAACAGTTACCTGCGCCAATTGGTTCAGTCGATGGAAGCATCTTTAGAAATCAGAACGGAAACGCCTCTCCTTACCACGTCATTGCGAATCGCCTTCCTCAAATCATCCTCGTTTACCAAAACACTTCCAGGCGATGTGGCAATCTCCCCATTAAAAAGCGGGAACTCCATCGGTAACGTTATTGCGAATCGCCTCCCGGAAACATTCTCGTTTTACCAAAACATCGTAGGCCATGTGGCAATCTCCCCATTAAAAAACGGGAACCCCTCGCTACCACGTCATTGGAAATCGCCTTCCCCAATCATCATCGTTTACCAAAACACTCGTAGGCGATGCGGCAATCTCATTAGAAAGTCGGAACCCCTCCCTACCACGTCATTGCGAATCGCCTTCCCCAATCATCATCGTTTACCAAACCACTTCCAGGCGATGTGGCAATCTCCCCATTAAAAAGCGGGAACCCCTCCCTACCACTTCATTGCCCACTTCTATTACGTCATTGCGAATCGCCTTCCCAAATCCTCATCATTTACAAAACACTCGTAGGCAATGTGGCAATCTCCCCATTAAAAAGCCGGAACTCCTCCCTACTACGTCATTGCGTATGGAAAGTGTATGAATAATGCATACATAAAGTATAGGTTAAGTATTCATCCTTCGCTGATAAAGCATATATAATGTATAGGGAGTGTATATAAACAGTATAGCGAGTGTATGGAGAGAGTATGAGGAAGGCATCCCTGTCTTTACGGATCATAGGATCAGGCAATGGCATTTTCGCACTTATTCTCAGCAACGTCTCACGCAGTGGACGTTGCGTAAGGTGAAACCATTTATATTGCTGTTCCATCTCTTCTTTAAACTCTAAAAATGGCTTACGCCGCGCGCTGGCACGGAAAAACGCGCGGAGCGATCGGAGCCTGTCCGCCCACTGGCGGATTTTCCTTGTCCCGGTTATCTATCGGGATTGCTTCTTTTGCATCAACGCAAAAGAAAAAGCACAAAGTAAACGATAAGAACCTCACCGTTTCTTATCGTTCAGGCCGCCGAAGAAAGCGTCCCGACAAAGGAATCGAAAATCTTCCATCATGCAAGCAAAGAAATAACCGGATCCAAAGCTCCGGCAGAAAAATGCCCCATAATCATAAGAATAGAATAAAGCCCTTTTCGCCACTCGTGCGGCGATACCCCGAATTTCCTTTTAAACGCCGTGCTGAAATTATTCATATACCGAAATCCTGCCAGGCTGCTGATCTGTTTCAGGGATTTATCAGTGCTTCTCATCAGCTCCTTCGCCTTTTCCATCCTTTCTGTTTCTAAATATTCAAAAAGGGTCGTTTTAAAAAATTCTTTAAATCCTTTCTTTAATTTGGTAGCGCTCAATCCAACATGCGCAGCTATCTGCTCAATAGTATAATGCCGTGAAACATCTGCTGCGATCATTTCGCGTGCTTCATAAAGGCATTCAATATCATGTTGGGTTAATGTCATAGTATCTGCTTTCGCTCATCTGTTTTTTGAAAGACAAACTTCTAAAATACCCGTTACAGGCAATTGAGTATCGTTAGTGCAAAACCTGCGTATCAATACCCAAAATTGTAATCTTCCCGGTACCCCGAATTTCTACAAACATTCTATGTTTTTTTAGGGTGTTTCTACCCTTTTTTATTTCCCTGCAACGGGTAAAGCTGCACCAACAAAAATGCATCAGCTGTTTCATTAAAACACCCGTATTTATACGGGTGCCGCCTTAAAATAATAAACCGCAATTACGTACATAAAGACAAGCTTTTGTGTAATGGCCGTCAAAATATGGCGAATCACCGCCAAAATTTCCGTAATAATACTGTAGTCGCATTTCTTTGTTATTCTCAGTTGCGTATCGTCAAGCATTTAGAAGTGACACCTTTTTTCTCACCTAATTACTTCTGCAAACCAGGGTGTCCACTTCTATAAATCAAACTTCAGTAAACTTTTGATACCAGGCAACCGTAGTACTACGGAATTTTTAACGTAGACCTACGGAATTTTTAGAGAATCAAATATTGTAAGAAGAACTATTAGAATTTGAGTTATAAAATGTCAATGGCCTTCTCAGAAACACGCATCCTTCGCTGCTACCTCCTGTCAAAGCCGTATCAAAGCCCTGTCAAAGGCCTATAAAAGGGTATAATGTCAGGCAATTAAGGAATGAAATTCTTTTAGCCTGGCAATTATCGTTACTGTTTCCAGAAACGAAAATGTGTGGGTTGGAATTCTAATCCGAACTCAATGTAAGTTGAAGGAGAAACGTCGAACCGGAGAACGTTCAATCACCGCAACAGTTTATGTAAGGTACTTGCTATGTCTCTTGCCCTGCTGTCTCCCGGACATCATTTGCTTCAACCGTTTCCAATAACACCTGTTCTTCTTTTTGTTGCTTTATTTGCTGGGATAAAATGAATCCAACGATAAGGCCACTTAAAAGTCCGCCGATATGAGCAGCGTTATCAATTCCGGCGGAAAGGCCCATTAATAAATTATACCCCACAAATAACAAAATGCTGGTGAGGAATGCTTTATTGGCAAAGGCTTTGGGCAAAGCTTTTGTCAAAAGCAAACCAAGAAAAACTCCGTAAAGCCCAAAAATGGCACCTGACGCTCCTACACTTACTGTTGCATCATGCCACCAAAGGCTGGTAAGGCTCGCAACAATTCCGGTAAAAAGATACACAAGCAGGTATTTGGTTTTCCCCAACTGAGGCTCCAGGAAAATTCCGATAAACAGAAGTGCATACATGTTGGCCAGTAAATGCATAAGTCCGCCATGAAGGAAAATACTGGTAAACAATCGCCACCATTGCCCATCAGTTGTTACAGGTTTGAAGTTGGCTCCCCAGGCCAAAAGGTCGCTGGCGTTAAAAGACATCAAACCAAGACCGGAAAAAACCATGATGATGAAAATGAGAATATTCAGATCTATGATAATGGGCGTATAATAAAATCCTTCCTTTGGCAGAAAAAAAGATAAAGCACCCTTCACATCCGTTTCTTTTTTTGCGGTTCCGCTTTCGAAATCTTTCAAAGCCTCTTCGTCCAATTTCGGAATAAGCACCATAATCAACCAGGCGAGTGCGCCAATGGCAAATGCGCCAAAAATCCACGGAAGTTTGTCCCCGTTTCTCGCTTCAAAAGGTTCGTTTACCGGTATTAAAACGGTAGCCGCACTGCCTGAATATTTCTTATCATTTTTTATGGCAGCGTTATAACCTTTGCGATCCTTGGTATTTCCTATTCTGTCAAAATACACGAATTCATTTACATTCTTCTGGTTAAAATCCGCCTGGCTTTCATTGGCAAATGATTGAAAACGTTCCTGTTTTTCCTGTTCATTAAGACGGTTGCTGATTTGCTCATGATATTTGATGCCATACCATGCGATACAGGTTGAAGAAGAAGTATCTGCCGCAGCATTCAGAATAGGCACTACAACATACAGGTTCATGTTGAACTCCGAATTGTTTTTGCCGCTGACATCAAAAACCGGTTGACCACCGATATTCGCTTTGTCTATATAAAAATTCTTTAAAGAATAATATTTTGTTGGTTCATGATTTTGAAGTTCCGATATCTTCTCAAGCCTCGTTAATTTTCCTGATGCCGTTTCAAGATAGGATTGCGCCACGATAATAGGAGCGCACATGGCGAAGCCTGCCATGAAAATATAAAGCCCGGGAAGATCGCCTTTCTTTCTTTTTAAATTGAGTAATTTAATTCGTGGCCTCAACCAGATTAAAATCGGTATCCACGGAAGTGCAAATGGTATCCAGAAATTAACGATGTCTTCATCAACAGAAAATGCATGAAACTTAATGAACAGAAGCCAGTTTAAAAAAGTGTAACCGGCGGTAAGTATAATTGCAATAAGGATAAAGGGTTTGTAAACCAGTTTTAGTTTCAGCGTTTGAGCAGCCATTGGATGGTAATTAAAATTGAATGCCTTCAGAAGAAATGAAAGCTATACCAAATATAACTGAATTTAGAATCCAACAAAATAATTAAAGATCTTTTTTTGCCACTCGAAAAAAGAGTATTCTCATTACTCAAAACGCTTTTTGTTCATTAAAGCATGATCAGAAGTGACACCTTTTCTCACGTAATTGCCTCTCCAATAAATCCGGAAAGGGGTCACTTCTGCAACCGAAGAGACATCGGCTATACCTGGCAGTTACCTTCCTGCTACCTGCGGGCAATAAACTGCGTTCCCACTACGTTATTTAACGTAGAGGGAACGTAGTGGAACAGGCACAGGTATGAAGCAATCAGTCTTCAGGTAGATAGAAAAGGCGAATCAACTAAATCAAAAGGTCATGGCAAAGGTCACAGATATATTTGTAAACGGCAGCATGGGAAACGTAATATTTTACCGCCGGATGGGAACCCAATGCGCCCGGATAAAAAGAACACACATCCGACACTCGCTGTCTATGAAAATAAGATCAATGAATTTTGGTATTGCTGCCCGGGCCGGCAAAGCATTGCGCAGTGGACTAATACCGTGTATGCCGCTTGCAACAGACAGGAGCATGCAGAGCAGGTTTTCAGGAGCAATAGCCAAATGGCTGGGCGTTTCCGCTATTAACGAATTGCCGCCGACGGATGCGGTACCTTTTGTAAGCAACATGGAGTTTACAAAAGGGCAACCGGTCAGCGAAAGGTTTCACGTACCACTTACCATCAGCTTACCGGAGGAAAACCTGGTTACCATTATTGTCGATCCTTTTGTTCCCTCAAAGGACATTGCTGCTCCGGCAGGTACCGGTATGGTAACACTGGTGATTTCTGTAGCAGGATGCCTGATGAAAACAGGCGAGCCCTGCGGCAATGAAACCCATACGATAGACATTCTTTATACCGATACACCGGTTGATGCCAGGCTGCTGGAGTTCCATGTGGATACACCTCAGCAAAGCCTTGTCGTTGCTGCTGCCCGGCTCATTTATAAAAGGTTTGAATACAATATGTGGGTGGAAATGAAAAAGGAGGCGTTTATGCCGGCGGGGGTATTTTATGCGGCGTACCTGGGTTGAAAAATCTGTCCTCCTTCCAGTTCTCCACGTTCGTTTGAATATATTTTTTGATATTCCAATAAGAATTTGGGTTGCGGATGATATGATCATGGAAACGGGTTTGCCATTCAAAAGAAGGATCAAACGTTTTTGAATCCTTTTTAACGGCACCTTTAAATGAACGTATGATGGTTGACAAAGAACCGGATTTTGGGGAAATGGAGGTTTCACCTTGTAGAGACGTTTGAAAAAACGTCTCTGTATTAATCGTTTCCGTAGGAAACGTCTCTGTATTAATCGTTTCCGTAGTACGAGACGTTTTTTCAAACGTCTCTACGACGGAATTATCAATCACAATAATCGCATGCAAATGATTGGGCATTACGATCGCCTCATCAATTACAACAAACGGCGAAAATTCAGGAATCCTGTACAGGTAATCACGGCACAATTTACCGGTATCTGTCAGCATCATTTTTTCATCTGTTATTTCACCAAAATAATGTCGCCTTTCTTTTGTACAAATGGTCACAAAATACATGGCATTGCGGCGGTAATCCCAACCTTCCAGCCGTGCGGAGGAGACCCGGTATTTATTTTTAAATAATTGTGCCATTGAACGAAAATTATTTAAATATAGAAAAAAATGTCTTTAAAACAGAAGAAGTATTTTGCAGGCATTGCTGGAAATAAATACTAATTTACCAGCCACGCCACTGTGCGAGCAATTTGCCAGGAAGAAGAATTGTTAGATTACGCTTAATAAAAAAAATATTGAAAAAAATTAGGTTTATTAGAAAAAAAATATTTTATTTGTTTTCCAATCTCCTGTAAAATACAGCGTCAGTCATCCCCACGGTTAACAATCCGATATATTACGAAAGAAATTAGCTGTATTAATTTTTCGCTGAAACATAAGTTTGTATAATTCCATCCTTAACGGAACTTCCAGTTCGCGCGGGTAAAGTCCCCTGTTAAGTATTTTGATAATCCGTTATCCCGTGAAGCACTTTCGGTAAGTTAAATCCCCCCACCTTTTATTCAAATTTTTATACAACAACTGTATATAGGCTCTTTCTTTATCAACTTAAAAACAAAAAAATGAAACAATTAAAACTACCGTTAATCGCACTGCTTTCGGCAGTTCTATTAACAATCGGATGTAAAAAAGATTTGAAAAACCCGACACTGACGAGTGATGCAACTTACTCGTCAGACACCACAGGCGGATTTATACTTCTCATGGACGTGACCGATGTAACGGGCAATCCGTTATTGGCAGACCCGAATTGCGGACAAAATTCTGTTCAGGTCAAGGCTTATGAGTGGTTCAAAAACCGGCATGTAAGTCCAACTGTGAGCGCAAAAGACCGTATTTCCATTACCATTATCAGTAACGAAACCGGTGCCGTTGTGGAAAGTTACGCTCCTGATGCAGATGCGAATACTACGCCTCTTCAAACCTATTGTTTGCCAAATGGCTGCTATACGTTCAAAGCCCACTTTAGCCATTCAGCTTCAGACAATTCCGTTGTAAACTATGATGTTGCTGCTTCTTTATGTTTTGGTGCCGATGCACTTTGTACCTATTCGCAGGGTTACTGGTTCGCCAATAATACCCAGCATCCTAATGGCGTACATGCATGGCCTAATAGCATAACCATTGGCGGATATTCTTATTCAAATGCTGATGGAATAGCCATTTGGAATTCACCGAACACCTACGGTATTCCTGATGCCAAAAAAGCCTTTACACAATTAGCTGCCATTTATTTGAGTGGTATTGATCTTTCTACAACTACCATTGGTGGCGACGTTGCAACAATTGAAAACTGGCTTTCAAGTTTAGGCCAAAAATTAAGCCCTACCTATTTACCGATGGAATCAGATGCAGATATTACTACCTATGGGGATGTAAGGACTGCAGCAGATAATATAAGTAACTATATTCAGGCTCACGAATGTGCCGGATCAGGGGATTAAAACCTGGGAAATACATTTAGTTAGAAGGAGACTTGTAAAATAGTCTCCTTTTCTTTTGTAGTCTTTGCCAGCAAGATGTTGCGAATAAGTAAAGCGGAAAGTAACTTGTGTATACACAATCACAGGAAATTTTATCTTTATTGACGCAATAATGATACAAAAAGTGTGAGTGAAAATTGTTGGTAATCAAACGCATCGATTTTGGTAAATTGACGACTTTCGTTTATTAATTGAATGTTGGTTGCAAGCGTAAGGCTGCGCCATGGTTCGTGTCTTCAAGAACCAGATTTTAGGTTATTTGTTTGTTGACTGACCGTCATGCGGCATCGATGTGGTGCTCCTTCATGATCTTCACAAAAGTTTTTTTGTCAAGACTCAGGATATGTCGGTATTGGAAGCAGGCGTCGGATCTCCCAACCAACGACATCAATCCATTTGGGTGCCAAACCGTCCTCTGGTCTCCCGACCGTCGGCATGAATAGATTAGGACTTGGACTGGTCAGTTTTTAAACCAGAAAGTAACAAAGGAGACAAAGGGGGATTCTATCGTTCAGGCCGCGGAAGACAAGCGTCCCGACCGGGTCGCTTTCATGTTAATAAATAAATAATATTAAAAGTAGTTTTATATCATTTAAAGTGATATATTTAGTGTTCAAATCCCAACCTTTTACTGTAAACAATAACTTATTTAAAAGACCGGTCTTTTTAATTATCATTAAAAACATTGTCTATCATGAAAAAGTTATCTGTTATTATGTTGCTGGCATTCATTCCGGCAATTTTTCTGCTTTCAAAATGCGATACTACTTCAGGTAAGCCTGACGAAACTTCTGCAGAAGCCACACCTGCAGCTGCTGCTGTTTCCTATGGCGGATATAATTCGCCGGAAGAATGGGGAAAGCATATTGTAACTGTCGGCGATTGTGCTAACTGTCACAGCCCAAAAAAGATGACTGCTTCAGGGCCGGTGGAAGATGAAAGTCTTGCGCTGTCCGGTCATCCTTCTGCGATGCCTTTTCCCGACGTGCACAGAAAAGACATGGAAACCAACCACCTGACGTACACCCAGGATCTTACTGCATGGGTAGGGCCGTGGGGCGTTTCCTTTGCTGCAAATATTACATCCGATAGTACTACCGGGATCGGAACCTGGAGTGAAGAACAATTTATGAATTGCCTTCGCAAAGGAAAATACATGGGACTCGATAAGGCGAGGAATTTACTTCCTCCTATGCCATGGCAGGCATTCAGTCAAATGACAGATGATGAATTGAAAGCGGTTTTTGCATATTTAAAATCTACTAAACCAATTCACAATATCGTACCTCAGCCGGTTCCACCTTTGCTGGCGCAGAAGCAATGACGGAAGGACAATTAATTGAGTGGATTAGGGTTTGTTTTTATTTCATGGATTAGGATAGGATTGAAAAGTTCCATTTGAAGCTTCAAAGTTTTTTAGGCACAAAGTAAAGAAGGGACACAAAGAAAATTCTATCGTTCAGGCCGCGGAAGGCGAGCGTGCCGACCGCGTTCCAGCCTGTCTGCGTGTTCGTTCTTTGCGTTTTTTAGCCACAAAGTAAAGAAGGTACACAAACGTAATTCTATCATTCAGGCCATGGAGGACAAGCGTCCTGACGGGCTCCTATCATTCAGGCCGCCGAGGACAAGCGTCCCTGCCTGCATTATCGTTCACGGCGTGGAGGACAAGCGTCCCGGGATGAAAACGGGCATAAGGTTTAAATATAGTAAAAAATATCGGTGGGGTGCCGGGAAATTAAAAAGCAATTATTTCTTAATCGACTGAATAAATTCATCAATAGAAATCATTTCTATTTTAAGGAAAGGTACGGTTCTCAAATGTCAAAATGATTGTCCTCGGAGGCAATAAAATAGCATTTAGAAGTGACACCTTTTTCTCACTAATTATTCGTGCAAGAAATCTCGGGAAAGGTGTCACTTCTGCGATAACTTAAATAGCATCAGTCTGAAAAAAGGAGAAGGAACCATTTAAGGAGTTAATCCAAACTTCTCTATGATCTCCCTGCCTTTTTCAGGAAAAAAGGTCAGCCCAAATTCCTGGTGGAGGTCTTTTGCCCATTTGGAAATTACAGGGTCATCCGCTTTTAGATGGTGTTTTGTCATATAAGCAATCCTGTTAAAGAACAGGTCTTCCAGGTATTCATCAAAATTCTGGTTAAAATCGAATTCGAAAAAGTGTAACGGCTTGTCGGATGAATTCCAGAATGAATGTACGATACCACGAGGCCGTGAAGAAAAACCTCCGGCCTTTATTTCCCGGATCTCATCTCCTACCAACACACCCAGCGTACCTTCCAATACACAGGAAAACTCATCGAGATGGTCATGAATGTGGGGCGCAGGTCCCATTTTTTTCGGTGCCAGCACGATTTCCACAATTGAAAATTGATAATTCGTTTGAGCGCTTTTAACCAGCACGCGCATATTGATACCTCTCGGCCCCGGTTCCAGCACCTCTTCCGGCGGTTGAATAAACAGGGGTGGCAGTTGGTGCGCTGGGTTACTTACTGTTTCAAGATTAATGCATTTGATCATACGTGTAATTTTAAGAAAGGGTAACTATCTATCTGTTTAGTTGTAAGAGTAACGGTTAAGAGTAACGGTTGCCAACCTTTGCAAGGTTGGCAACCGTGAAAACCCCAAGCCATGGTTCATGTCTTCACCCAAACCCATGGTTCGTGTCTTCATTAAACATATTTTAGGTTATTTGTTTGTTCACCGACCGTCATGCGGGATCGATGTGGTGCTCCTTCATGATCTTCACAAAAGTTTCTTTGTCAAGACTTCCGTCCAGAGACGCCTCATCAATATGCCTGAAAAAATCTTCCAGGCCGGATGGGGTCGTAAACATGACAAGCCTGCCGGTAGTTTCCCCTGTATTTTTAAAACTATGAGGAATGCCATGAGGGCCATGAGCAAAGCCACCGGCTCCCAGTTCTTTCCGCTCCCCGTTTAAGGTGAAAGTAAAAGTTCCTTCCATCACGTGCCAAAACTCGTCCCAGTCATTGTCAATGTGTAAACCGGCTCCAACATTGGGTGGAGCAGTTACCTCAAATACGCTATAGGCATCGCCAGTTTGTTCGCCCGCAAGCTTTACGGTAATAGTGTTACCGGATACGACAAGAATTTCTTCCTGCTCTTCTGATACACCGGCAGTTTTTAAAGAATTTGTTTGCATCGTTTCATTTTTTTAGGTGATTGAATGGATGCAAATTAGACAGGTGCCGGGAAAAGCAATATCCCTGAAAATGGTGATTTTTAAGAGGAGGATTCAACAGAGGACATAACCGATTGGCGTACCATCTCGGGTGCATTTTTTACACTCAGCTTATGCAGGATATGTTTGCGGTGGCTTTCAACGGTATGCCTGCTGATAAATAATTTCGCTGCAATTTCTTTGGAAGAAGCACCCTGCGAAACGAGTTGCATAATCTCCTTTTCACGTGGCGTAAGCGAAGCATGATCTTCCCATGCAAGCCTTAGTTTTTCTTTTTTTGCCTGGGCAAGGCTAACGGGAGCCAGCATGTCTAACAATTTACTGCTCTTGCGGCTTTTTTCTACCATAGAAGCATGGCGGTTAAGCTCCGCCTCTTTTTCAACAGTGCAGTCGTCAAAAAGTATCAGCGCTAAATCAATATGCCGGTCGGGTGTCACAGAAAGTACAATTACCCTTTGCCGGATCCATATCCATTTACCATTAGAATGCTTCAACCGGTAACAATGCTCGTGCACCGCATTTTCCTTTCCTTCTTTCCAGGGCGAAGCATTGAGGGTGGACGTTTCAGCAAAAAGAATAAACCTTTGCAAGTCATCAGGGTGCAGGCGCTTTATTACAAATTGCAAATCTCCTTCTATAAAAAGTTTCCTGGGGTAACCAAAGATCCTTGTAAAATTATGGCTTAAGAACGCCGAGCCTGATTTACTACCGCAACGCGTAAACGCTGCCACGGTACTTTCCTGAAGAGGGAAGCTGTCAAGCACGTTACCACAGATATCTTTATACTTCTCGTTGTATTGAATAAACCGTTGTAATTCTTCTGTTACCATAACCTATGCATTCAAAAAATGAAATAATAGTTTCAATGCCGGAAACAATTGTAAAGCGAAGTTCCGAATAATGGGCATGTGATCAAAGTTACGTTTTACAGTAAAACATACTGTTGCTTCCGGGAAATAATTTTTTAACTTCAAAGCCTTCGTTGTGCTGACCGAAGGAAAACTGCGATAGCTCCAACAAAATGAAATCTGGCCATGGTTGCCCGAATTGCATCAGGAGTGTATGAGTTTCGTATGAAGAGTGTATGAAGAGTGTATGAAGAGAGTATGAAGAGAGTATGAGGAGAGTATGAGGAGAGTATGAGGAGAGTATGAGGAGAGTATGGGGAGAGTATGGGGAGAGTATGAGGAGAGTATGAGGAGAGTATGAGGAGAGTATGAGGAGAGTATGGGGAGAGTATGAGGAGAGTATGAAGAGAGTATGAGGAGAGTATGAGGAGAGTATGAGGAGAGTATGGGGAGAGTATAGGAAAGACTAGGGAAAGACTAGGGAAAGGTATAGGAAAGGTATAGGAAACGTATGGGAAAGGTATAGGAAAGGTATAGGAAACGTATGGGAAAGGTATCAGAGAGACTGTAAAATAAACTGTGTCAAAGTTCAGAAGAATTAAGAACTTTAAAAACACAGTTTATAATATGGAAAACAAAAAAGAAGCCTT
>Ga0157373_10003002_pt1 | contig 12763 bp, 3 predicted proteins | sample C65metaG_FD_113460 | JGI IMG/M metagenome (GOLD analysis project Ga0157373, IMG submission 113460) | Corn rhizosphere microbial communities from Kellogg Biological Station, Michigan, USA - C6-5 metaG | ecosystem: Host-associated > Plants > Roots > Rhizosphere > Soil | place: USA: Michigan... | reverse complement strand
TCGTCGTTGAAATGCTCGACCAGGCGCATGCCGACCACGAAGCGCCAGGTCAGCACGAAGGAAATGCCCACCAGCATCGCGCTGGAGGACCAGGGCGTGTAGTAGAGGTTGGTGGCCAGCACGCCGTGGAACACGAGCACGTCGTGCGTGCCGGCCGCCAGCGGCAGCAGGGTGCACAGCGCCAGCGCCTGCACCTCGCGCTTACGCGGCGAGGCCAGCGCATGGCGGCAGATGATCCAGGCACTCAGTGTGTAGGTAGCCAGCGCCACCACCACCGCGGCGCCGCGCACCGGCGACAGCAGCGCGTGCGGCGCCAGCCACAGCGCGGCCGTGGTCAGGCCGGTGGCGCCGCCGATGAGCTGCACCGCACGGCGCCGCCGCAGCCCGCAGAAGCGCAGCGCGAACATCAGGAAGGCGGCGGTGCTCAGCACCAGGGCGGACATGTTGACGGCCTGGTAGGTGTCGGTGCTGCCGAAGGGCCAGGTGCTCCGCGCGATGTAGTTGTAGCCCACCGGCACCCACAGCAGCGAGAACAGGCTGAACCAGCCGTAGAAGGTCTCGTTGCGCCGCAGCAGCCAGAACAGGCCGTAGAGCACGCCCATCGCGAGCGTGATGCCCAGGCTGAGCATGTGCAGCGACTCGCGGATCAGCTGCTCATGCCGATAGTGCGCGTCGGCCGCGGCCGGGCTGTCCACCATCACCGGGCCCAGACCGGGGGCATAGGCCGCAAGGCCCGAGACACGCACCAGCAGCTCGTTGGGCCCGGGGCGCAGCAGCGGCGCGCTCAGCAGCCAGTGGCGCGGATGGTTCCAGCTGCGCGACAGCGGCTCATCGAGCTGCGGGTCGCGCGCCAGCAGCGCGCCATTGAGGTAGACCGCGCCGGCCATCGAGAAATAGTCCATCGCGAGGCCCCGCGGCGCGGGCACGCCGGCCGTGGCGGGCTCATTCCACCGCAGGCGATACCACACCACGCCATCGTGCGCGGGCCAGCGCTCGGCCCAGGCGTCGGGCAGCGTGACCGCGGTCCACCCCCCGGCCGGTGGCGCGTCGGGGCTCGCCGGGTCGGCGCGTGCGGCCTCGATGCGTTCGAAGCCGGGCGCATCGAGCGCGGCGGCCGGCGCCAGGCCCGCAAGCAGGCACAGGAACAGCAGGCCCGCCAGCAGCTGCTGCAGTACGCGGCCGCGCGGGATCAGGGCAGCAGGCCGCGTCCGCGGGCGCTGTGGACGGCCGCGGCGCGCGAGTGCACCGCGAGCTTGCGATAGATGTTCTTGGCGTGGCATTCGACGGTGTTGACCGAGATGAACAGGCTTTGCGCGATCTCGCGATTGCTCTGTCCCTGCGCCACCAGTTCGAGCACTTCGACCTCGCGTTCGCTGAGCAGGCCCTCGTCCGCCGGCGCGGCCGCCATCCTAACCATCTGCCCGGCCGGCGGCGTGGCCATCAGGTGCAGGATGCGCCGCGCGATCACGGGGTCGATGGGTGCGCCGCCGCGCTGCATGCTGCGCAGCGAGAGCTCCAGCTCCACATCGTCGCCGTTCTTCAGCAGGTAGCCGGTGGCGCCGCCGCGAATGGCGCGCAGCACGGTCGCGTCGTCGCCAAGGCTGGAGACGATCACCGACTCGGTCTGCGGCGCATGCGTTTGCATCCATTCCACGAGCTCGATGCCGCTGCCGTCTGGCAGGCCGACGTCGACCAGCGCGAGATCGAAGCGCCGCAGGGCCAGCTGCGCCCGTGCTTGCGCCAGCGAATCGGCTTGCACGCACAGCGCGTGGCCGTGCACCTCCAAGACGATGCGCTGCAGGCGCGAGCGCACGGGTTCGTCGTCATCGACGATCAGGACGTTCAGCAACAAGCGTTCTTCTTTCATCGGGCCATGCCGGCGGCAGGGCGGGCCTGGATTCTCTCAACAACTTCCGTGTCTCACTGGCCGGAGAAGCGCATCGGCACCGTCTTGGTCGTGCCATCGGCCTGCGGCACGCTGACGTTGACCTTGAGCTCGCCCTTGAAGCCGGCCGGCGGCTTGCCCTGGAAGGTGCCGGTCTTGGGGTCGAACTTCAGCCATGCGGGCAGCGGCTTGCCGTCGCTGGTCAGGGCCTTGGGCGCCTTGCCCGGCGGCATGGCGGCGGGCAGCGGCACGCTGGCGCTGATCTGCTGCGCGCCGGGCGTGGACTTGCCCTGGTTGACGACGATGCCGCCCGCGCCGCCGCTGATCGTGGTGTTCTGCACGGTGGTGTTCTTCTGCTTGTCCACATAGACGTTCGCCATGCCGCCGCCCTTTTGCTGCTCGAAGGGAGAAGCGGGAGGCTTCGGCGCAGGCGTGGGCGGCGGCGGTACGGCCGGTGGCTTGCCGCTGCTGCCGGGCGTGGGCGGAGGGGAAACCGCCGGCGGCTTGCCGGACCCGGGCGTTGCGGGAGGCGGCGTGGCCGGCGGCTTGCCAGTGCCGGGCGCGGGCGCGGGCGGTGCCGTGATTGCAGGAGCCGGGGCCGGCGCAGGCGCAGGCGCTCCGGCCGGAGGATTCGTCTTGGCGCCCGTCTTGCTGGAAGGCGTCATGGTCGAGCCGGAGGCCGAGGCCGAGAAGCCCACCACCTGCGAGCTGCTGGTGCTGACGGCCGCCTTGGTCTCGAAGCTGCCGCCGGTATCGACCGCCACGCCGTTGGCGGCCGCCACCTGGGTGCCCTCGAGCGAGGTATTGCCGCCCGAGGACAGGCTGATCTTCCCGCCGCCGCTCGTGATGCCGCCGCCCGTGGCGGTGTTGCTGTCGGACTTGGAGGAACCGACGCCGAGCGAGGCCGCGCCGCTGCGGTGGTTGACGGCCGTGCCCTTGTCGGCCGGCGTGCTGCCGACGAAGGTGTTGCCCGTGGCGATGACCTTCTCCTTGTTGCCGCCGCCGCCCGCCGCCGAGACGTCGACGCTGAGCGACTCGCTGCTGGCGATGGTGCGCGCCGCGTTCATCGCCAGGTTGCCGCCGGCCGCCACCGTCACGTCGCCGGCAGTGCTGGCGATGGCCGTGCCGGTGAAGCTGGCGTCGCCGCCGCTGCGCAGTGTCAGCGGTCCGCTGCCGCTCGAGATGCTGCCCGCCACGTCCTGGTCGAGGCTGCTGCGCGACTTGCCGACGCTCACGTCCACGCTGCCGCTGCCGCCCTTCTTGGTCGCAGTGACGCCGGCTGCCACGCCGACCTGCTCGCTGCTGGAGGAGGCCGTGTTCTTTGCCGCCTCGAAGTCGAGCTTGCCGCCTGCATCGACGGTGGCCGCGCCGCCTGCGGCGATGTGGGTGCCTTCCAGGCGCGTGTCGCCCTGCGTCTTGATGGTCAGATTGCCCCCGCTCGCGATGCCGCCGGCCACTGCGGTGCTGGTGCTCTCCCTGCTCTTCTCGCCTTGGTAGCTGACTTCGGCGCTGCCGCCCTTGTTGACGATGTCGGCCTTGACCGAGCCGCCCGCGCTGGTCGAACTGGAACTGCTGCTGCCCGTGTTCTGCGCCGCCTTGTAGTCGAGCGAGCCGGCCTCGAGAGTGACGTCCTTCGCCGCCGCAATCTGCGTGCCTTCGAGCGTGGTCTTGCCGCTGGAACTGCTGGACACGCTGCCGCCCATCCTGATGGTGGAGACGACCGCCGTGCTGCTGTTGGACTGCGCCGCTTCCTTGCCGTACTCGTAGCTCGCCTTCACGCCGCCGCCGACGCCGACGTTCATCGACTGCTTGCTGGCGCCCGGCCCGACCTGCCCTTCTGCCGAGACGCTGGCCGAGGCCTCGCCGTAGACGCCGAGCTTGGCGGTGTGGCTCGTGCTCTCCGAGGAGGCGTAGGTGGTGTCGGCCGCCGCCAGGCTGGTGATGGTCTTGGCCGACTGGTCGAGGCTGCCGCCGCCCTCGATGCGCGTGCCCACGTCGGTGATGCTGTTGGCCGCCTTGCGCGTGATGTTGTTGCCGGCCGAGAGGCCGGAGGTCACGGCTGTCGTCGAGCCTTCAACGGAACTCGCGCTCGTGTTCGATCCATACAGGCCCACCTCGCCCGTGGCCGAGGCATTGGCCTGGGCGCCCGCCTTGGCACCGATGCCCACGCCGGCTTCGGCGCTCGCGCCGGCCTGCGCCTTGCCCGATGCATAGAGGCCCGCGGTGGTGCTGCTGCTGGTGGTCGACACCTGGTGCACGTCGTCCACCGCCTTGAAGCTCATGTCGGTTGCCGCAAGCGTCATGTCCCTGCCTGCGCTCATGGTCGAACCCTCGAGCGTCAGGCCGTCGCGCGCCGTCACATCCAGATTGCCCTTGGCGTTGATGGCCGAGCCCTGGTGCGTGGTGTCGAGCGTGCGCGTGGTGCTCTTGGTCTGCTGGAAGACGTCCAGGTGGTTCTCGCTGGTGGCCGAGGCACCGGCCTGCGCATCGGCACCTGCGTTCGGGTTGCCCTTGCCGCCGGCGGCCGAGGCCGCGGCGCCCACGCCCGACTGCGCCTTGTTGTCGGTGCTGGCCATCAGCCCGATCTTGGTGGTGGTCGTGCTGGTGCTGGAGGTCTTCTTGTCCTCCGCCGCAAGCAGGTTCACGTTCTGCGCGTTCACCGCCGCGTTGCCGCCGGCATTGACGGTCGAGCCCTGCAGCGTGAGGTCCTTCGAGGCATCCACTGCGAGGTTGCCGCCGAAGCTCAGGTTCGAGCCGACGTGGCGCAGGTCGGTGGTGTCGGTGGTCGTGGTGGTGGTCGAGCTGAAGGCCAGGCCCGCGGCACCCTTGCCTGCCGCGCCGGCCGACGCCTCGGCCGAGGCATTGGCGAGCCCGCGCCCCGAGCCGGCCTTCGATGCCGCGGCGGCACTGGCCGAACCCTTGCCGGAGGCGCCGACCTGCATCACGCCCGTGTTCGTGGTCGTGGTGTGGGTCTCGTCGTAGTTGCGGCCCGCGAGCACGTTGACGTTGGCGGCGCTGATCTTGCCGTCGCCCTTGACGTCGACGTTCGAGCCCTGGACGGTGATGTCGTTCTTCGCGGCGAGGCTGGCGTTGCCGCCCACTTCGAGGCTGCTGCCCACGTTGCGCACCGACAGCGAATCCTCGGTCGTCTTCGTGGTGCCGTACAGCGAGCTGTTCATGCCGAAGCCGCTCGCCTTGGTCTCGGTGTGCGTCGTCGTCGTGTTCTCTCGCGCGATGATGTTGAGGTTGTTGCCAGCCTGCAGGTCGGCGTTGCCGGCCACCTTGGCGTCGGTGCCGGCCAGCGTGATGTCGTTGCCGGCCTGCGCCGCCAGGTTGCCGCCGACCGTGAGGCCGGACTTCACCTGGGTGATGCTCGTCGTGGTGCTGTCCTTGGTGCCGCTGCCGTGCTTGACCTGGATGTTCGAGAAGGTGCTGCTCGTTTCCTTCTTCTCGATGGTGTCGAAGGTCACGTTGCCGCCGGCCTTCAGGCTCGCATCGGTGCCGGCGTTCAGGGTGGCGCCCAGGTTCGCAATGTCCTTCTTCGCGTCCAGCGCCAGCGTGCCGGTCGATTCGATGCCCGCGGTCTTGCCGAGCACCGTGTTGTAGAAATGCTCGCCGCCGCCGCCCTCGCTGGCGGTCTTGTTGACGATGCTGCCCTGCGTCGAGCTGAGGCTCACGTTGCCGCCCTTGATCAGGCCCGACAGGTTGGTGATGTCGCCGGCCGACGCGATCACCAGCGAGCGGCCACCCACGATGGTGCCGCCTGTGTTGGTCAGCGAGGTGACGCTGAGGTCGGCGTCCTGCGCCGAGATCACGGCGCCGCTGGCGATCTTGTTCCTGGTGCCCTGCGCGAGGTAGACCACCGGCGCGAGCACGGTCTTGCCGCCGATCTCGGTCTGCACCATCCACACGATGTCCTGCTTGAGCGAAGCCTGTTGCTCGGGCGTGAGCGCCTTGCCGTAGACCAGGCCCAGCGAGCCGCTTTGCGTGGCGGCGCTTTCCATCAGCCCCTTCATCTGCGTGTCCGCGCCCTGGTAGTTTGCCAGCACCGCACTGCCCGTCTGCTTAATGATCTGCTGCTTGACCAGCCAGGCTTCGTAGCTGGCATCGCCCAGCCGCATCGACAGCTTGTCGGCGTCGTAGCCCAGCAGGTGGGTCAGGTAGTCCGACCCGACCGAGGCGGTGCCCGCGAGGTAGAGCGGATTGCTTTCCACCAGGTATCTCGCGCCCGGCGACTGCGCGGTCACGAAGTAGCCGTTGGGGTTGGCCGGCAGCGCGATGTTGATGCCGCCGAAGGAGGTGCCCCGCACGCCGTTGGCGGCATTGGCGTCCAGGAAGGACATCGCCGGCAGCGGGCGCGTGCCCGTGCTGCCGGTAAAGGCCGCGGCGCCGACGGCGTCGGCGGCAATGCTGGGACCCTGGCCGACGGCGCTGCCGGGCAACGCGCCTTGGCCGACCGTGCGCGGTGTGTTGGTCGACGCGGGCGCCGCAGCTTCGCGCACGCCGTCGAGGTTCTGGTTGCTGCCCACGTCCTGCGCCGTGGAGCCGTTGTTGACGAGGCTGAAGCCCGAGCCGCGCAGGCTCGCGGTGTACAGGCCCGCCCTCAGCACGTTGTTGGCGCTGGACGACTGCGGGCTGTCTTCGTAGCCGCTGGTGTAGCAGACTGCGTCCCACGTGCCGTTGCGGTCGCACAGGCGGTCTCTATAGTCGATCTCGGGACCGAGCGCGATGTATTTTGTCGTGCGCGAGTAGCGCACGACGTGCGTGGTGGTGGTGAGCGCGAGGTTGTCGTTGGTGAACTTCGCGCCGCCGAGCTGGAAGCCGTGGCCCGCATCGTCCACGATGCCCAGGCCCGTATGCAGCGCGCCGTTCGCCTGCGCGGCGTCGTAGGAGAAGCCCTGCAGGTTCATGCTCGCGCCGGCATAAATGGTGCCGCCGATGTTGCGGCCCTCGTGGAAGGCCAGCTGCATGTGGCGCCCGGCCGTGATCTGCGGCGCGACCTCCGGCGGCGGCTCCGAGTAGGACTGCGTGGTGGTGTAGCTGTACTGGTACAGCGTGGCCTCGTCCTTGTTGCCGCCATCCGCGGTGCCCTTGTGGACGTCGTCGCGCGAGGCGATCGCGGTGTGCGCGCTGTCGGGGCCGCGCGTGGTGATGCGCTCGAGCCCCGGCACCTCGTTCTTCAGGGTGGCCGCCACGATCGCGATGTCGTTGCCCGCGTCGATGATGCGGCTGTTGAGCAGCGTGTTCGCGCGCAGCGAAAGGCTGTCGTCGCTGTGGATGTCGCCGGTATTGACGAGCGTGCCGTTGGCCTGGGCCGTGAGCATGCGGCCCGCATACAGCAGGCCTGCATTGTTCAGGTTGCCTGCCTGCGCGTTGGGCGTGGCGGCCGAGAGGTCGAGCGTACCGCCGTTGGCATGCACCTCCAGGTCGTTGAGCGCCGAGATCGCGCCGGTCGCGCCCACCGTGATCGAGGGCGCCTGCACCTCGAGGTCGTGCGCCGAGAACAGCAGGCCGTCGTTGGTGAAGGCATTCGAGACGCGGACCGTGCCCCTGCCCTGGCGGCCGGTGTCCACCGCGGCAAGGATGCGGCCGGTCCTGGCGTCCGCGCCGCTGCCTTCGACCGCCAGCGACAGCGCGGCGGCGTCGAGATCGAGCGTGTACTGCGCCACCATCGCCGCCCGCGCGCCGACGCTCACGTTGCCGATGTCCACGTCGATCGAATCGCCGAGCGCATTGCCGTTCAGCGCCAGCGTGGAATTCGCATCGCCAGCCACGCGCAGCAGGCCGCCGCTTTGCAGCGTGCCGCCGACGGTGGCGGTGTAGCTGTTGGCGCCAAGGGCCTGCAGCGTCAATGCGCCGTTGGCCACGATGTCGCCGTGCCCCGCCGTGCCGTCGGCCTGGCTCGTGAGCCCGCCGTTGCCGACGCCGAGCGTGAGCGCGCCCAGCGACTGCAGCATGCCCGCGTTGGCGATGCGCTGGCCGGACAGCGTGCCGCCGCCGCTGCTCGCGGTGGCCAGCGTGAGGGTCGCGCCGGCCTGGTTGTCCACGCTGCCCGTGGCCGCGATGCTGGAGTCCGCGGCGCTGCCGCCCTGGATCGTGCCCGCGTTCGAGATCTCGCCGACCGAGATCGCCAGCCTGTCGCCCAGCATCAGGCCCGCATTGGCGAGCGTGCTGCCGGTGCCCGAAACGCCGAGCGTGCTGCCGGCCTGCATGGTGCCGGCGTTGCCCAGGCCGTCGGCCGCGCTGACGTTGGCCTGCAGCCGGCCGCCGGTGCGCAGCAGGGCCCCTGCCTGGTTGTCGATGCGGCTCGCGCTGAAGCTCGCATCCCCCAGCGCCTGCAGCGTGCCGCGGTTGGCCAGCAGGCCCGCCACGTTCACCTGGCTCGGCGCCGCGCCGCCTTGCGTGGACAGCAGCCAGGTGCCCGCGTTGTCGAATGCGCCGGCGTCGACGCGGCTGCCGCCCGCGGCCTGGATCCATCCGGCGGACTCGTTGCGCACGCTGTCTGCGGCCAGCGAGAGGCTGCCGTCCGAGAGCAGCTTGCCGCTGTTGCCGAACGCCTCGGCCGCACCGCCGCTGCGGTCCGCGATGCCGAGCGAGCTTGTGGCGTGGATGGTTCCGCTGTTGGCGATGGCGCCATCCACGCGCACGGCCGCGCCGCCGCTGGTGGCGTCCACCACGCCGGCATTGTCCAGGCCCTGCGCCGAACTCAGCGCGACGTTGGCGCCGATGAGCGTGCCGCCCGCCGCATTGCCGAAGGCGCCGCCGCTCGCGAGCGAGAGCGTGCCGCCTGCCTGCAGCACGGCGCCGCCGGCGTTGCGGATGCCGCCCGAAACGTCGGCACCCAAATTCCCGGCGGCGGCGATGGCGCGGCGGTTGTCCAGTGCGCCGGCCGTGACCGCAAGCTCGCCCGCGGACTGCACCACGCCGCTGTTGAGCAGCGTGCCGGCGATGTCCATGCGGTCGCTGGCGCCGGCCTGCTGCGACAGCAGCCAGGTGCCAGCGTTGTCGAGCGTGCCGGCGCGCACGGCCGAACCCGTGGCCGCCTGGATCCAGCCGCCGCCCTGGTTGCTCAGCGCGGCGGCGTTCAGATCCATGGCGCGGCCGGCGAGCAGGTCGCCGCCGTTGTCCAGCCTCTGCACGGCCGCGGCGCCCTCGCGGCCGGCCACGATGACGTCCTGGGCCGCGCGCACGCTGCCTGTGTTGGCGAGCGTGTCCGCCAGGTGCAGCGTGGCACTTCCGCTGGTCGCAATCACCTTGCCGCTGTTGCGCAGGCTCGCGGCCTCGATCGTGTTGGCGTTGCCGGCCTGCATCCAGCCGCTGTTGTCGATGGCCGCGGCGTGCGTTGCCATTGACTGGCCCGCCAGCAGGCTGCCGCGGTTGTCGACTGCCTGTGTCGCGCCGCCCGCAGCGTCGGCGATGTCGAGGTTGCGGCCCGCGTTGACCTGGCCGCTGTTGGTGATCAGGCCGCTGGCGCGCAGCGTGACGTTGCCCTGGTCGGCCGTGATCGTGCCGGCATTGGCGATGCCCTGGCCGGCCTCGATGGCAAGCTGCCCACCAAGGCTCTGCACGCCCTGGCCGTCGCAGGCCGCGGTCGAGAGCAGGCCGGCCGCGGCCAGGTACAGGTCGCCGCCGGCCCGCACGGCCGCGGCGCCCAGGGCCAGCTCGCCCGCGGTGGCGCGGGCCTCCAGCGCGCCGGCCGCCTGCAGGCGCGAGCCCTGTCCCGCGTCGATGCGCGCTGCGCTCGCCTCAAGGTCATTGCCGGCAATGAGCGAGGCGCGCTCGAGCGTCAGGCCGCCCTGCGCCGCGCTCAGCCGGGCATCGCGCGCGGCCGTCAGCGTGGCATCGACCAGCGCGATGGCCGCGGCATCGGCGCTGCTGCTCGCCACCAGCACGTCGCGCTGCGCCGACAGGCGGTTGCGCAGCTCGATGCGGCCAGCCGCCGAGAGCGTGAAGTCCTCGGCGCTGGCCGCCGCGTCGCCCAGCATGCGCACGCCCACGCCCGCTTCGGTGGCCATCAGGCGGATGCGGTTGGCGTACATGCCGCCCAGCGCCGAGCTGTCGATGGCGTAGGCCGGTGCGCTGCCCAGCGCATCCGCGCTGCCGGTGATGGCACGCGTGCCGTAGTCCCAGCGGTTCGGCCCCGCGAAGATGCCCAGGTCCTTCGCGTTGACGGCGGCCTCTAGCCGCACCGAGCGCGTCACCAGGTCCAGCACCTGCTGCGCCGTGGCATTGAGGCCGCTGCCCGTCACCAGGATGTCGCCCTGGTTGACGTTGAAGCCGCCGAGCGCGCCGTTCGCGGCGAGGAAGGGCACGCCGGTCGAGAGCGTCACCCGGTCGGTGTTGATGAAGCCGCAGCCCGAGCAGGTGATGCCGTAGGGATTGGCCAGCACCACGTCGGCCTTGTTGCCCAGCACTTCGGTGAAGCCGGCCAGCGTGCTGCGGTTGTTGCTCACCACCTCGTTGAGGATCACGTTCGCCGGCGCGACCATGTTGAAGTTCGCCAGCAGCTGGCCGGCAAGCTGCGACTGGTAGTTGATCTGCTGCGCGCTCGTCGTGTTGTTGAGCACCAGGCCGTTCGCGTTCACGTTGAACTGCTGGTAGCGGTTGTGCGACAGCCCGGCCGCGTTGGCGGCATTGATGTTGACCACCGTCGTGCCGTTGGGCGAGACGTAGATGGTGGCCTGGCCGCCGGGCGCGAGCACGGCCGAAGGCACCTGCGCCTGCGCGGCCGGCAGCACGGCCGCGAGCACCGCCGCGGCCAGGCGCGAACGCTTTTTGCTGGCCTTGTCCTTGCCGTGCCCGCGTGCGCTTTCGGCGACGGCGGCCCAGCAGCCGGAAGCGGCATTCCAGACGACGCGATAGATGTGGTTCATGAGAGGCCTTTCAGCGCGGGTTCAGAGCGAATAGGACAGGCGCACCCCGACGCGCGTCGATTCGCGCTTCATGGGGGCCGGCAGGTGAAGGGCGCGCGAAGCGAAAACGTCCACGCTGAGCCCGCGCCACAGCAGCGAGGCACCGAGCGTGGCGCCCGATATCGAGCCCGAGGGCACGCCGTCCGCGCGGTTGCTCACGCGGCCGAAGTCGTAGCCGGCGTAGACGCGGCCCGTCAGCGCCTCGCCAGCCGCCACGGTTTGCCAGGGCCAGGCGAGCTCGTTGCGCCAGTAGTAGCCGCTGTCGCCGCTCAGCGTGTTGAGCAGCGAGCCGCGCACCGAGGCGATGCCGCCCACCAGGATCTGCTGCGAGCCGTACAGCGTGTCGCGGCTGTGCTGTCCGCTGAACTGGCTCGACCACACGAGCGGCTGGCCGCCGGCCTCGAAACGGCGGCTGTAGCCCAGGTCGAGCGTGAACTTGCTGAACTGGGCATGCGGCAGCTTGTCGGAGAGCCCCGGCTGGTCTTCGAGCGCGCCCAGGATCGACAGGCCCCGCACGAAGCCGAGGCGGGCGTTCAGCACGCCGCCGCCCAGCTGGGTGAAGGCCGCGGCGCCGAGGTCGAGCGTGCTCAGCGTGCGGCTGCTCACCGAAAGGAACTCGCCGCCCAGGAAGTTGCGGCTGTCCTGCACCGCGAGCCGGGCCGACATCGACAGCCGGCTCGCCTGATCGCGGTACACCACGTGGTCGACGCCAAGGCTCTGCGTGGCGGTGCGCCCTTCGGAAGCCAGCTTCCTGCCGCTCGGAAGCACCAGCGTGTTGGTGTAGGCGCTTTCGCTCGCGTCGAGGCTGAAGGTGCTGTAGCCGAAGGGCACCGAGGCGCGCAGCGCCGTCATGGCCGAGTTGTGCTCGCGGTCGTGCGGCACCGACTGGCGGCGCGTGATCGCGATCAGCTCGTTGAAGCCCAGCAGGCCGTCGAGGCTGAGCGTGGCCGAAGCGCTCTTCTCACCCGTGGCCGGCGTGCCGGTGTTGTCGTAGCTCGTGAACAGATGCACCGGCAGGCGCGCCTTGTTGCGCACCACCACCACGCTGCGGCCGGGCTGGCTGCCGGGCTGCACGTCCAGCGTGGCCTCGTTCGAGGACAGGCTGTTGAGCTGGTCGATGCCCTGCTCCAGGTCACGCAGGTTCAGCAGGTCGCCGGGGCTTGCCGCAAAGGCGCCGCGGATCGACACCGCGCCGGCGCTGCGGCCCGTCTGCTGCAGTTCGAAACGCTCGATGCGGCCCTCCACCACCGCGATCTCGAGCACGCCGCCGCGCAGGTCCTGCGCGGGCAGGTAGGCGCGCGTGGTGATGAAGCCGCGGTCGATGTAGCTCTTGGTGAGCGCCGCCAGCACGGCTTCGAGCTCCGCTGCGCCGAGGCAGCGGCCCGCATAGTCGCGCGTGATGGCGGCGCGAACGTCCTCGGGCAGCCGGCTCGCGCCGCCGATGCGGATCTCGCGGATGTCGCGGCACGGCGCGCCAAGGTCGGGCACCGACACCTTCGGCTCGATGGTCCTCAGGTCGGTGCCGCCCGGCGGCGGGCGCTGCGGCAAGGCACGCTCCTGGTCCTGGCGCAGCCGCTCCTGCTGCTGGCGCTCGATGAGCTGGTTCTGCCGGTCCAGCGCGCCCGGGTCGATCTGCGCCTGCGCCGGCAGGGCCACCGCGGTCAGCACACAAAGTGTCAGTACATGTATTTTTTGTGTCTGCCGCAAGGGGCGGCGCCGGCGTTGGGCGAAGGGCATGGTTCGGGTCCGTTGCGAAGCCGGCACCGAGTGCGGAATGCGCGCCCCGCAAGGGACCTCAGCGTGGCTTCCTAAGGCCGCGAACTGTTACATGTGGCTGCAGTTCTGGGAATCACGGAATCCGGTGATTTGTGCCTGGCGGCCTCACGGCTGGCCCCCTTGCGCCTCCCGCACCAGCGCCGCTCCCTTCTCCGCAATCATGATCGACGCAGCATTGGTGTTGGTCGAC
>Ga0157373_10002999_pt1 | contig 12768 bp, 8 predicted proteins | sample C65metaG_FD_113460 | JGI IMG/M metagenome (GOLD analysis project Ga0157373, IMG submission 113460) | Corn rhizosphere microbial communities from Kellogg Biological Station, Michigan, USA - C6-5 metaG | ecosystem: Host-associated > Plants > Roots > Rhizosphere > Soil | place: USA: Michigan... | reverse complement strand
AGAGATGCAGTTAAACAGTTGTTGTTGGATAACCCTGAACTGGCAGATGAAATAGAAGCAAAAATCAGAACTGAAGTTACAGGAGAGAAACTAGAAGAGCTGCAATAATCCAGCGTACGCTCAGGGCTTAAAAAAAGAACTCTTAAATCGATGCTGGCTGCTGCTGAAGCGCACCAGAAGGCATCGATTTAAGAGTTTTTTTTTATGAATAAACCTCTGCGGCCAAACTAACGTGGCTGCACAGCATTCTGTTCAGGCGACATATACTTGGAATCTACCGTGATGATCACGTAGGCTGCAACGAAGATTGCAATCACGAGTACAACCAGGCCGATATAGTTCTTCTTTTTATCCTGCTTGATCAGGTAAATCAAAAAGATGATCAGCGGGATCAGCATCAGGCCAAAAAACATAAAGCTCATTGAGTTCATAATGGTATGTATTTATTTCTTTAAAATTCCATTCTTGAGGCAGGAGCGATATCCTGTCCCACAAATTCTTGATTAAGATATTTATAATGCGCGGCAATGGCAATCATCCCGGCATTGTCAGTGCAATATTGGAAAGCAGGAACATAAACTTTCCAGCCCAGCTGCTCCGCCTTTGCTTCAAGTGCAGTACGCAATCCCGTATTGGCAGAGACACCACCCGCAATGGCGATATCCTTGATATTGTATTGCTGTGCCGCTTTTTTCAGCTTATTGAGGAGAATCTGAACAATACTATGTTGTACAGAAGCACATATATCATCCAGGTTTTCCTGAATAAAATTCGGGTTCTCTTTTTCGTGATCACGAATGAAATACAGGATAGCCGTTTTCAAACCGCTAAAACTATAGTTCAGATCTTTGATCTGCGGCTCAGGAAATTTGAAAGCCAGAGGATTCCCGCTTTTTGCATGTTTATCGATCAGCGGTCCTCCCGGGTATGGAAGGTTCAGGATCTTCGCAGTCTTGTCAAAGGCTTCTCCCGCAGCATCATCGAGCGACTGCCCCACGATTTCCATATCAAAATAATCCTTCACCAGCACAATCTGCGTATGCCCGCCCGAAACGGTAAGACAAAGGAAAGGAAAGGAAGGTTTTGGATCGTCGATAAAATGAGCCAGAATATGCGCATGCATGTGGTTGACCGAAATAAGAGGCAAACCCAGCGCCAGTGCAAAGGATTTAGCAAAGGACACCCCCACTAATAAAGAGCCTAATAACCCCGGCCCTCTGGTGAAAGCCACAGCATTGATATCATTTTTGCTAACTTTAGCATCAATTAATGCCTGCTGTATAACTGGAACTATATTTTGCTGGTGAACTCTCGACGCAAGCTCGGGAACAACACCACCATAATTTTGATGAATAGTTTGGTTTGCAATAACATTGGCAGTAATTTTGCCGTTATTACAGATCGCAACTGAAGTTTCATCACAAGAAGATTCGATAGCAAGTATTACTGACACCTTTGATTATAATTAAGCTACAAAACTATCAAAAAACTATTAAAAATACTTCTTTGGTTTATTGCATCAATTCTGCTGTTGCTGGCGATAATTCTATTTTCGCTTCAATTCAGGCCTGTGCAGACATTTATCGCCAAAAAAGCCGCAGCTTATTTATCAAAAGAATTAAATACTACCATTTCTTTACACAGTATCTATATTAAACCGTTTAAGTCGGTCGTCATTGAAAACCTTCTTGTACTTGATCAGCAAAAGGATACACTGCTGAATACCCCGAAGTTTATCGTCGATCTTAACCTCTTATCTATAGAAAAAAGGATAATTGACATCAATACCGTACAAATCAACAACGGATCATTCTTTCTCAAACAATATAAAGAAAAGGATAAAGGCTCCAACCTTGATTTTATCATCGACTATTTTGACTCAGGCCCTTCTACAGGCCCGAAGAAAAAGCCCTTCCAGGTATCAGTAGACAGGGTAATTATCAACAACCTGCAGTTAAAGTATAAAAATCTAGGTGTAGATACTGTGATCAATGGGGTAAACTTTGATGATGTTGAACTGAGAAACATGAATGGTATCTTCGAACAGCTGAATACTAAAGATCACCTGATGCAGGCAGATATCAAAAATCTGACCTTTAAGGAGAAAAGTGGTTTCTACCTCAAAAACCTGACAGCTTTTACTACGATAGATACTAACCGCATAGAACTGAAAAAACTATTGCTGGTAACCAACAAAAGCCGCCTGACAGACTATTACCAGATGAGCTTCAGCAAATTTGCCGACTTCAATGACTATGTGAACAAGGTAAGGATGAAAGGGCATTTTAAAAACAGCCATCTGGCATCAAGAGATATTTCCTTTTTTGCTCCGGAACTCTCCAGAATGAATCTCGACATTGATATCGATGGTCAGGTAACCGGACTTGTAAATAATCTGCGGGCAAAAAAACTGGCCATAAAGGCTGGTAAAGCCACTTATTTTAAAGGAGACTTTAATCTCAAGGGGCTGCCCTCGCTGAAGGAAACCTTCATGGAGCTGAAGGTGGAAATGCTGGCCACCAATAAAAAAGACCTGGACGAAATCCTGGGGAATACCACAGGAAACAAAACAAAAGTAATCCCGGTGATAGTGGAGAAATTCGGGAATATCTACTTCAACGGAAGCTTCACCGGATTTCAGAACGATTTTATCGCCTATGGCGAATTTAAGACTAAGCTGGGCAGGGTGGTATCCGACGTGAATATGAAGATCAACGCTAAAGGTGTCCCTTCCTATTCAGGAAATGTAAAAACCTACGACTTCCAGTTGGGTAACCTGCTGGATGAGAAGAGCCTCGGAAACATTACGGCTACGGCCTATGTCAAAGGTAAGGGAACGGAAATTAACAGCCTGACAGAAGAAATTGATGGCGATATTGCATACATCGATTTTAACAACTACAGGTATTCCAACGTAAAAATCGATGGTAAATTCGATAAAAAGTATTTTAACGGTAACCTCAAGGTTGACGACAAGAATCTGCAGCTGCTATTTGATGGAGGGGTTAACCTTAATCCCAAACTGCCGGTCTTCAATTTTAAAGCGACGATCAAAAACGCCAAGTTAAGGGCGCTGCACATCCTTCAGGATTCGCTGAAAGTAGATGCTGTTTTTAGCACGAACTTTTCCGGTACCAACCTTAATAACATCCAGGGAGACCTGCTGATACAGAAGATCAGGCTTGATAATGTAAAGGGAATTTATAATATCGACTCCGTACAACTGCAGGCACAGGGCATTGGCGTAGACCGCACACTTAAGATTAACTCAGATGTTCTGGATGCCAGCATCAGGGGCCAGTATGATCTGAACACGCTCCCATCCTACTATAAGCAACTCGCAAAAACATATATTCCATCACTAAAAACTGATATTGTCAAGTTCAAGGACCAGATATTCCAGTTTAACCTGAACATCAAACGTTTTGAACCAGTGGCAGAGCTGATCGCACCGGGACTCGAAATTCAGGATCAGGCAATCCTTATCGGGAATTTCGACTCTAAAAAGAACATCGCCACCCTCAACGGTTTTGTCAAGAAACTCAGCTACAAAGGTATCATCGCCAATAACATCATTATTGATGAAAATACCATGCAGAACCAACTGCAGGCGATTATTACATCCGACCGTGTGGATCTCAATGACAGTCTTTACATTAAAAATGTCAATATCTCCAATATCCTGCGCAACGACAGCCTTTCTCTGAACGTTAAACTGTCCAATGCCGATGATGCCAACCAGCTGGATTTAAACGGACTGGTGGAATTTGGAAAAGATACAACGGCCAGGATCAGTATTCTGCCTTCGATACTGAAGATCAACAGCCAGGACTGGGCAATCCAGGAAAAAGTGCGTATTAACTTCAGGGCCGGCAAAACTGAGATCAGTAATTTCGATCTCAAAAATGGAAACCAGCTGCTCACGGTCGACGGAACTCTGTCTGCAGATCCCAATGATGCTCTGAAAGTAGGTTTCAAGGCCTTCAGTCTGAAGACACTTAACCCATTTGTGAAGACGCTGGGAATCACGCTTTCTGGTAATGTAAACGGGGAAACGAACTTGTATGGTCTACTGAAATCGCCGCGTATCAATGACGGCATCACGATTGACTCGCTGACACTCAATGATACCTATATCGGAAAGCTGACAGACACCTCTTCTTTTAACCAGGAAGAAAACGCGGCCAATGTTTTTATGCGGATTAATACGACCGACAAAGAGACTTTCAAGATAGACGGTAAGCTGGATCTTAAGGAAAAGAACCTGGACCTTACCGTAAAAATGGATGAGACTGAACTTGCGGTGCTCACTCCTTTTGTGAGCGACCTGGTATCTAACCTCAAAGGACAAATTTCGTCTGACCTCACCGTAAAAGGCCCGCTCAGTAAACCAGAGATCAATGGAGAAATCGTACTCAAGGAAGCACAGGTGATGGTCAACTACCTCAAGACTACCTATAAAATAAATGATAAGGTAGAGGTGGCAAACAGTGTAGTCAAGATCAACAACCTGGATCTTGAAGATACCGGTGGCAATAATGCCAGAGCGAACGGGACAGTAGATCTTAATGAAATCAATACTCCTAACCTGGATATCACCATCAAGGCCCGCACCTTTATGGCACTGAACACCACAGCCAAGGATAACCAGCTGTATTTCGGGCAGGCTTTCGCCACCGGCACATTCATTTTTAAAGGGCCAACCAATAAAATGTATATCGGTATTGATGCGAAGACAGAGAAAGGCACGGTATTTAATCTACCACTGAACAGTTCCGAAACCGTTTCTTCAAAAGAATTCATCACCTTCCTCAGCAAGGATACACTGGCTAATCAGAAAAAGGCAACTAATTTTGACGGCCTGACCATGAACTTTAAGCTGCGTATAGATCCAAACAGCACGGCAAATCTCTTTACCAACCTCGGAAACCTTAGCGGAAAAGGAAATGCAGACCTGGAACTGAATATCAACAGTCTGGGTGATTTCGAGATGTCAGGTGATTATATTATTGAATCGGGGAACTTTGATTTTACTGCACAGGAGGTGATCAATAAGAAATTCACCATCCGCCAGGGAGGGACGATCCGATGGATAGGTAACCCAAACCAGGCACAAATTCAGTTGAAAGCTATTTATGAACTGAGAGCCGGCCTGACAGACTTATACCTGGCGGCGAACAGAGATAACACCAACAGTGCAAACGCCAACCTCAGGGTTCCTGTGGAGGTAGAAATGGGACTCAGCGGGTTGCTGACGCAGCCGGATATCAAGCTGGATATCTTTTTCCCTTCGAACCCTTCAATCAAGGAAGAGCTTCAGGCATATTTCAGTGACGCCAACAACCTCAACCTGCAGGCATTCAGTTTGATTATACGCCGGAGTTTTGCACCTGGATCCGGCAGGGAAGATCTGGGAAGGCAACTGTCGTCTGGTGTAGCCAGTACAGCCACAGAGCTACTGTTCAACCAGTTCAACAATGTGCTGTCTACACTCAACCTGGACTTTGTGGATATCAACATCCGCTCACTCAGTGAGGCAAGTGCATCATTCAGATTCTTTGACAACAGAGTAACGGTAAATGCCGGGGTAGTAGACAGGCGCATCAGCACCAGCGATCTTTCCCCTATAGGATTTAACAGCAGCAATGTAGGTGGCGAGGTAGAGGTTCTGGCGCTGATCAGGAGAGATGGTACACTGGTGGGTAAGCTGGCCAACAAACCGCCAACAATTCAGAGCATCTTCGCCAATCCGGGCATCAACAACAATACAAACGTTACCTCAGTGGGTCTGATCTATTCACAGCAATTTGATAACTTCAGGGAGTTCCTGCAAAAGGTGACCGGGGAATACCGCAGAAACCAGCGCAGGAAGGCTGAGGAAAGAAGGCAAAAAGCTCAGCAATCACTCAACAAGGAAGCGATTACTGAAGAACAAAAGAAACTAAAGAAAAACAGGTAGCTAGCCCTTCATGATCGTATGCCCCATTTTATCCCTTTTCGTTTTCAGATAGGTTTCATTATGGGTATTGCTGACGATTTCAATAGGGATGTTTTCCACCACTTCCAAACCGTAACCAATAAGTCCGGCACGTTTTGTCGGGTTATTAGACATCAGGCGCATTTTAGTTACACCCTGTGCCCTTAAGATCTGCGCACCTACACCATAATCACGTTCATCTCCCTTAAAACCTAATTTGATATTAGCTTCAACGGTATCAAAACCCGCGTCCTGAAGATTGTACGACAGCAATTTATTGACCAGTCCGATACCACGTCCTTCCTGATTCATATAAACCACTACGCCCTTACCTTCGGCCTGGATCATTTCCATAGCTTTATGCAACTGCGGACCGCAATCGCATCGGCAGGAGCCAAAAATATCACCGGTGATACATGAACTGTGCACGCGTACCAATACAGCCTCATCCGGCGTCCATTCCCCCTTGCTTAAAGCCAGGTGGATAGCATTGTTCTCCAGTTGAGTGTAGGCCGTCATTTTAAAATCACCCCACTCTGTAGGCAGATTAATTGTGACATCCTCCCTGATCAGGCTCTCCTGGTTCAGACGGTAAGAAATAAGGTCTTTGATAGATACTATTTTCAGCTGGTGCTGCTCGGCAATCCTGATCAGATCCGGTAAACGTGCCATTTCACCATCATCCTTCATGATCTCTACCAGCACTCCTGCAGGCTCCATACCTGCTAAAACAGCGAGGTCTACAGCCGCTTCAGTATGTCCGGCACGTCTCAGTACACCGCCATCTTTGGCACGCAAGGGAAAAATATGTCCGGGTCGGCCTAATTCCTTAGGATCAGTCGCGGGATTGATGAGTGCCTGTATAGTTTTGGAACGGTCAGAGGCAGAGATACCAGTGGTACATCCATGACCGATCAGGTCAACTGAGACCGTAAAGTTAGTTTCGTAAGCAGCAGTGTTCTTGCCGACCATCAGTTCGAGGTCTAGCTCTTCACATCTGGCTTCGGTAATCGCCGCACAGATGAGGCCTCTGCCATAGGTAGCCATAAAGTTAATGACTTCAGGTGTAGCGTTGGCTGCTGCAGTAAGGAAATCGCCCTCATTTTCACGATCTTCATCGTCAACAACGATCACCACTTTACCAGCCTTTATATCTGCAATAGCATCTTCTATCGCGTTCAGTTTAATTTCCATTTTGTAGCATTAGTAAAAGACATCCCTACTTTATAAAATGATATTAAATACACTTCTATCCAGATAAGAATAAACAAAGTTACAACCTTATATGATAATATGCGCCCACAAATATCATGCGTAAGTAAGGAACAGCTTACTATTTGGTTAGCGCTTTCTTTTTGCGGAAAAGTTTGCTGAAAAAGGCCTTGTATGCAGTAATATCAAACAGTGCAGAATCAACGGTGGCCTTGTACGTTAGGAAGGCCCCTACGGGACTAAGAATGATGATAGCCATCCAGATCCCCAGTATCGGATTAATGTTACCCTGGTTGGCAGATTTCTCGGCAACGGTGGTTATAATATGATAGAAAAGAAAAAAGATAATCGCCATTACTACCGGCAAGCCTAATCCGCCCTTCCTGATAATTGCGCCCAGAGGTGCTCCGATAAAAAACAACATCAGGCATGAGACAGCAAGCGTGAACTTACGCTGATATTCGATCCTGATCCTGATCAGGTTTCTCACCCGCTCATAGTGATCCGCAACCCTGCCATCAGTAGTCTGCTCTACAGATTTGGCCTGATCAAGGGCAGATTGCATCGTGGCTGCCCGCTGAGCAACTGGCATAGAACTCAGTAAGGGACCTTTCAGTTTTACCGGAGCCATTTTAATCTTGGTATATCCTTTTGTGTAGTTACTCTGTTTGAAATAAGTCCCAATAGCGACCCTCGCAAAGCGATTTACACTGTCCAGTTCCTTCTTAAGTGAGTCTCCTTTATGTTCAAGCCCCTTTAAATTGAGCATCTGGTTGTTCGTCCTGAAGCTGTTTTCATCCGTACGTGCCATCTTAAAGCTGGAAATATCAAACTTTTGCGCAGTCTCCCCAAAGCGCATCCTCGTGAGCTGTTGCCTTGGGTTGTAGGTAGCGTTCTGACTGCTGGACTCTTCATACCTCACCCCATCTCTTAGCTTCAGTACCAGAAACTGCTTATCCTTCGTGGTATTCATCGTGCCTGTTTTAGCGATGATGATTTTAGGAACTCCGTTGTTACCGGTATGGTCATAGATCATAATCCCCGTAAGGGAAACACCATCTTCCCCCTTTTTATCCACCCGGATGGAATACTGCGGTATACTATTGTTGAACACCCCTTCCTTAATCAGAAATGATAATTTTTTATTTCTCACATCCCAAAGCAGGGAGCCGAACTTCAGGTTGGCCTTGGGCAGCATGTATTCAGAAAACAAAAAAGATGAAAAAGCGATGCAGATGATCAGTACCAGCAATGGCCGCATCGCCTTTTGCAGTGATATCCCTGCAGATTTGATCGCCACGAGTTCGTAATTCTCCCCCAGCGTTCCAAAGGTCATGATGGAAGACAGCAAAATGGCCAGGGGCAGCGCCATAGACACATTTGCAGCAGATGCATAAAACATCAGCTCCAGAATAATATACCACTCAAAACCTTTTCCGATCAGGTCATCCACATATTTAAACAGGAAGAACATCAGTAAGATGAACATTACCACTAAAAATGTGACCAGGAAAGGTCTAATGAATGCTTTCAGCAGAAGTATATGAATCTTTTTCAATATACAAATGTAGACAATGCATCTGAAAATTTATGCACCAATTACACTATGCAGGTAGGTGATCTGGTTATCCCAGATTTGGGTTCTTTCTTTCAGTGTATCTTCAGTAGCAAAATCCGTAATAGAGAGCGCCACATCATTTGTTAACTCATCCTGCACGATTTCCATCTCAAAATAACAGTGAGGCTCATCATCTATCCACTTGAACTTCACCATTTTATTCTCTTTAAAACTTAACATTTTGGCCTTTTGAACCTCATCATCCCATGTAAATGTATACACCTGATCACGGAAAACCACATCGTCTGCAAACCATTGCGACAATCCATTGGGCTCACTGATGAAACTAAACAAAATACGCGGAGACGACTTCAACTCATATTCCAATGTAAATTTTTTCTTTTCTGACATCTTAAATCGCTTATATCTTGTTATTTGTATATTATTTTTTTATTTTTTTCTAAAGGAAAGTATTTTATTCTATATTTGCAACTCTTTAAAAAAACAAGCCCACGGCGGGGTAGCTCAGATGGTTAGAGCGCAGGATTCATAACCCTGAGGTCGGCAGTTCGATCCTGCTCCCCGCTACTGAAAAAGCCCATCTAATGATGGGCTTTCTTTGTTTTCAGACTATTTAATCAGCTTTTTGAGGCTGTTCTGCGCGAAATAGCGCTAATTACCTTACACCAATAACTGTTACGTTATCCAAGCGCATACCTAAAGTGTTTGCAGTTGCAGCACCATAGAATTCGATGGTATTAACCGCTACCGCAGGAATGTCAGACAGCTCAACAGCAACAAATTTATTGTTATCTGCATTGGTTAACTGACGACTTGGAACGGTAACCGCAACACCATTTACTTTCACAGTGATGACATTAACGTCTGAAACTGAACTTGCAGAAGATGCATTTGGAGCAAGTTCATATTTCAGCTTCAACTTAGTGAATCCTGTGACATTAATACCTTCAATTTTAAGGGAAGCATCTCTGGTAGCCGGGAACCATGCGTGGATGTTATCCGGATATGCGCTGATTGTTCTTAAGTCAGTTGTACCATAAGTATCGCTAAAAGTGAAGCCTGGATTAGCCCATCCTGTATAAGCAGCGATCTTAGGTCTTGCAGTAGCAGCACCAATACCGAATGTTTCAGTATAAAGTGTTTCTTCAACACCTACCGGCGGAGTGATAATATCCTCACCCACAGTGTAATTTCCTGAAGGAACAGTAATCCAGTCAGTAATTACTGCTGATAAAGCCACAGCAACAGGGGTTTGTACACCGTTTTTCAGTTCAATTTCATAAGTATATTTCTTACCTGCATCAAACTTTGTGTTTGCAGGAAGCGTCAGTTTAAACTGACCTGCAGGCAGTACGAAAGTCACAGTTTTACCAGAAGCATCTGCAGTAGGTAAAATGATCGCTTCAGAAACAACCTTTGAATTTTGTGTACTTGTTTTAGCAACGATGTCCACAGCCTGGGATGCATTGCTCAATACAGCAGTTGCGAGGTTGAAATCTGCTTTTGTGTTTAAACCACCCAGCACAGTAGACAGACCATTAAGGTCAGCAACTCCAACACCGTTTTTAACGGTGAATTCAACTTTGGCAAGCTGGTGACTGAAAACCAGGTTTGCAGCAGTGCTGGTTTTAGATAAACCTGTAGCATTGTTTGTATATAACAGATCAATGGCGCTCTGGCTGCTCTGACTGGTTACGTCAACTGTATAGTTACTTCCGCTTAGACCAGTTCTATATGGATAGTAAGCGATGAAATCTACAGTACTTCCATCCTGAGGGTAAAAAATTGACTGGTCAGCAGCAGCAGGTGCAAATTCACCATCACCACTAGTGCTGTATTTTTTGTTGGCAGATAATACATTATTTAAACCTGTTCCGGTTTTCATGTAAACACCGATAGCATCAGTTGCCTCCCATTTATCATTCAATGCTTTAGTTTTAATCTGAGCATTGATAGAAGCCGCAAATTTCACTGCGGGACCATTTGGGTTAGGTATTGTGCCATCCTTTTTGCAGGAACTGGTCATGACGAACAGCGAAAATGCTGCTGCTACGAATATGTTTTGATTTTTCATTTTTGTTTTGATAAGGCGTTAAATTATTTCCAGATAGTATTGTCGATTGTTTGTTTTACTGTGCTGCTCAGCTTAGGGAAGAACTTGTAACCAGTTTCTTTCTCGAGGTCTGCTACACTCACACGATAGGTGTTATAGTTGTTGCTGGAAGGAATCACCTGATTTTCGATTCTGAAACCAATGGTGTAGTAAGTATCCCCCTTTTTCATTGCAAGTGCCTTGTAGTAATACTTAGGTATTGCTGATCCTTTAGCATAAGTAATATTTTGATCAGCAGCAGTTTTAATAGATGCACCTGTAACTACATAAAGTGTATCACTTTGTGCGGTCCATGTTCTCACTTGCTGTTCAAGGTTATTCCAGATACCCTGATTCATAGAAGAAACCTGGGCAGTCATGTTAGAATAGTAGAATGTAGTAGCATTCAGGTCGCGTGTTGCAGTCCTGTCGCCGCTAGGAATCTGGTGCCCTCTGTCATAGCCATTGCCAAAAGAACTACTCAGGTTAACCTGGAAATCCTGCGATATAGCCGGATCAAAAGCCCAGGCATCTGTTCTGCCAGAGCTGCCGATGTACGAAGCGTGCATTGGATAAGCTACCCAGTAAGCCAGTTTATATTTTTTGTCGTATAACATCGCATAGTTTCTTACACCTGTTCTTCCAGGGAAACCATGTGAAACGAATACTGTGTTTTCGTCAGTATTGATTTCTGGCATTTCCATGTAAGATGATAAAACCGGTGGATTGGTAACGATAGTTTCCTGGTCAAGGCTGTATGAGCCTGATGGAACATCGGTCCAGTTTGTGATGGTTGCACTAATTGCTGCAGCAACACCCGGAGCAGCTGTGCCTTCACCTTTAAGTTCGATTTCGTAGGCATATTTCATACCCTTAACGAATCTTGTTGCCGATGGCAATGTCCATGTAAACGTTCTGCCGCCAATGGCGAATACAACCTGGCTGCCTGATTCTGTAGTTGTAGGCAACGTAATCGCCTCAGCTACGGTAGCACCATTTTTCACACCTGTTTTTGTTAATACAGTAGCCACTTGATCCTGAGTTGTCAATGTTCCTGTGGCAAGATCAAAATCAGCCTGCGTTTTCAGACCGCTGATGTTTACCGTTAAGCCATTTAAACTAGCCACACCAGCACCGGCTTTCACAGTTAATTCAATTTTAGACAGCTGATGAGAGAACACAAGACCTGCATTAGTGCTGGTTTTAGATAAACCAGTAGCGTTGTTAGCATAAAGAAGATCAATATCAGCCTGATTACTCTGGTTTGCGATATTTACCGGCACGCTATTAGCATTTAGCGTTTCCTTAAATGGATAATACGCAATGAAATCCACGGCCGATCCATTTTCAGGATAATAGATGGTCTGATCAGTGGTTACTGGTGTAAAGCTACCATCACCGTTTGTGCCGTAAGCTTTATTGATCGCCAGAACTCCGGTTAAACCGCTGCCGGATTTCATGTAAACACCAATTTTGTCATTGGCGCTCCAGCTGCCATCTGCTGCTTTTGTTTTAATCTGCCCTTCAATAGTGGAAGAGAAGCTAACAGCCGTTTTCGTACCGTCCACTACTCCAACAGCATTGTCTTTCCGGCACGATGTGCCTAGAATAACGAGCATAGTGAGAGACGCTAGTTGTAAATGTTTAATTTTCATTTTTTATATTGTTTTTTTTGTTGCGGAGATAATGCAAAGACAGATAAGGTCTTGGATATTTGGTCTATGTTTTGGCACCTGCTCACAGAAATTTACTGATGTCAGGATGCATTAATTAATGCAACAAAGAACGTTCGGTTGTGTATGAACGCTGTTAATTCAAAATAAAGCTTAGGTTACGATTTAGCACAAACAAAATTCATGTTTAACAGCACATTAACAGGAAAAAGCTCATATTAACGCGAAAGCACTT
>Ga0157373_10002997_pt1 | contig 12769 bp, 9 predicted proteins | sample C65metaG_FD_113460 | JGI IMG/M metagenome (GOLD analysis project Ga0157373, IMG submission 113460) | Corn rhizosphere microbial communities from Kellogg Biological Station, Michigan, USA - C6-5 metaG | ecosystem: Host-associated > Plants > Roots > Rhizosphere > Soil | place: USA: Michigan... | reverse complement strand
CATCTGCTCCAGCCGATGCTCGCCGCTGTGGATGCTGCCGCGATCAACCTTGTCGAGGCCGGCAATCAGGTGCAGCAAGGTGCTTTTGCCGCTGCCGGATTCGCCCATCAGCGCCAGACTGCTACCGGCTTCGAGCGTCAGGTCGACGCCTTGCAGCACCGGGAGCGGGCCTTGAGGGGTGAGGTAACTTTTGAACACGCCTTGAACCTGAAGCATGAGCCAACCTGATCGATGAACCTGGCCCCAAGGATAGCGGCCCTGAATGGTTTTTGTCCGTTGACGATCATCGCCGCGCCAGACCAGCGCCCTACCCTCCGGAACGGATCCCCCATAACGATAAAAACCGGAGACACCATGCCCCGTTTCATATTGAGCCCCCGTGGCCTGCTCGCCTGCCTGATCACCGCATGCCTGAGCCAATCGGCGATGGCCGCCAACGCGCCTGTTGCCCCCAGCGCCCAGACCATCACCAGTAATGCTGCCGTCCTGCAACAGCTGCCCTTCAGCGATCGCACCGATTATGAGTCAGTCAGCAAAGGCCTGATTGCGCCGTTCAAGGGCCAGGTCAAGGACGCTGCCGGTAAGGTGATCTGGGACGTGCAGGCCTACGATTTCCTCGATAAGGATCAGGCGCCGGAGTCGGTCAATCCGAGCCTGTGGCGCCTGGCCCAACTGAGTGCCCACGCCGGTCTGTTCGAGGTCAGCCCCAGGCTCTATCAGGTGCGCGGTCTGGACCTGGCGAACATGACCATCATCGAGGGTGATGACGGGCTGATCATCATCGACCCGCTGACCATGGCCGAAACCGCCAGAGCGGCGCTGGATCTGTACTACGCCAACCGCCCGCGCAAGCCAGTGGTGGCGGTGATTTACAGCCATACCCACGTCGACCATTTCGGTGGCGTGCGCGGAGTGATCGACGAAGCCGACGTCAAGGCCGGGAAGGTCAAGGTTTTCGCCCCTGCCGGGTTCATGGAACACGTGATGAGCGAGAACGTCTACGCCGGTAACGCCATGAGCCGCCGTGCGCAGTACCAGTTCGGCAGCCTGTTGCCGCGCGGTGAACAGGGTCAGGTCGACGCCGGGCTGGGCAAGAGCACGCCTTCTGGCGGTACGATTACCTTGATCGCGCCCACCGATCTGATTGCCAAGGAACTGGAAACCCGGACCATCGCCGGCGTGCAAGTCGAATTTCAGCTGACGCCCGGCACCGAAGCCCCGGCGGAAATGAACCTGTATCTGCCCGAACTGAAAGCCTTGTGCATGGCCGAAAACGCCACGCAGATGATGCACAACATCCTCACGCCCCGTGGCGCGCAGGTGCGCGATGCCAAAGCCTGGTCGCAATACCTGGACGACAGTCTGGCGCGCTATGGCGACAAGGCAGATGTCTTGTTTGCCCAGCACAACTGGCCGACCTGGGGTGGCGAACGGATCCGCACATTCCTCGCCGATCAGCGCGACATGTATGCATTTCTCAACGACCGCACGCTGCACTTGCTTAATCAGGGCCTGACCCCGCTGGAGATCGCCGACGCGATCAAGAAACTGCCCGGCGACCTCGACCGCAAGTGGTACACCCGCGGTTACTACGGCTCGCTGAGTTTCAACACCCGTGCGGTGTATCAGCGTTACATGGGGTTCTATGACGGCAACCCGGCCAACCTCGATCCGCTGCCGCCGGTGGACACCGCCAAACGTACCGTCGAGGCCATGGGCGGCGGCGCGGCAGTGCTGGAAAAAATCCACGCGGCAATGACCGCTGGTGAATACCGCTGGGCCGCACAATTGGGCAATCAGCTGCTGTTCGCCGAACCGGACAACGTCGACGCGCACAAGGCTCAGGCCGAGACCCTGGAGCAGTTGGGTTACCAGAGCGAGAACGCCACTTGGCGCAACATGTACCTGACCGGTGCCATGGAATTGCGCAATGGCGTGCCGGCACACGCCGGGACTTCGGTGTCGGTGGACATGGTGCGCGCGATGAGCCCGGAAATGTTCTTCGATTATCTGGCAGTTCGCCTGGACAGCGACAAGGCCGTCGGCCATGACCTGACACTGAACTGGACATTCGACGATCAGAAGAAGGACTTCAATCTGACGTTGCGCAATGGTGTCCTGACGCACCGCGCCGGTCTCAATCCGGCGGCAGATGCGGGCATCAGTCTGAGCAAAGACACGCTGGAGAAGATCAGCCTCAAGCAACTGGATTTCCCGACCGCAATGCAGAAGGGCCTGATCAAGTTGCAGGGTAACGGCAAGAGGTTCGCCGAGTTGATGGGCAGCCTCGATACGTTCGGGCCGCAGTTCAACATCGTCACGCCTTAAACCGCGTCACGCCCTTCGCGAGCAGGCTCGCTCCCACAGCATTGCGCTGCACCCTGTGGGAGCAAGCTTGCTCGCGAAGGCGCTCCCACAGCATTGCACTGCACTCTGTGGGAGCGGGCTTGCTCGCGAAGGCGTCGGTCCAGACTACACAGAAACCACTTCAACCACCGGCATCCGCCAGCGCTGTTCAATCACATCCCGCGTCGGCCCATACAACCGCAAGATCACCGTAAACGTCCCGCTCTGTGGCGTCGGCAGCCAATTGCTCTGTGCGCTCTGTTCAGGCGCCCCACTCTGCATCATCAGTGTCAGGCCACCCTCGCCATCCGCTAGCAAATTGTCGCGACTGCTCAGGCAATAACGATCGATCGCGTTCGCCACCAGTTGCCGATCGGGCAAGTCATACAACGTCAGCGACCAGAACTCACTGGCTGGCGGCAACTGTCCCGGGGCGAAGCGCAGACGATAACGCCGTCCGCCCTGCAACGGTTGCCCCTGATTATCCAGACGGGCGCCGGTGTAGAACGCCTCCTCGACGCTGTTGCCGTAGATCCCGATGTTGGCGGCCACCGCCCGATTGAGGTCATTGCCGTGCATCGCTTCACGGTTGCCGAACAACCCGAGCGTGGTGCGGGTCTTGCCCACCGCCTCCTGCAGTTGGGTTTGCGCCTGCTGGATGCCGACGAGCAGCGCCTGCTGCGCCTCGGCCGGCAGCGCAGCAAAATCGAACGCCTGTCCCGGGACGATGCCGATTCGCGCAAAACGCTCGCGCAACCCTTGCTCCGCAGGCGGCGTCGGACACAGCGTCAGGATCTGGTTGAGCACGCTGATGAACGCCGGCCCCAGCCCGGTCTTGCTGTCCCACGCCGGCCAGGCAATCGCCGCCGCCGCGAGGGGTGCAGCGCTGCCGGTGTATTCATGCAAACCACGCAAGCGGTACTGCGCCTGCAACGCACGTACGGCGGGCATGTCATCAGCGTTCTTCAGGCCCGTGCGGCCAAGGATCATGACGATCTCGGTTTCGCTGCGCAGCACGCCTTTGACTCCGTCCGGCACCACACCCTGCCAGTGCGGCCCGGCGATCAGGTAATCCCCCGCTGCGCGACCGGTACTGAGCACTCCGACATAGCCGAAATTGTGGGTGTACTGATCAACCAGTTGATGCACGTAGTACCGGTCCTTTTCCACCGCGGGCACGCTCAGGACCTGCGGCTCACTGCGCAGATCGAGCCAGGCCCAGGAGTACGGCGTGTCGTTGTTCGGTGTGACGATTTCGCGATTGGCCGGAGTGTAGAGCTGGCTGTAATGACGAAAGCGATTGAAGCCGCCGACGTATTCCGGCGCACTCGGATTGAACAGCTGTTTTTCCAGGGTCTGGTAGTGCATGAGCATCGGGTAGGCGTAAATCCATGCCTGCTGCACAATCGCTTGCAACTCAGAGGGCTCGCTGGCCAGCAAGCAGCGCGGAACCATCAGACTGGCGCCCAGCAGTCCCATGCCACCGAGCACCCTGCGGCGGCTGTAAACAAAGCTCATGGCTCGACCCTCGCAATGCTCGGCAACTGATAACGGCCATCCAGTGCCGGTGGTTTGGGCAGATACAGCCGCAACAGCAGATTGAACGGACCTTGCGGCGTCGGCAGCCAATTGCCTTGTTGCGCCTGCGCCGGAGCATTCGGTTGCAGCAGCAGGGTCAAACCGCCATCGGCGTCGTATTGCAGATTTGCGCTGCGATCACCCAAGGCGTAACGCTGGATCGGATTGGCCGCGAGCAACTGGGTCTTGCCGTCGTACAGGGTCAGCGACCAGAACGCATTCACCGGCGGCAACTGCCCGGCCGGAAAGTGCAGACGATAAGCCTGGCGTCCGTCGAGCAACTGACCTTCGGCATCGCGCAGGGCCATCGGGTAAACCGCTTCGGCTGCATCATTGGCATAGATGTAGCGCCAGGCCACGGCGGCGCGCGTCAGGTCATCATCGCCGAACTTGCCGACATTGGTTGGCGACGGCAACCAGCCTTGCTGCTCGCGAGCCAACTGACTGGAGGCCACACGCACTTGCTCACGCCCCGCCTCAGCACCGGCCGCCACCGCGTCACGCAGGGAGTCCGTCGGGGTAAACGGCGCTCCGGGGATCACACCAATGGCGGCGAAACGCGCCAGTCTGACCTGCTCGCGGGTCGTCCATTCATGCATCGGCGCCAAGGCGTTGAAGGTTTCGAACAGCGTCTGCGCGGCGCCCTGTTTGGTGTCGTGATACGCCGGCAACTGCAGCGGCGGCAGTGGCGCCAGCGCGGTGCTGTCCAGCACTCGCGACAGAGGTTGCAAGGCATAACCCGTGAGGACTTTTGCCGCTTGTTTCTGATCGCTCTCACCTTTGACTTCAGTGCGGCCGAGCAAAAACACCACGCGGCTGGGTGAACGGATCACGCCGTTGAAACCGGCCGGGACTGCGCCCTTCCAGTCCGGCCCGGTAATCAGGTAGCGCCCGGCCTGATTGCCGGTGGCGCGCGTGCCGATGTAGTCAAGGTTGTCGGTGCGCAAGTCGACCAGTTGAAAGCTGTAGTAGCGCTCTTCAACCGCTGGCACCTCAAGCACCATCGGCTCGGCGCGCAGGTCGAGCAAGGCGCGGGAATAGAACGTGTCGTTGTTCGGCGAGACCACTTTGTTGTCTTGCGGGCCGAGCAGACGCGGTTCACTGTAGAGCCGGTTGAACGGCAGTTTGGCATTGATCGCGGTCAGCACCTTGTCGTGTTCGACAGTGGCATAAGCGAACACATACGCCTCTTGTGCCAGGGCTTTGGCCTGGTTTGCATCAAGGTCGGCGGCGTGCACGGTACCCAGGCTGGTGCCGAGGGCAAGCGCGGAAATCCAGTGGCGCATAAAGATTCTCCTGAAGCAATAAGTCCCCTGTGGGAGCGGGCTTGCTCGCGAAAGCGCTGTTTCAGGCGATGAATACCGCTGAACGTGGCGACGCCTTCGCGAGCAAGCCCGCTCCCACATCGGGTTTTGCATGGCTGTTGAAAAATTACTTGGCCCAGCGCCGCAGATCCGACGGCGTGTAATCGTCGGTCTTCGCGGCAAATCCGACCCGCATCGGCTCGGTCTCTTCGTTGGTCAGACCGCCGGCGTAATAACGCCCGGCGATCAGGTCATAGGAGGTCTCGAGCACGTTGTAGGTAAAGCCATGGTCGTATTGGGCAATTGCGTGCAGCTCACCGCTGCGCCACAGTTCGCCGCGACTGTCGTACTGGTCGGACTGGGCGATCTGCCAACTGTCCTCGTCCACATAAAACCGCCGCTTGCCGTAGATGTGCCGGGCATTGGGTTTGAGCGTGGCTTCCACCACCCACACCCGATGCTTCTCGTAGCGCGCCAGATCCTGGTTGATGTGGTTGGGCTTGATTACCTCGTCGTACTTGAGCGAATGGCTGCCGATTTTGTAGCTGTTGTAGGGAATGAACAGCTCCTGCTTGCCGATCAGTTTCCAGTCGAATCGATCAGGCGCGCCGTTGTAGCCATCGATATTGTCGGCGGTGATCAGGCCGTTGCTGTATCGGGCGCTGTTGTCATAGGCGAGCATCGGCGCACGCCGTACCCGGCGCTGGCCCGGCAAGTATTGCCAGGCCGAACGCGGCTCGGCGACCTGATCGATCGGCTCGTGTACCAGCACCGCTTCACCAGACAACCGCGCGGGTTCCAGCACCCGGCTCTTGAACAGAAACAGCGTGTTGGCATTCGGCTCAAGCCCGGAAACGGTCTCGGCGAAGTTGATCAGCGACTGATTGCGCACGTAACTGGTGGCACCGTTTTCGCGCACCAGCGCCGCGCTGCTGATGCGCTCGTAACTGCCGCCGCGATAGCGGGTCATGTGGTTCCACATCACCTCTAGCCCTTCGGTCGGCAATGGAAACGGAATGCCCCGCGCATAGTCGTGCAAACCGTTGCCACCGTCGGCCAGGCTGGTTTTGGCGACGTTGGTGCGGCTCTGTTCCAGTACATCCTTCGGCAGGTTGGCGCTGCGGTGTGTGGGGTAGATGTTCATCTTGTAGCTGTCGGGATAGCGCTTGAACAAGGCGATCTGCCCGGGGCTGAGAAACTTCTGGTACTGCGCGACGTTCTGCGCGGTGATGGTGAACAGCGGTTTTTCCGCCGCATACGGATCGCTGTAACTGCCCTTGCTGTCGACGGTGCCGGCGTTGCTCGCCAGGCCGCCACTCCATGCCGGAATGGAACCGTCAGCGTTGGCCGCCATCTCCGAACCCATCGGCGTCAGCGTCTTGCCCAGCGGCGCCGGATCGTTACCTTTGGCCTGCGCCAGACCGACACTGCACGCCAGCGCGAGCACACACATTTGCATACGCATGATGATTCTCCTTAGAAGTCTGCCTTGAAGCTGACGGATGCGAAGTCGCGGTCGTCGAGGGTGCTGTAATCGTTGGAACCGAAGAACGCGTTGTAAGCCAGCTCCACGCTGTAATCGTTCATGTAGACGCCCGTCAGGCTCAGGCCAAGGGCCTGCTGGCCTTCCTGAAACGGCCCTTGCGGGTCGTAGGAATAGCCCGAAACGTCGTGCCGCCAGTTGATCGCCGGAATCAGGTTGATCCCCGGCAACACGTCGCTGTATTCAAGGCTGGCGCGCAGGCGATAACCCCACGACCAATCCGTGGCAAAGCCCTTGTCGGTGCAGTACTGATTGGTGACGCCGGAAGCGACCGTGTTGCACGCCGTGCCGTTGCGCGGTGCGCTGCGCCCGAATGCCGAGTTGCGCCCCAGACGCTCGTCGCCGAGGTCATCGATGTGCACGACCCCCGCCTCACCGAACAGACTCAAGCGTGTGGCGCCGAGGATGTTGTCGAAGGCCTGGGTCGCGGAGCCGGTCATCTGCCACACGCCTTTGCGCACCCAGCCGTCATAGCGACTGCCACCATTGGTGTTGAAACCCGGCGGCAGGTCGAGCCAGGAACTGCCGCCCGCGCCGGAGATCACTGCGACGTTGATGTCCGGTGCGTTGATCGCCAACGGCATGTTCGGCCGATAGCTCAGCTCACCGGCGAGCGAGATGCCGCTGACCGGTTCCACGCCGTTGACGCTGATGCCATACAGGTGAATGTTTTCCGGAAACGCCGCGGCGTAGCTCGGTGCCTGAATGCCCCCGGGAAAGGTTCCTGGCAGCGCGGAGTTGCGCGCATCGAGGCTGAAGTACGGCAGCCGCGAGTGATAGTTTATGTAGTAGAACGCCGCCTCGGCATCGTTCAGCGCCGCAATGATGTTGCGCAGGGCGAAGCCGAACTGGCCGTTGTCCGACGGCGACTCGTTGCCGCGCGAATAGGCGTACAGCCCCGCAGCCTGCATCTGTTGATCGGTCTGCACCTGGCTCAGATAGAGCGGCCCGCAGCCCTTCTGGATCGCATCGCTGGAAGCGAAAAATGTCCCGCAACCATCCAGCACGCTGGGGCGCCAGTTGTACTGGTAAAAACCTTCGAGGTTGAGGGTGTCGGAAATGCCGAAGCTGAAAGAGACCATCTCCACCGGCAACTGGCCTTCCTTGATTTCCACGCCGGGCCGGTTGAAAGCGGAAATATCCAGTGGGTTGATCACATTGATGCCGTTCTGGATCAGCAGCGATTCGCCCCACGACAACACCTGATTGCCCACCTTGACGTTGAGCGGATGATCGTCGATCTGAAAGTCCTTCCAGACGTACGCGTCGAGAGCCTTGAAGCCTTTGAATTTCGACAGGTCATCCCAGCCCGAATCATCGAATTTCTTGAAGCGGCCGTTGCCATCCTCGTACGCCGCGTCATACCAGTATTTGAAGCGGATGAACGCGCCCTGCCCCTGACCATCGAGGCTGAAGTCGGTCAGGCCTTTGAAGTTCTGCGAGATCGGATCACCCCTCTCGAAATTCAGCCGATTATCGTCGGCGCTGACGCTCGTGCCATTGGCGCGTACGCCCTGGGCCTGCAAGGCGTTGGCGCGGGTCATCAGGCTTTTGTCAGGGTTTTGCGTCGACCAGCTGCTGCCCAGGGTCAGGGTGGTTTTGGTCGACAGGCTCCAGTCTTCGTCGAGTTCGAAACTGGTGGCGTAGGCGGGACTCGACAGTGCGGCGAGGATCGCCAGAGTCAGGGGTTGCGTACGGCTGTGGCCACGCCGAAAAAGTCGCGGACGGACTTGGGGCGTGACCGAGCATATTCTTGTCATTATTGGGCTCCGGTCAGGTTTGCTCAGCACTGACACGGTGCCCAACCCTCACCCGCTACACGCAAGCGATGGCCGACAAAAAACAATCATTGGCGCACTTAGGTCGGGTTGAGGCGAAACTGCTTGGGCGTGATGCCGAACTGTTTGCGGAATGCGCGGATGAAATTGCTCGGCTGGCGGTAACCGAGGCGCTCGGCGATACGTTCGATCGGCTGATCACCGGCAGTGAGCCAGTGCCGCGCCAGTTCCAGGCTGTCATTGCGACTGGGCGCACAAGGGTCGGCCTGCCAATGCCGGAGCATGCTCTGATGCAGAAACGGATTGGCGCCGAGCAGCGTTTCGTCGAGCAACGAGCGGTGCAGCGTCAGCCGTGGATGTTCACTCTGTGCGACGTTGATTCCGGCGTCACGCAGCCAGGCGCCGGCAGCTTGCGGGGGGCATAGACCGACGCTGGCAAACACTTGCTCGGGCGGCTTGCCGAGCCGCCGGGCGATGTTGCGCACCAAGGTGATCGTCGCCGCATCCAGGCCAAAGTGATGTGCCTGACCTTGCACCGGGCGCAGGTGCAAATGGGCGAACGCGCCGCTCTCCTGCAACTCGGCGGCGACGTAATTGGTGACCCTGGGCACGAACGTCACGAAGCAATCAAGGCTGGCGCGCAGGGTCGCTGCCGAGTCGAGCAGAATATTCAGCCCTTGCAGGCACGTTGTCGCCAAACCGTTGACCAGCTCGCAGCCAAAGGTCGACGCAGCACCCGCCTGCTCACACTCGCGCCACAGTTGCTCGACTGCCTGTGCAGGAATCTGTCGACCCTGATCGTCAAGTGCTGTCGGGCAGATCCCGGCCCGAACCAGCAAGGTCTGCGGGCACAGGCCGGACTGCTCGGCATGGCCAAGAATGGTGCGGGTGAAAGCGCTGGAAGCGAACAGGGGTCGGGGCATGACGACAAGCTTTGCGAAGGACAGGCGTGTACTTATGCCAGCCAACGTGGTATCGATCCAATGCATTAAAAGTATCCGCAGAATGCAGGAGACGCATGATGGATTTGCGCCAGCTTCGCCACCTCGTGGCGCTCGCCGATTACCGCAATTTTGGGCGCGCCGCCGAGGCAATCAACCTCAGCCAACCGGCGTTCAGTCGCAGCATCCAGACCCTGGAGCGCGATCTCGGCTGCGAGTTGGTCGAGCGCAGCAGCCGCGAGTTCCGTCTGACCGGCCAGGGTGAACTGGTGCTGCAACACGCGCGGCGCCTGCTGGCTGGCAGTCAGGCATTGCACAACGAGTTGACGCAATACAACGGCCTGACCGGCGGCGAACTGCAATTCGGCTGTGGCCCCTACCCGGCGCAAGTGCTGGTCCCTGAGGCATTGGCCGAATTCATCCAGGCGCACCCGGCGATTCGCACGCGTTTTCATCAGGGCGACTGGCAGCAACTGTCACTGTGGCTGCGCGAACAGCAGATCGAATTCCTGGTGGCGGACGCACGCTACTTCATCGGCGACCCGCAGTATCAGGTGCAATTGCTGCGCACCCGGCCCGGGCGTTTTTTCTGCCGCGCCGGACACCCGCTCGCCGGGCAGAAGAACCTCAAACTGCGGGCGTTGCTCGACTATCCGGTGGTGGGTACGCGGATCCCGCCGATGATCCGCAAGATTCTTGCCGACGTACTGGGCGAGCCGGATTTCAATCCCAGCGTCGAGTGCGCCCAATTCGACGCGATCCAGCGCGTGGTGCTGCGCTCGGACGCCGTGGGCCTGGCCACCCTGGAAGCCCTGCGCGAACAGGTTGATCAGGGCTTGATTCACCTGCTCGAATTCATCGACGTGCCCCGCGACGATCCGGCCTTGCATCTGAGTTACGGCATTGTCACCCGCGTCGGCTATTCCATGACCCCGGCCGCGCGGGCGATGGTCGAAGCAATCCTGAACGTCGATCAGCGCCTGCTGGCGGCCAACCAATAACCCGGAAGGTTTTGCAACTTCAAAATCCCGCAGCCTGACCTTCCGCTATCGCGAGCAGGCTCGCTCCCAAAGTGTCTGGGAAATGGCCGGGGTCTGTGGATCACCCAAGGCGCGCAACAGGCAATGCATGGCTTCTTCGCGGCTGCGTTCGAAGCGGTAACGGGCCTCGATGTACAGCGCCAGTTTCAGTTCCACCGGGTCTTCCAGCGGCAACGGCATCTGCTGCAAGCCCAGCACACTCGCGACGCGACTCGGCAGACTGAGACCAAAGGGCTGACGATCGGCGATCAGCTTCGCCGCCAGAGTACTTTGCGTGGTCAGGCTAATCGTGCGACGCATCCCCTTGAGGCCCAGGTGCAGATCCACCGGGCTCAGGCCGTCGCGGCGGCTGGACACCTGAATCTGCGGTTGCTGCAAATACGCCTGCAAGGTACGCGGCGGCTCTTTCAGTGCCGAGCCATAGGCGAACACATAGTGATCCGCCGCAAGGCTGCGCTTGTGCAAGCCACTGAGTCCGGCCAGCGGTTGATCGATGTCGATGAGGATGTCGAGCTTGCCGCTGGCCAGTTCCTGCAAGGCGTCGCGCCGGCGTGGCTGAAAGTAGCGTACCTGCCAGTCGGCATGCGGCGCTTGCAGCAAGGCATCGAGCAATACCGGCTGCAGACAATCCAGGCAACTGATGCGCAGCAACGGGTTGTTCTGCCGCGCCGCCGGAATCATCCGCAAGCCGTCACGCAATGATTCCAGCGCGTTACGCACGTAGTCCGCCAACCGGTGCGCTACCAGTGTCGGTGTCACCCCCAGACGACTCTTGATGAACAACGGATCCCCGCACAATTCGCGCAGACGCCGCAGCGCATTGCTCATGGCCGGCTGCGACAGACACATGACTTCGGCGGCGCGAGTGACACTGCGCTGCTGATAGATCGCATCGAAGGCAAGCAGCAGGTTGAGGTCGAGCTGGCGTAAATCAAGCATGGTCTTGCTCCGGCAAATCGCTTAACGTCGGGCAGCCTAACCAGTGTCCCGGAACAAGCGGTGAGCCCTACATGACAAAAATCAATCAGCCGCCCGCCAACGCCTTTTACGCCCCGACCTTGCTGCCGGCGATCGAGGAATTGCTCGCGCGCGGCGTTACCCGCGAAGCCATTGAAGCGCAGTTTCATCGCAGCCTGTTCGACTTGCGCACACCGTTCATGCGCATTCCACTGATGCTCTCGCGACGCTTCTGGGCCTTCGCCCAAGCGCAGACGAACGATCCACTTTTTGGCCTCGCCGCTGGACGCCGATTCGTTTCAACGGCGACCAACGGCCTGACTTATCTGTTCGACATCGCGGTGTCGCTGGAGAGTGCCTGCGCTTACTTCGTGCGTTTCTTTCCGTTTTTCAACGGGCACTTTCAGGCGCAGATCGTGTGCGAAAACGGTGAGGTCGAAATGCGCCTGATCGAGTCCGGCAGCCTGCGTGCCGCTCCCGCCACCGCTGATTACATCCTGATCAGCCTATGCAGCATGTTGCGGCGCAAATTGCTCGCCAGCGGTCTGGGGCGCGATCCGGTGCTGGGTGTGCAACTGACTGCGCCGGGCAGCGAAGAACACGCGCGCGCCTTTCGTGCTCCGGTGCAGGGCTCGCGGCAGTACCTGGCGATCCACCTCGATCCGCAGTTGTTCATAGCGCCACTGACGCCGGGCAGCCAGGCACTGGAACAGACCCTGGTTGAGCTGCTGGAACAGACCCGCCGCAACAGCGAAGCGACCTTGCTCGAACAGCTCAGCGACTACCTGATCGAGGATCTGGCGACGGCAGACTGGAAGCAGTTCTGCGCAGACCGGCATCTGCTGGAGCGCACGGCTGCGCGGCGCTTGAAGGCACTGGGCTGGCGTTTTTCTGAATTGCTCGATGAATACCGGCGTTATCGGGCCGAGGATTTGTTGCGGGCGGGCGAGTTGGAGCTGGTGCACATTTCCGATCGGTTGGGCTACAGCGATGTGCAGAGTTTCAACCGTGCGTGTCTTCGCTGGCTGGGCTGCGCGCCGGGGGTTTATCGAGGTCGGTGGCTGTCAGTTGCCTGACCCGGCCCCATCGCTGGCAAGCCAGCTCCCACAGGGATTGAGGTTGTCCACAAATACTGAGTACACCCTGAAACACTGTGGGAGCTGGCTTGCCAGCGATGAGGCCAGTGAAACCGGCACAAATCTCAATCCCCGGTCGCCACACTGGTCGCCGCCGCACCCGGTGTGACGATGGTCTTCAGATCAATGTGCTTCCACTCAGGCTT
>Ga0157373_10002995_pt1 | contig 12773 bp, 11 predicted proteins | sample C65metaG_FD_113460 | JGI IMG/M metagenome (GOLD analysis project Ga0157373, IMG submission 113460) | Corn rhizosphere microbial communities from Kellogg Biological Station, Michigan, USA - C6-5 metaG | ecosystem: Host-associated > Plants > Roots > Rhizosphere > Soil | place: USA: Michigan... | reverse complement strand
TGTCTGCCAGCGATTGTAGGGGGATGGGCCAGTCCGCTACAGTGCAGCAATCGACAATTAGCGGTGAATTTACGCCAAATGCATGCTCATCCTGGAACCGTGGCAATCCTCGTCTATGAGGGCCTTTGCGTATTCGAGTTTGGTATCGCCCTAGAGATATTCGGCCTGCCTCGCCCAGAATTGGACATCCCTTGGTACACCCCTCGGATCGTCGCCGTCGACCCGGGGCCGATGCATGCGTTGGGCGGTCTTCAAATCTCCGTCGATGCCGGGCTGGAAGTCCTTGAAACGGCGCGCACCATCATCGTTCCCGGTTGGCGCAACCGTCAGGAACCGCCTCCAGAAGCGTTGCTGCAAGCCCTCAGACGCGCCCATGCCCGGGGAGCACGTTTGCTGTCGATCTGCCCGGGTGTATTCGTACTTGCCGCCACGGGGCTGCTTGATGGCGAGACGGTCACCACGCATTGGCAGTTTTCCCGTGAACTGGCCGAGCGGTTTCCCCTCATCAAGGTCGATCCGAATGTGCTGTATGTCGATGCGGGGCAAGTGATTACCTCGGCTGGCAGTGCGGCTGGTATCGACGCCTGCTTGCACTTGATCGCACGGGATTTCGGCACGCACATTGCCAATTCGGTGGCCCGTCGCCTGGTCATGGCGCCGCAAAGGACTGGCGGTCAGTCACAATTCATCGTCGCGCCAGTCTGCAAATCGCCGCGCAACGAGTTGACCCGTGTCATGCAATGGATTCGCGAAAACCTTGATCAACCCCTGGGTATTGCCGACATGGCTGCCCGCGTCGCCATGAGTGAACGCACCTTCCTGCGGCGATTCATCGAAACCACAGGCCTGTCGCCCAAGGCCTGGTTGCAACAGGAACGACTGAACCGGGCCAGGGAGCTGCTGGAAACCACTGACCAAAGCACCGCCGGCGTCGCCCAGGCCTGCGGGTATCGATCAGTGGAAAGTTTTCGAGCGGCGTTCAGGAATGCCGTCGGTTTGCCACCGTCTGCCTACCGTGAAAGATTCGGCAGCGGGGAAGTCAGTCAACAGGCAGCCTGGAGAGCCAACTGCTGACTCATGATCACCGAGGTCCGCCCCTGAGCTAATCCAATAACCGATGTAACTTGGCGTACTGCAACAGCATGATGGTCTTGCCGTCGCAAATGTCTCCCGTCTCGATCATGTCCAAGGCCTGATCGAGCGGCATCTCCAGCACCTCGATCTCCTCGCCCTCCGCTTCCAGCCCACCGCCTTCATGCTGCTTGTCTTCGTCGAAATACTCGCCGACGAAAAAGTGCAGCCGTTCCGTTACCGAACCCGGGCTCACGAAGGCTTCGAAGACCTTGCGCACGTCCTGGATGACGTAGCCGGTTTCCTCCTGAGTTTCCTTGCGGATGCAAGTGTACGGATCGTCGTTGTCCAGCAGGCCGGCGCAGGTTTCGATCAGCAGGTCATCGTGCCCATTGACGAAGGCCGGGAAGCGGAATTGCCGGGTCAGCACCACGGTCTGCTTGGCCTTGCTGTACAGCAGGATCGTGGCTCCGTTGCCACGGTCGTAGGTCTCGCGCGTCGACTCCTGCCACTGGCCGTTGCGACCGAGGTAGTCATAGGTGGTCTTGCGCAGCACATACCAGTTATCCGAGAGGACTTCGACATTCTTGATGCGCACACGATCTTTGATGCTGGTTGTCCGGGTCATTCATCCACTCCATTCAGTGGTTGTTCGTTCAAAATGCCGGGACCCGCGGCAGGGCTCGTTTGTGGGCGGTCTTGAGGTAGGCGCGTTCGATGATCTGTTGCGCCTGAGCAGACACCTGTTCGCCCATCAGGTACGCATCGATTTCCTCGTAACTGCAGCCATACGCCGCCTCATCCAACCGACCGGGTGCCAGGTCTTCCAGATCGGCGGTCGGTGCCTTGCGCACCAAATATGCGGGAGCCCCCATGGCGTCGGCCAACCAGCGCACCTGAGTCTTCGTCAGCCCGGACAGCGGCGCCAAGTCGCATGCACCGTCGCCGAATTTAGTGAAAAACCCCATCACCGCCTCCGCGCCATGGTCGGTACCGACCACCAGCCCGTCGCTCATATTGGCAATGGCATATTGTGCCAGCATCCGTGCCCGGGCCTTGACATTGCCTTTGGCAAAGTCGGTGAGCTCGGCCGAAGGCTGCAAGCCGTCGATCGCGATAGCGGCCATCAGGCCGTCCACACACGCGGCAATGTTGCTCGTGGTGATCAAGTCCGGCCGAATGAAGTCCAGGGATGCTTGAGCGTCCTGCTCATCTGCCTGGGTCTTGTAAGGCAATCGCACGGCGATAAAACGCGCCTCGTAGTCCTCGCCTCGCAATTGTTCCACCGCCAACTGGCACAGACGCCCGGCGGTGAGCGAGTCGACACCGCCGCTGATACCGAGTACCAGGGACGAGCAACCCGACTCACGCAGAACCTGCTTGATAAACCCAACGCGACGAGCAATCTCGATGTGCTCACCGCCCTGTTTGAGTTGGCGATCAATGCCCAGTTCCCGGGCAATGCGCTCTTGCTGAAGTGAAGTCATATCAGGCTCCCAGTTGTGGATTGATCAGGGCAACGTTGAACACTTGGGCGGCATAGCGAAGGAACGAAACATCTTCACAGACGTTCTTGATCGGGTCATCGGAGAACTTCACCACCGGCTCGCCATGGACGCGCACCAGTTTCATGACAATGCTCAGCGGTTCGACCCCTTCCACATCGCAGGCCAGACTGGTGCCCATGCCGAAACCGAACTTGGCCTTGCCGCGAACATGCCGCAGGATCGGCAAGCATTTTTCGAAATTGAGGCCATCGGAGAACATCAGGTCCTTGGTCCGTGGATCGACACCCAATTCCTGGTATCGCCCCAGCACCTTGTCAGCCCAGACAATAGGGTCACCTGAATCCTGGCGCAGCCCGTCATACAACTTGGCGAAGTACAGGTCGAAATCCTTGAGGAAGAAGTCGGTGCTGATGCAGTCCGTCAGCGCGATACCGAGCCGACCACGGTACTCGCGCACCCAGTTCTCCAAGGCCGCGTTCTGACTTTCGCGCAGACGCCCGAGTTGCTGGTGGACCATCAGCCACTGGTGAGCCATCGTGCCGATCAGCGGAAGATCTAATTCGTAAGCCAGGTGCGCGTTACTGGTGCCGACAAACACGCCGGGAAAATCACTGCGCATGATATTCACCACCTCACGTTGCGCCCGGAAGGACAGCCGACGGCGGGTGGAAAAGTCGGAAACACGGAACTCGGCGAGTTCTTCACGGCTGGCGTTTTTCTCCAGCCATTCGAATTTCTGGTACAGCTTGCGGGTAACGTCGGCCAGTTCGACTTCGGGGTACTTCTCGCGATTGCGCAGCTCGCTGACCATCGCCAGTACCGGCTGCTCGAACATGATGCAGTGCAACATCGGACCGCGGACGCGGATATGCAGTTGGCCGTCGACCTCCGATACATGGATGTAGCGCAGATTGAAGCGAAACAGACCGAGGAACTGTTCGAAGTCCGGCGTGAGGTACTCGCGGAAACGCTTGTTGAACAGAAACCTTTGCTCGCCCTCGCGCAACTGCAATCCGGCGAGCTTTTCCAGTTCCACCCGAATGTCCGGGATCAGGTGACCGAGCCGCTCTTTGGAACGCACGATGAATTGATACTCCACCTCCACGTTCGGGTGCTGGTGCAAGACCGCCTGCATCATGGTGAAGGTGTAGTAGTCGGTATCCAGCAGGCTCTGGATGACGCCACTGTTTGAGTCGAATGCGCTGTCCATGTTTGCTCCTTACTCGCTTGCCAGACGGATGGTTTCTTCGCGGGTCCTGGCCACCCGGATCCCCGCTTGCTGCAGATCCTGAAGGGCTTGCGTGGCGCCCTCCTCACTGATGGCCCGGCAGGCCGGGAGGTGAACGATCACGTTGAAGCCGGCGGCAGCCAGTTGCAGGGCGGTGGTCTTGACGCAGAAATCCAGCGCCAGCCCGCCGACAAGGACTTGCTCCACACCCAGCCCCTTCAGGTATTCGATCACCCCGGTGGACAGCTTGCCGTGCAGGTCGTGGTAACAGGCGCCATACGGGTGCAAATCCGGCTCGACGCCCTTCCAGACGAAATAGTCGTAGTCGTACGGGGTCGGCAATTCGTCCAGCAAGGTGAAACCTTCGGTGCCGGGGACACAGTGACTCACCAAAGTGACGTCGGCGTGCTCGAGCCCGGTCGGTGTGAGCATCTGTGAATGATCGGCGACCACCCATGGCGCCTGAGGCGAGTGGGCATCCTTACTACCGACGCGCAGGCTGGCCAGGGAAGCGATGAAACTCAGTTCATCGCCAATCTGCTCACCACCAGGCACTGGCAGCTCATCAGGGCAAAGCGGTGTAAAGCTCTTTTGCGCATCGACATCGAAGGAAGCCGTCTTACGGTTCAGGCTATTCATACTGGTTTCTCCTGTTCACGGCAACGAGAGTACATAACGTGTACTTTAATGACAAGTCACCGTGAAAAAGAATTTCCACTGAAGCTTTGTAAATGCCAACTGGTAGGCAAACGTAATCAGACTATTTCGTCGAACACGATTTTGATGATACGGTACATGTCGTGTACCCAAAGAGGATAAACCATGTTCGAACTGGCCCTGTATGGCGGCGCCTTCAATCCCCCTCATGCCGGTCACGCCCAGGTGATGATCCAGGCGTCATGCCAGGCCAGGCGCGTGCTGGTCACCCCAAGCTTCCGGCATCCCTACGGCAAGCGGATGGTTGACTATGAAGTTCGCCTGAAATGGCTGGAGTCGATCGTCGAGCACATTCAGCCGCAGTGCTGCGCGCCAGTGCACGTAAGCCGGGTCGAGCAGGTCGTCGCGCGTGGCGTCGAAGGCGCCATCTATAGCTACACCCTGCTTGCTCACCTTGCCGACAGCCTGGCCTTGGACGGCAAACGAATAGCGTTAGTGGTGGGTCAGGACGTCGCGGATCAGCTACCGACCTTCTATCGCGGCGAGGAATTACTGGAGCGCTTTTCCATCCTCTGTGTGGAAGAAAGGATCCCTGTGCGCAGTACGCTGGTTCGCGAGCGACTGGCATTAGGCGAACTGTTGCCCAACCACTGGATGGCACCCGGCATGGACCCGGTAAACTACGACCTTTACGCTACCCACGGAAACTGACATGCCGAACCGCACAGCCGCTGCGCGCGATTATCTGCACACCATCGACCTGTGTGTGCTGCGCTTCAACCGGGAAGCCCAGGCCCTTGAAATCCTCCTGAACCGCCGGGAAGCCGAGCCGTTCGCCGGCCATTGGGCGCTGCCTGGGATCGTGGTGAATGGAGGGGTCGAAGATCTCACGCTCAACGACGCCGTGGAGCGCCTGCGCAACTCGAACAAAGTGGGCATGCCGCTGGCCTGGATCGAACAGGTCGGCACCGTCGGCGACGCGTTCCGCGATCCACGCTGCTGGTCATCGTCGACGTTCTATCTGGCCATTGTCAGCGATACGCCCCCGCTCGCCGAACATCAGGGATTCTTTGCGCTCAAGGACGTCGCTGACGCCACGATAAAACTCCCTTTCGACCACAACAGCCTGGTGGCTGCCGTGCAGGAACGGCTGTTGTCCAAAGCGCTCTACAGCAGCCTGCCGCTGATGTTCCTGGGCCCCGAATTCAGCGCGCCGGAAGCCGTGGGAATTTTTTCCCTGGTACTCGAGCGTCCGGTGCTCAAGACCAGCATGCGCCAGCGCCTGTTGAAGATGACCGAAGCGGGCTATCTGCAGGAAACCGGCCGCAAGAAAAGCGGCGACGGCGGCCGCCCGCAGCGCACGGTGGAAAACCTCAAGCCGGGCAGCGTCTACCTGTTTGACCGGTGTTTTCTGGAGTGATGCTCAGCCCGGAATCTGGGCGCTCGGCAAGCGCGCATCCACGTCACTCGATGCCATAAAAATTCCTACGATTGCCCATCATCTTTTCTAGTTCGACAAAACCCGCCCACTCGTCAAATCTTCGCCCAACCCTGGCGGGGACCTCATAAAAACAAGACCTGACGAGCGTGCTTCATGGGCATCAGTATGAAATTCGGCCACAAGATCCTTCTCGGTGCCTGTGTCATCTCGGTGGCAGTATTCCTGTCGTTCTCACTGCTCAATGACCATCGACAACAAGCGAGTACCCGCGAAGCGCTGCACAGCAGCTTGCAAACCACTGGCAAGTTGCTTGGCGCCAACCTCGACAATTGGCTGGCTGGCCGGCTCCTGCTGATCGAGGGCGCCGCCGAAACCGTTGCCGCCGACCCAACCCCGGCTACCGTCAGCAAGATGCTCTCTCAAGACATCATCACCAAGACCTTTATCGCCAGCTATGTCGGCTTCCAAGACAGCCGTTTCTTCATTTATCCCGAGCGGGTGATGCCCGATGGCTACGACGTTCGTCAACGCCAGTGGTACAAAGAGGCAGCCGCCTCTCTCAACCCGGTGCTGACCGAACCCTACATCGGAGCGGGCATCGATTATCTGATCATGACCGAGGCGGTGCCGATCAAGATCAACGGCAAGGCAGCCGGCGTATTCGGGGCGAGCCTGAGCCTGGAAAAGCTCGCCAGCATCGTCAACTCCGTCGATCTCAACGGCATCGGCTATGCCTTCCTGGTCAGTGACGACGGCAAGATCCTGGTCCATCCCGACAGCGCCTTGGTCACCAAGACGCTGGCCCAAGCGTTCCCCGAAGGCGCTCCGGGTATCAACGACAATCTGAATGAAGTGCAGGAAAACGGCAGTACCCGGATCGTCACATTTACACCGATCAACGGTTTGCCGTCATTGCACTGGTCCATCGGGCTATCGGTGGACAAGGACAAAGCCTACGCCGCGCTCCGTGAGTTTCGTACCTCGGCCCTGATCGCCACGCTGATTGCGGTGCTGATCACCATCGCCTTGCTTGGTCTGCTGATCAACACCCTGATGCGGCCTTTACGCCGTATGGGCTTGGCCATGCAATCGATTGCCGAGGGTGAAGGCGATCTGACCCAACGCCTGCAGAGCCTGTCCCAGGACGAATTTGGCGTGATGGCCGGCGGGTTCAACCGCTTCGTTGAACGCATTCAGCACTCGATACGCGAAGTGCTGACCTCCAGCAGCCAACTCACCCAATTGGCCGCGCAGGTCAGCCAGGCATCGCACTCGTCCTTGAAAAGCTCCGACACCCAGGCGGCGTTGACCCACAACATCGCCACAGCCATCAACGAGCTGGGCGCCGCCGCCCAGGAGATCGCCCGTAGCGCCGCCCATGCGTCAAACCGCGCCTCGGATACCAAGAACCAGACCCAGGAAGGTCAGCAGGTGGTGGAACGCAGCATCAGTGCCATGACGCAGCTCTCATCACAAGTGATCAATACCCGCCAGGACATCGAAAGCCTGAATGAGAAGACGCTGAAAATCGGCCGTATCCTCGACGTGATCAAGGGGATTTCCGACCAGACCAACCTGCTGGCCCTCAACGCCGCTATCGAGGCCGCCCGTGCCGGGGATGCGGGACGTGGCTTTGCGGTGGTCTCGGACGAAGTACGCACCCTCGCCCACCGCACTCAACAATCGGCGCAGGAAATTCACAATATGATCGAGGAGTTGCAAGCCGGTGCCGTCAACGCCGTCAACGCCATGCTGGAAAGCCAGCGCCACAGCGACACCAACGTCAGTACCGCCAGGCTTGCCGGTGAAAGGCTCAATCAGGTGCTGCAGGGCATTGGCGAGATCGACGAGATCAACCTGTCCATGGCCACCGCCACCGAAGAACAAACCTCGGTGGTGGACAACCTGGATCGCGACATCAGCCATATCAACGACCTGAACCAGAAAACCGTCGGCAATCTGCAATCCACTTTGCAGGCGTGCAATGAACTGGAGAAGCAGTCGATCCGCCTGCAGCAGATGGTCAACACCTTCAAGATCTGAAGGTGATGATCCAGAACCCGCTCGGCAGACGCGCCCTCACTCCACCGTCACAGACTTCGCCAGATTCCGCGGCTGGTCGACATCCGTCCCCTTGAGCACGGCCACGTAGTACGACAGCAGCTGCAGCGGGATGGTATAGAGGATCGGCGCCAGGCTGTCGTGGATGTGCGGCATGTGCACCACGTGATTCCCTTCGCCATTGGTCATGCCGGCCTTTTCGTCAGCGAAGACGATCAGCTGGCCGCCACGGGCGCGCACTTCCTGGAGGTTGGACTTGAGCTTTTCCAACAGCTCGTTGTTCGGCGCCACGGTGACCACCGGCATGTCGTTGTCCACCAGGGCCAGCGGGCCGTGCTTGAGCTCACCGGCCGGATAGGCTTCGGCGTGGATGTAGGAGATTTCCTTGAGCTTCAAGGCCCCTTCCATTGCCACCGGGAATTGCGCACCACGGCCCAGGAACAGGGTGTGGTTCTTCTCGGCGAACAGTTCGGCGATTTTTTCCACGGTGCTGTCCATCGCCAGGGCTTCACCCAGACGGGCCGGCAGGCGACGCAGCTCTTCCACCAGTTTCGCCTCTACGCCCTCGGCCAAGGTCCCGCGTACCTGACCCAACGACAGGGTCAACAACCACAGACCGACCAACTGGGTGGTGAAGGCCTTGGTCGAAGCCACGCCGATCTCGCGACCGGCCTGGGTCAGCAGGGTCAGGTCGGATTCGCGCACCAGAGAGCTGATGCCGACGTTGCAGATCGCCAGGCTGGCAAGGAAACCCAAGGCCTTGGCATTGCGCAGGGCCGCCAGGGTATCGGCGGTTTCACCGGACTGGGAGATGGTGACGAACAGCGTGTCCGGTTGCACCACCACCTTGCGGTAACGGAACTCACTGGCAACTTCCACCTGGCACGGAATGCCCGCCAATTCCTCCAGCCAGTAACGGGCGACCATGCCGGCGTGATAGCTGGTGCCGCAGGCGACGATCTGTACATTGCGAACCTTGGCGAACAATTCGGCGGCCTGTGGGCCGAAAGCCTGGACCAATACCTGGCTCTGGCTCATGCGCCCTTCCAGAGTACGTTGCACAACAGCCGGTTGCTCGTGGATTTCCTTGAGCATGAAGTGGCGGAATTCGCCCTTGTCGGCGGCCTCGGCACCGTCGCGGTACTGCACGGTCTCGCGCTCCACCGCTTGGCCATCGAGATCCCAGATCTGCACGCTGTCCAGACGGATTTCAGCGATATCGCCCTCTTCCAGATACATGAAACGGTCGGTGACCTGACGCAGTGCCAACTGGTCCGACGCCAGGAAATTTTCCCCCAGGCCCAGGCCGATCACCAGCGGGCTGCCACTGCGGGCCGCCACCAGGCGGTCCGGCTGCTTAGCACTGATGACTGCCAGGCCATAGGCGCCATGAAGCTCCTTGACGGTGGCCTTGAGGGCCACGGTCAGGTCCATCAGGTCCTTGAGCTTGTGATTGATCAGGTGCGCGATGACTTCAGTGTCGGTGTCCGAGGTGAACACGTAGCCCAGGGCCTTGAGTTGTTCACGCAAGGCTTCGTGGTTCTCGATGATGCCGTTGTGCACCACCGCCAGGTCGCCGGAGAAATGCGGGTGGGCATTACGCTCGCACGGCGCACCGTGGGTGGCCCAGCGGGTGTGGGCGATGCCCAGGCGACCGACCAGCGGCTCGCTTTCCAGGGCCTGCTCCAGCTCACTGACCTTGCCCGGCCGACGCATGCGCTCAAGTTGCCCATCGTGGGTGAGCACTGCCACACCCGCGCTGTCATAGCCACGGTATTCCAGGCGCTTGAGGCCTTCGAGCAGGATGGCTGTGATGTTGCGTTCAGCAACGGCGCCGACAATTCCACACATATTATTTCTCCTGGCTGACAGACGCGCAGATCACCTGGATGCCACGCGCCTGAATCTGATCACGGGCCTCTACGGGCAGTCGATCATCGGTAATGAGGGTATGGACGCTGCTCCACGGCAGTTCCAGGTTGGGGATCTTGCGACCGATCTTGTCGGCCTCCACCATCACGATGACTTCGCGGGCCACCTCAGCCATGACACGGCTAAGCCCCAGCAACTCGTTGAAGGTGGTGGTACCACGAACCAGGTCGATGCCGTCGGCACCGATGAACAGCTGGTCGAAGTCGTAGGAACGCAGGACTTGTTCGGCCACCTGACCCTGGAAGGATTCGGAATGGGGGTCCCAGGTGCCGCCGGTCATCAACAAAACCGGCTCGTGCTCCAGTTCGTTCAAGGCACTGGCGACATGCAACGAGTTGGTCATGACCACCAACCCCGGTTGCAGGCCGAGTTCAGGGATCATGGCGGCGGTGGTGCTGCCGCTGTCGATGATGATTCGTGCATGCTCGCGAATCCGCTTCACCGCGGCCCGGGCAATGGCTTGCTTGTACTTGGAAACGGTTTGCGCGTTATCAGCCACCAACTCCTGCGGCATCGGGACCGCACCACCGTAACGACGCAATAGCAGGCCATTCGTCTCCAGGGCGGCAAGATCCTTGCGAATCGTAACTTCCGAGGTTTCGAAGCGCTTGGCCAACTCGTCCACACTGACTTCACCCTGCTCTTGGAGCAAGGCAAGGATGTTGTGGCGGCGTTGGGGGGTATTGCGCTTTGACATGGCGGCTTAAGTTTCGATTCGAAAGATAACGTAAGCAATCAAAACCTATTGCGCGGCGATCGTCAAGGCAGAGGGACAAAAATTCAGAAAGAATGAGGTCCTGTGTGGGAGCGAGCCTGCTCGCGATGGCGGTATATCAGCCAAGTAGCATCGACTGACACAACGCTATCGCGAGCAGGGCTCGCTCCCAGTGGACTGTGGATAACTTTACGGCTTCTTGATTTTTTCCGGACGCTTCCAGCCGTCGATATTCTTCTGGCGTGCACGACCCACCGCCAGCTGTCGGTTATCCACATTCTGGGTAATGGTTGACCCAGCTGCCGTGGTTGCACCGCTGGAGATATCCACAGGCGCCACCAGGGAGTTGTTGGAACCGATGAATACGTCCTCCCCCAACACCGTCTTCCACTTGTTCGCGCCGTCATAGTTACAGGTGATGGTGCCGGCACCGATATTGGTGCGGGCGCCGACTTCAGCGTCACCCAGATAGGTCAGGTGACCGGCCTTGGCCCCCTCACCCAGGTGGGCGTTCTTCAACTCGACGAAGTTACCCACAGGGGCGTGGGCCTCTAGCACGGAGCCAGGACGTAAACGGGCAAACGGGCCGGCATCGCTGCCTTCACCCATCACCGCACCGTCCAGGTGACTGTTGGCCTTGATCACCACGCCTTTGCGCAGGGTGCTGTCCTTGATCACGCAGTTCGGACCGATGACCACGTCGTCCTCGATGACGACCTTGCCCTCGAGGATGACGTTGATGTCGATGAGCACGTCGCGGCCCACGCTGACATTGCCTCGAACATCGAAGCGGGCCGGGTCACGCAGGGTGACGCCTTGGGCCATCAGGCGACGAGCGGCACGCAGCTGATAGTGGCGTTCCAGCTCGGCCAGTTGTCGACGATCATTGGCACCCTGCACTTCCATCGCGTCCAGGGGCTGTTCGGTGGCAACCACCAGACCGTCAGCCACCGCCATGGCAATCACATCGGTCAGGTAGTACTCGCCTTGGGCATTGTTGTTCGACAGGCGACTCATCCTGTCGCCCAGACGCGCGGCCGGCAGCGCCAGGATCCCGGTGTTGCCCTCGGTGATGGCGCGTTGGGCTTCGTTGGCATCCTTCTGCTCGACGATGGCGGTGACCTGGCCGTCGGCGTCGCGCACGATGCGTCCGTAGCCGGTAGGGTCATCCAGCTCGACGGTCAACAGGCCCAGTTGTTGCGGACCAACATGCTTGAGCAGGCGCTGCAACGTGTCCACTTCGATCAGCGGCACATCACCATAAAGAACCAGCACCGTGTCAGCGGTAATGAACGGCACTGCCTGGGCCACCGCGTGGCCTGTCCCGAGTTGTTTATCCTGCAGGACAAAATTCAGGTCATCGGCGGCCAGCCGTTCACGCACGGCATCGGCACCATGACCGATCACCACGTGAATGCGCTGTGGATCGAGTTGGCGAGCGCTGTGGATAACATGACCGAGCATGGAGTTGCCAGCGATCGGATGCAGTACCTTGGGCAGCGCCGAACGCATGCGAGTGCCTTGGCCGGCCGCGAGGATAACGATTTCAAGAGACATGACGGGTACCAATCCTGGGTGGTCAATGACTACGACCGGATGATGAGAGTCGCAAAAAGAAAAAAAGGGTAGCCGAGGCTACCCTTTTTAATCAATCGCACAGAAAGCAGACGGCTTAGCCGCCGAACTTCTTGCGGATCTGCTGGACGGTGCGCAGCTGGGCTGCGGCCTCGGCCAGACGTGCAGCAGCAGAACCGTAGTCGAAGTCTGCGCCTTTTTCGTGCAGGGCCTTCTCGGCAGCCTTGACGGCTTCCTGAGCGGAGGCTTCGTCCAGGTCGGCAGCACGTTGCACGGTGTCGGCAAGGACCTTGACCATGCTCGGCTGAACCTCGAGGAAACCACCAGAGATGTAGAACACCTCTTTTTCCCCGCCCTGCTTGGTCAGACTAATCGGACCTGGCTTCAAGCTGGTGATCAGCGGTGCGTGCCCCAGAGCGATACCAAGATCCCCCAGTTCACCATGCGCAACCACAAACTCGACCAGACCGGAGAAAATTTCCCCTTCCGCACTGACGATATCGCAATGGACTGTCATAGCCATCTGATTGCCTCAACCTAAATTAGCGCCCGTTTCCGGGCGCCGGGATTACAGTTTCTTGGCTT